>Ga0182030_10004577_pt1 | contig 29479 bp, 27 predicted proteins | sample 812S3MmetaG_FD_121299 | JGI IMG/M metagenome (GOLD analysis project Ga0182030, IMG submission 121299) | Permafrost microbial communities from Stordalen Mire, Sweden - 812S3M metaG (Illumina Assembly) | ecosystem: Environmental > Terrestrial > Soil > Wetlands > Permafrost | place: Sweden...
AGCGTCAGGGCACCGTGCTCGGATTCGTGCTCTTGGAGCGTCGCTACTAATCGCTCAATGTCAGCGTCGGTGGTGGGAGTGGCCCGGCCGGTCCTGGTGGCGTAGTACGCCGCGCCGAGGTCCTTCAGCGTTGCATCGGCCGACTTCTTGGACTGGACCTCACCAAGTTTGGTCTGACCCTTTTGCGCAGCGTCTTTGGCCATTTCGGTAGCCGCTGTTGCCTGTGCCTTTACCTTGTCCAGCAGTCCCATCAGATCATCCTTTCGTTGCCCAGCCTGCTATCAGCATTTCACGGTTGAACCGAGTGTGCCTACGACTTCCCGGCTGCGGCGGCCAGGGTGGTCGATGTCGTTGAAGACCTCGGCTCCGTACTCGTTGAGTTCGAACTGGTCGAAGTTGTTTTCGCCTTCTTGTCCGACGGGAGCGTGGTCGTCGTCGTTGTTGTCGTGGTGGAGGACTTCGTCCCGACCTGAGCGCTTGCGGCCTGGAACGCCATCGATATCTGATTCTCCATGGCGGTGACATCGGTCTGGTAAGCGCCGAGGTCGCCAGCCTTGAGGGCCGCCTGCGCCTGGGTGGAATAGCCCTGCGCCGCAGTCAGATACTGCTGCACCTGGGCCGACAGGCTGCCGGTCGCCGGTGGCGGACTCGTACTCCCGCTATTGCCCGACGTTCCGGTCGACACCGGGATGCCCAACAGATCAGCCAAGGTGGAAGCCACGTTCGAATCAATCACCACTTTCTTGTTGACCACGCCGATCACGTACGTGAGCTGTGGGTTCGAGTTGGTGGTCGAAGCCACATAGAGCGGGCGCAAATAGACGATCGTGTTCCCTATGGGCACCATGAGCGTATTGCCCAGCAAGACCTCTGATCCCTTCTGGTCCAACAAGGTGATGTCCTTCGAGACCGTGCCGTCCTGATTGATATAGGCATCCGCGTTCGCTGGACCCGTCGTACTCTGCGGCGTCTGGTACACAGTGAGCCGGCCGTATCGGCCCGGATCAGAGTTCCCCATCATGAACGCTCGCAAGTTCAGGTTGCCTCCCCCAGCTGTGTTGTTCTGAGTGGCTGGAACAAACGCCTCGGTAATGGTGAAGGCCTGAGATTGTGAGTTCGGATAGGCCATAACTTGATAGAGCGGCGCCATCCGAGCCGGGTTGGTGGAAACCAGCTGACCTTGCGAGTTGAAAGTCGACACCACTGAGGTGGCTTGCGAACTTGGTCCGGCCCCTGCAGTGGGGGAAAGCTGCCAGGCCCCATTGTCGTTGTAGAAAGCCGAAGGCGAAGTCAGGTGGTAACGACCGTAGATGGCCGATTGAATCGAGAAAATGTCTTCGGGGTAGCGCAGGTGAGCCTGAAGCGACGAACTCAACTTCGACAACGGTTGGAACATGTGCGGAAAGGCTGCTTCGTAGGCCTTCAAGATCGGGTCACTGGGGTCAGAGTTGTAGAACGTCATCTGTCCCGTATAAGCGTCAACGACGACCTTGACTGAATTGCGTACGTAGTTGTAGCTCCCGGGCAAATTGCTTCCCAGGGCCACCTGCTGCGTGCTGGCGTTCTGCGAGTAGGGATACTCATTGGTCGTCGTGTAACCGTCGAGTACCCAATCAATGTGCCCCTTGTCCTTACCCGCCGACTCGTTGATGACGGCGTAGGGATCGTGATCGAAGCTGAGGAAAGGGGCCGCTTTTTCGGCCATCTGCACGGGATCGCGCACGAACATAATGCGCGATTTCGACGTGATCTGGTCTGAAATCACCAGGTTGAAATCGCCGGTTCGCACAAAGAAGGCGAACCGTTTGAAGAGCGAAGAGAGCTGCACGCCACCTGTGCCTGCGTAGTGACTCTCCACGTTCTCATTGTTCGCGTTCTGATAGTCCACTTCGAGTTGCTTCGAATCGGCCACGACGTACCCAGTGTCACCGAGCGCGAAGTAGACGCCAGGTTGGGTGATCTTTGGCAAACCATTCGATGACGTTGGTGGCACGTTGTCGATGCCGTACACCGGATTCCCGCCCGTGGCCGACTTGTTGGCCAACGCCACGACCGCTCCGTTGCCATGGGTGTACACCAAGTGCGTGTTGGTCCAAGTGGCCGAAGGCAAACCCGACGTCGCAATCTTGCGTACTCCAATAAGGACGGGAGTCAATTGTCCGTCGACCGTGTACCGATCAACACCCAATTGTTGGAAGGTGTAATACGACGTGATGCTCTGCGACTGTTGAAAGGTCTGCAGCGAAATTGAATTAGCCGGATCCCAAAGCCTGATGTTGTCCAATGTCGACGAGGAATCGGTGAGCTGTGACGTTGTCACATTGCCCGAGGCCGCAAAGCTCTTCACCGCGACGTGATCCAGTCCGTAGGCGGTCCGCGTCGCATCAATGTTGCGCTGAATGTACGGGGCTTCGAGTGAACTCTGGGCCGGATTGACCTTGAAGGTTTGCAAGAGTGCCGGGTAGATGACGCCGACCACCAAGGCGACAAAGGCCCAGATGCCGACGGCCAAGATGGGCAGCGTCCAGCCCTGGCGTCGGATGTTGAAGAGCAAAATGCCGGCGGCGAAAATCGACACGAAGATCAGGAGGAGCTGTGCCGGGAGCCGGGCATGCACGTCCGTGTACCCGGCACCGTTGACGTAGCCGTCCTGGGCGTTGACCAACGACCAACGCTGCAGGACATAGCCAGCCGCCTTGGTCAGCGCGATCAGCGCCAGCAATACCGAGATGTGCGCTTTGACGGCGGGACGGACTCGGGGGAACCCACGTTGGGCGATGATGCCGCCGTTGAGGTAATGGAATACCGCCGACACACCCAGCGTGACGATGAGGATGGCCAGGGTCCAATCCACCACGAACGTCAAGAACGGCAACTTGAAGACGTAGAAGCCCACATCCTTGTGGAACAAGGGATCGGTCACCCCGAAGCTGCCGCCGTGACGGAAAAGGATCCAGTTCTGCCATTCACCAATCGTTCCGGATGCGGCGATGAGCGCCAGAACGAAGGCGACCGCTATGTAGACCCGGCCTGAGTAGGGCCGCACAATTTGCTGATACCGACGGACGAGTTCGTCTTCATGAGTGACCGAGACCACTTCGTCGGACAGGCGATCGCACACCACCAGGTTCGCCCACAAGACGACGAAGAAGATCGCCCCGAACGCGCCGAAGAGTCCGAGCTTGATCCACAGCAAAGTGGAAAAGACATCATGGAGATTGACGGACGAGAACCAGAGACTGTCGGTGTAGATGTTGGCCAGCGAACTGAGTGAGGCCAAGAGGATGACAACGAGAATTGCAATGGCGATCAACCACCGACGCAGATGCCGACGAGGGCGAGGAAGTCGAGCAACATTGAGGTGGTCAGGGGTGCGCACGGAGGGAGCCTAACGTCCGCCGACCACGCATCGATGGCGTCTCGTGGATCGAAGGGAGATCAGAGTTCCAGTTCAGCCGGGTGATGGCGCCACGAGGCACCGACAACCTGCATGAGCAGGGGGCCCAGCATGACCGGTCGGGAACCCTTCGGACACGGGAATTGAGCCTGCCAGGGCGTTGTCATCACAGTCTGAACACCCATCTGTCGTGGTCAAAATCCAGCGAACCGTTCCCTTCTTCGTGGCGGCGGCCAACACGCCGGCCGAGAATGACTGCACGACGCAGTCACCTACCAGTCGCTCAATTCTCTCGCCTCGCCACTCCCGAAAGGCGGCGCCGACACGGGCGCCGACGTCTTCGCCATCATCGGTCCCATCTTCAATTCGGCGACGGAGCATGGTGACCACCATCCGAGCCAGGCTGGCCGAAGCCTGCTGGGCCGCCGCTTCGGTGGCGCCCTTGGCCCCTTTGCCGCCCCCGAATTTCACACCGGCCGAAAAGGCGTCCGCCAAGTGTCCCTTGGCAGCGTCTGAGAACGTCGCCGATTGGGCGTCTTCTGGTCCCAGCAATTCTTCGACCGAGGTCGATGGTGCACTGCGCAATACGTCAAGCAGTCTGTTCTGATCGTCTCCCAAGGCCCGCTTGAGATGCCGAGAGAGCTGGGTCATTACCGGGACGAGCAGCTCATCTCTTCGGGTGATCAACGCCTGGTCCGGATTTTCAGTGGCATCCTCTGGTGCCGCAGCTTCCTCGGCGCTAGCCACCGCTTCAGCCGGGGCGTCGTCGGAGCCGGCCCTGATTCGAGCGAAGAGTTCGTCGACGGAGGGGGCATCCCCTACTGACTCGGGTTCATCACCTTCGGTTTCAGAGACGGCCGCCACTGGCTCGGGTTCGGCGACCGGCTCAGCGGCTGCTTCACTTTGGACCTGCGGTTCGGTCTTGGGGGTTTCATCAGTGATGGGTTCGGGATCTGACGCCGCCTCCGCCCGAGGTTGCTCGGTCGGCTCGACCTTGACTGGGTCATCTGCCGTTGGTACTTCACGAACCAGCTCGGCGTCCATCGGGACCACGTCCACCAACTCGACATCGATCTGCTCATCGTCGACGGCGCGCAGTCGGGCTTCATCCCCCGCGACGGCGGCGGCGGAACGAGCGTCTTCGTCGCTGCGTTTGAGGTCTCCCAGAATCCCATCGACGGAGTCCCGCACGCCGTGGATGGACGCTGCCATCTCGTCACGGGCCGCTCGGAGTTGCTCAATCTGAATGGAAAGGGCACGGCGTCGGGTAGACATATCGGCCAACACGCGTTTGCGGGCGGCCTGTACCTGCTCCATGACGGCGCGCCCTTCATCCTTGGCCCGGGTGATGATGTCCTCCCCGTCGGCGATGGCCTCGGCCCGAAGTCGGGTGGACTCGACCCGAGCTTCCTCTTCGGCCGTGGCCACCATGAGTTCGGTTTCGGCCACCCGTTGGGCCGAACTGGCTTCGCCTCGGGCCTGAATCTCATCAGCTTGGCTCTGGGCATCGCGGAGCAACGTGGTGGACGCCTCCTGCGCCTGGACGACGATGCGGGCCGCTTCGTCGTGGGCGTGACGCAACACTTGGGCACTGTGTTGACCCAGCGAAGCCGTCAGGGTGGCTTCGTCAATGACCGGATTGGCCGCACGCTCTTCGGCCTCGGCGATGGCGGCCCGCAGCTCCTCTTCCCGGTGCTCAAGCTCGTCAATGTTCCGAGCAACGGCCTGGAGATACGAACGGACTTCGTCGGTGTCAAAACCCCGGCGAACGACCGTGAACGAATGATGAGCAACATCGCCGGTGGCCACGCGGGCCGAGGATATGGATGGTCGGCCTTCTGACATGGGTCCAGACTACGGCGCCTTCTCCGTCAAAACATGACTTGTCGACATTGTTCCCCCCAGCGACTTCAGGATCCGCAGGGCTTGGTCAAGCGATGAGACCGCATAGACGTGAAGTTGGGGGGTGGCCTTCGAGCGCGCCGCCGACAGTTCCTGCGGTGGGACAAAGAACACCGTGGCTCCGGCTCGCTCAACAGCCACCGTCTTCTCGGCCACTCCCCCCACGTCGCCGACGTCGCCTTCCGGGTCGATTGTCCCGGTCGCCGCCACAATGCGCTTACCGGTCAGATTGCCGCCGGACAGCTTGTCAATAATGCCCAACGTCATGGCCAGGCCGGCCGAAGGCCCACCGATGTCGGTCGTATGGACCTCGACCTTGACCGGGAAGGTCCAATCCACTTGATCTTCAGGTTCTATGCCCAAATAGGCCGTGGGGACCGTCGGCTTCGCGCTACACCCGGTTTCGATCAGGCCGCGAGGTGGCTTGGCCACCGTCACCTTCTTCTGCACGATCGGGCCCGGCCGGAAAGTCCCCGAATCACTGATGGTCGAGTCCTCCACACTCAGGGTGATTGACGTGCCAGGTTTCAAGCCTTTCAACGAGTTGACTACGGCACAGGCGCCGGGCGTCGCCTGCCCGTTCACGCCGGTAATCACCTGTGCCACCTTGAGCGAGGCGTCGGCCGGTGAACCCGGCGTAATGCCGTAAATCAACGCACCAGTCTTGTGTGAAGTCACTGTTTGCCCCAAGTGGGTCAGCGCGGCCGCCGTCGCGTAAGACTGAGCTTGCGTCATGTCGAGATACCCCTGGGCCACGAATTGGTCCGGTGGGGTCGAGGGTCCCAGCAGTGCACTGTTGGCGATGATCTCGCTGTCGGATGAGAAGAATCGATACTGCAGATAGGTCCGGGCATTCAGCGGCGTGACGTAGACGTCGGTGAGGAGGATGTCCCCCGTCAGCGGATGATCGAGATGGGCCGGGACCGTGATGTAGGGCGCCACCGGCGTCGCATCGCCGGGGGTGATGACGTAATCGTTGACCGTCCAAAACCCGAGACCCCACCAAATCAGGCACAGGACAATGAAGATGGAAAGAAGGACCCAGGGCCAACGCTTGGCCCGTCGGGGCGCGACGGGAGGCGGCGATTGCTCAGGGGGGCCGGGAAATCCGGTTTCGGTGGCGGTCGCGTCAGTCATACTCAACTCGGTGACGGAGGATCCTGCCACGGAACATGACCCAGAACGCCGCGCCGCCGCCGGTCGGCGGCGCAAAGTGATCATCGCTGGGCACGCTGGTCAGATCGACCAGGCTCGCCGAGGACTGGCTGACCCCCACCCTTCGGTGCAAGCCGCCGCGGTCGGCGCTCTGGCTCGAGCTGGCGCGCTCAGCGTGGCAGACGTGGTGACAGTCATGGCTTCCGAAGCACCCATCGTGCGCCGCGCCGCCGTCGAAAGTGCGTTGCAGGTCAGGGGTCCCGGGTCACGCTCCGTACTGGTATCCCTCGTCATCGCATCGCTGAAAGACCCGGACGAACTCGTGGTCGTAGGGGCAACTTGGTTCGTGGGCGAGCGGCGTACCCTCGGCGCGGTCCTCCCGCTGGCTGCCGTGGCCACGGATCATCCAGACGTCCGCTGTCGCGAAGCGGCCGTCGCCGCCTTGGGCGCCATTGGGGATCCGCTCGGATTACCGGCCGTGCTGGCGGCGCTGGACGACAAGGCCACCATTCGGCGACGAGCCACCGTGGCCTTGGCTGGCTTCGATGGTCCCCAAGTCGAGGCCGCCCTACACAGTGCCGCCAACGATCGCGACTGGCAGGTTCGTCAGGCGGCGGAAGAACTGCTGAATGACTGACCTTTAGTCATCGTCGGTGAAGAGTCGCTTCAGGCGATCGAACGATTCGAGACATTGTCCCGCCCCTTGCACCACGCACTCAAGAGGCGTATCAACGAGGTGGACTGGCACCGAAGTGGCGTCCGCCAATTGTTGCGTCATGCCGCGCAAGAGTGCACCCCCGCCAGTGAGATGGATGCCCTGAAAAATGATGTCCTGTGCCAACTCGGGCGGGGCATCACCGAGGCAGCTGGCGGCGGCCGTGATGACCTGCGCCACGTTCTCCGCCAGGGCGGCCCGAATCTCCTCAGAGGTCAGGATCACTGTTTTGGGACGTCCTGTTGCCACTTCCCGACCTCGGATTTCGGCCTGCTGTTCGCCGGGGTGGGCGTGGGCGGAACCGATGGCGTGCTTCACCGCTTCGGCCGTACGTTCACCGATGGCCACGCCATGCTCATGACGTACGTACGACTGGATCGACGCATCGAAGTCGAAGCCGCCGCAACGAATAGCCCGGACCGCCACCACGCCGCCCAGTGAAATCACCGCCGTCTCGGACGTGCCTCCCCCGATGTCGACCACCATGTTGCCCACCGGTTCGTGAATGGCCAGCCCGGCCCCGATTGCCGCGGCCATCGGTTGTTCGATGAGGAAGCTGGCTGAGGCCCCGGCTCGCCGGGTGGCTTCTTTGACGGCTCGACGCTCGACTGCCGTGATGGCCGACGGCACGCAGATGAGCACCTTGGGTCGGTTCAACCGACTCACCCCCACCCGATGCAACAAGACGGAGAGCATGCGCTCGGTGACTTCGAAATCGGTGATTGCCCCACCACGAAGCGGTCGCTCCGCCACGATGTACCCCGGTGTACGACCGATCATTTGCCAGGCGTCGGTCCCGATGGCGAGGACCTCTCGGGTGCGCGAATCGAGAGCCACCACCGTTGGTTCATTGAGAACCAAACCCTTCCCCTTGGCGTACACCAGGGTGTTGGCCGTCCCAAGGTCAATGGCCAGGTCTCGTGACATCGGGCCTCATGGTACGGCCGATAGAGGGAGCGACCGCATTTTGGGGTGGGCTGCACGTAGCCTCAACACGTGACTCCCACCCCCGAGGACCCCCAAGGAGGGGGTCCAGAAGAGGACGATTCAGCTTCAAAAGGGTGGATTGACCCCGACGATCGGCTGTGGCGACACCCCAGTGAAATGGCCGCTGGCGCCTCCGTAAATTCCGGCCCTTCACCGTTGCCCAAGGAATCCCATCGTGGCCGCATCATGTTGATGGTGGGCGCGGTCGCCGCCGCAGCCGCCTTGCTGTGGACCGGCATCCTGATCTCCGTCGATTCAAACTCCACCCACTCCACCACCATCAGCGATGCCGCCAACGACGCGCCACTGTCCACCTTGGCGGCTGGAAGTGCTGCCATCCCCGATGTGGCGGCTGCCGCCGGTGACGCCACTGTGGAGCTGCGGGCGGTCACCGACCATGGGAACTTCACCCTGGTAGGCGTGGCCGTCGCCGAAGGTGGTCAGGTTGCCACCACGGCTGGGAACCTGAGCGGACTCCAGAGCATCTCCATGGTGGGAGCAGGGGGGCAACTGATCCAGGCCAAGCTTGAAGGTATCGATCGGTCGTCGGACATCGCCCTGATCGAGGTGAACGACGACCTGCCGGTCCCGACCTTTGCCGACGACGTCTCGCTGGCGGTCGGAAATCCCGACATGACGCTCACCACCTCATTGGCCAGCGATGGTTCGGTGGCCCTCCACTGCACTCCCGGCACGGTGACGGGGATCGGCAACGCCATCACGACCGGTACCGCCACTGGCATGCCCGGCATCTCCTCCTCTCCAGCCAACGTGGCTGAGACCGACGGCGACCTCTTGCTCAATGCATCGGGCGCCGTGCTTGGCATCTCCTATAACGGCAACGGATCAACCCCGACGTTCCTGCCCACCCAGTTGGTCCTTGGTGTGGCCGACGATCTTCGGTCCAATGGAAAGGTCAGCCGAGGGTGGCTTGGCATTGATGGCAGCGACGCCACCGGACAGAGCGGGGTCGAGGTGGCCAAGGTGCTGCCCGGAAGCCCGGCCGCCGGCCACTTGAGCGCGGGCGACGTGATCGGCGATCTGAACTCTGTCCCCATTCGGACCATGGCTGATCTGAAAGCCCGTCTCTATGTGTTGGCTCCGTCCACTCCAGTCACGCTTTCGGTGCACGAAGGAGCGGCGAGCCACGTCGTTGGCCTCACGCTCAGTTCATCGCCATAACATGACCAGGTGAGCATGTTCGGTTCCAACGATCCCAATAACCCCATGGCTGGCCTGCTGGGCGATCTCATGAAGGCCATCGGTGGGGCCGGAGGTGGTGGCGATTCGTGGTTCGACGCCGCACGCACCCTGGCGCATCAGGTGGCGACCGACGGTGGCACCGAGGAAAACTCTGACCCCCTGGTGCGCATGACGTTTGAAGAGCTGGGCCGGGTGGCCGAGCTGCATGTGGCCAACGCCACCGGCATCACGCTTTCGGCCGGCGGCTCGGGCATCTCGTTCGACACCGCCGGACCTGGCCAGTGGTCTTTTCAAGTGCTTGAGGCCTACCGACCAACGCTTCAGCTCATGGTCGACGCCCAGCGCCAAGCGGCAGGATCGGCCCCGCCGCCCAGTCCGGTGCACGATCTCCCCGATCTCGATGATGAGATCCCTGGGGGTCTTGAGGGCTTTTTAGGTCAATTCGCTCAGGCGTTTGGACCGTTGATGCTTGGCATGCAGTTCGGCTCGGCGGCTGGTCATCTGGCCCAGCGGGCCTTCGGCCAGTACGCCCTGCCCCTCCCCTGGCCCGAGTCGAACACACTTGTACTGGTGCCTGCCAACGTGGCCAAGTTCGCTGAAGACTGGAGTCTGCCCCTCCAAGAGGTCCAGCTCTGGGTGTGTATCCGTGAGCTCACCATGCACGCCGTGCTCACTCGCCCGGGCGTGCGCTCATCCCTGTTAACCCTGCTGGCCGATTCGTCCGCTCATGCGGCGGCATCTCAGCGATCGCTCATGGAACAACTCGGCGACGGCTTGGGTGATCCGGCCATGCTCGAGAACGTGCTGGGGGATCCCGAGTCCTTGCTCGCCGACCTGATCAGCCCCGAGCTGCGCAATATCTCCAACACGCTGACCGCGTTGACGACCGCCATTGGCGCTTACGTCGACCATGTGACGTCGGGGATAGCGGCCACGCTGACCTCGGCGCCGGCGGCACTCCACGAAGCCTGGTACCGCTACCGGATCGAGGACGCCAAGGGTGAGCAGGCGTTCACGGGGCTCTTCGGGGTCGATGCCGGACAAGCCGAAGTCGACCGCGGCGCTGCCTTCATTAACGGGGTGGTGGAACGAGCTGGTGAGGATGCCCTGTCGCGCTTGTGGAGCGACGAGATGGATCTTCCGACGCCGGCCGAAGTCGATGCACCCGGGCTGTGGTTGGCCCGCATCGGTCTTCTGGACTGATCGGCTCTTTACTCTTCGCCGTCCTCGGGGAAACCGAGGTCCCACTCGAGCGACAGGTTTTCCCGCTCGGCATCACGGACGACGCGCTCGCGGTTGCGGCGGAACTGGGGGTCGTGCGGGGGCAGCAGGACCAGACGAGCCTGGGCCCGTTCCCGGAATGAATCGATCACGTCAGCTGGGCCGAAGTCCGACTGGACATCCCAGTGAGGGGCCACGGGGCCCAGGTAGACGACCCGGACGTGCCCAATGGGCTCAAATGGCTCCTCAGTCTCTGTCACTACTTCCTCGACGTCCGGGGACATGGCACCTCCTGGGTCTTGATTATTGCGAGCGAGCGAACGGCCGTCAGCGTACTGGAGCCACCAATCGCCGCGTTCTCGGTCCCTACTGCGTCAACTTTCGTGCCTGGACCAGGATTTTCTTACGAACTTCCTATGCTCTAGATCTTTAGTTTGGGCGACCCCTCCCGTAGAATGATGCGTGATAAGGGAGATGTGAGATGAATACCGAATGGATGGCCCGGGGAAAGTGCAAGGAAGTTGCGCCGGACATCTTCTTTCCCAGTGATGGGATGGGAGTCCAAGTGGCCCAGCGCATTTGCGCCGAGTGCCCAGTCGCCGAGGCGTGTCTCGAATACGCACTGGAGCATCACATTGACCACGGCGTGTGGGGTGGATGTTCCGAGCGCGAGCGGCGTCGTATCTTGCGCCGTCGTCGGACGCCCTCGGCTGTCACTGTCACTGTCGGCTGATCTTCTCTGGGCTCTGCGGAGTCCTTCTGAAGTCGCTGGAGTCCACCAATCGTCCACGGGGCGCTGAACTGGTGTGATCGTCGAATGCGTGATCAACGTCAGCGAAGGGCGCAATGTCGCCGTCCTGACATCGCTCGACGCCGCAGCGGGAATCTCACTCCTTGACCGGCACACCGACCCCGATCACCATCGATCCGTCCTTACCTTGGCCGGGGTTGCCGCAGACGTGGCTCTTTCGGCTCGGCGAGTGGCAGAAGTAGCCGTGGCTCGACTCGATCTGAGTGAACACTTCGGCGCGCATCCTCGACTTGGCGTGCTCGACGTGGTGCCCTTCGTTCCCTTTCTCCCCGACGAGCTGCCGCCCACCGACGTTCGCCTGGTCACCGAGCTTCGAGACGACTTCGCCCGATGGCTGGCCGACGATTTGGGCGTACCCAGCTTCTTGTATGGATCGCGGCCCGATGGGGATGTACGGACATTGCCCCAGGTCAGAAGGGGTGCTTTTGCGGAGTTGGACCCCGATTTCGGTCCGGACCACCCTCATCGCACCGCCGGCGCCACCGCGGTGGGGGCTCGTCCCGTTTTGGTTGCTTACAACGTGTGGGTGTCCTCGGTGGAGGTGGCCAAGGCAGTGGCCTCTCAAGTGCGCGGACCCGTGGTCCGCAGCCTGGGCTTAGCTGTCGGCTCCGGAGCACAAGTGTCGTGCAACCTCATTGAGCCGGTCGCGGTCGGACCAGCGCAACTCTATGAAGACGTGGCCCGCTTAGCCGAAATTGCCGGTGGATCGGTGCTGGGCGCTGAGCTGGTGGGTCTGGTGCCGCGGGCGATCCTGCGGGCAATTCCAGAGTCCCGCTGGAGCGAACTTGGCCTCTCCGAAGCGAACACCGTCGAGGCGCGGCTCAGCCAGCGCTGTGGGTAGGTTACTGCGGAGATAATGCGTAAAGCGGTGTGGAGCTAGGCGCTGACGATGTCGCGGCGCTGCAATGCTCGGGCTCGGCGCAAGCGGCGACGCTCCCGTTCGCTCATCCCGCCCCAAATGCCGAACTTCTCGCCATTGGCCAACGCGTACTCGAGGCAATCCTCACGGACAACGCAGCCTCGACACACTTCTTTTGCCTCTCGTGTCGATGCTCCCCGCTCCGGAAAGAACAGATCGGGATCGACGCCCATGCAGTTGGCTTGAACCTGCCAGCTACGTTCCTGGCGACCGTAGAGCGTTGAAACTATGTCCATCGGTTCGCCTCCCCTCGCCACTTGAGTGGCATTCGTGTAGTTACAACGGTGTCATCTTTCACCACACCGTCACAGAACGCAAGGGGAGATTTGTAAATTCGTGCCTGGCCTCAGGCTGAGTCGTGCCTGAGTGGATGGTGGCGGGGTGAGGTCGGACGGAGCGCCGTGGCTCATTGACGTCGGTTTTGTGCCTATTTCGTGCCTGGGTTCTGCTGTCTTTCGGCAGTTCGCTTTCAGAATTACTTCGCTGGGGCGAACTAATTCTGTAAGAGCATGAGCGGAGAGACACGCACTTAGGTGATCAACGGTTGCGCCGAAGCGGCGCAAAGCCCAGCCCAGCCCAGCCCAGATTCGATCAACTGTCGTTTGCCACGCGATTCAGCCAGCGGGACGCATGACCCGGCGGTGCTGAAGAAAGTCCACCAGCACGTAGCCGCCCAGAGCGTCTGGTGTCGTGTAGAAGGTCCGTCCACCGTTGACCCGGGCGATTTGCTCGACGAAGGGGTAGTGCGTGCGCTCCAGATCGAGGGCGAAGCAATTGATCACAATGCCCGCTCGAGTACAGCGGATCACCTCGGCCATGGTGCGTTGCAGGGTTTCGGCGATCGGCGGGTAGTTGAAGAAGACCTCGCCGTAGTCGTCGATGTGAGCCGTGGGTTCACCGTCAGTCACGACGATGATCTGCTTGGTGCCGTGCTGGTGGGCCAACAGCCGACGAGCCAGTGCCAGCGCGTGCTGCAGATTGGTCCCGTAGACCCAGTCCCACATCGCCGTGGGCAACTCGTCGGGGCGGATCTCGCGGGCCACCTCGGAGAAACCGATGATGCCCAAATAGTCCCTCGGGAAACGGCTGGAGATGAGGGTCTGGAGGGCCATGGCCAGGCGCTTGGCCGGCACGAAGTTCTCGCGCATGGACATCGACATTGACAAGTCCAACAGCAACACGGTGGCTGAGCGGGCCAGGGCCTCGGTCTCCACCACTTCAAAGTCCTCTGGCAACAACCGCACCGGGACGCCCGAACCGCCCCGACGCACGGCGTTGTGCACCGTGGTCGAGAGGTGCAAGTTCAGCGGATCGCCGTACTCATAGGCCTTGGTGGTTTCCTCACGGTCGTGTCCCGTCCCGACCGAGGTCACGCTGTGGTCGCCGATGCGATCCTTGTTGAGCTGACCGTAGAGGTCCTTCAGCGCCTTCTGTCCCAGCCGACGCACCCCGGCCGGGGTGAGTTCGGTGCGACCTTCTTTGCGCTCAATGAGTCCTTGATCGGCCAGCGACTTGGTCAACTTGGCCAGATGGTCCAAGGAGCGGGCGGCGTCTTCTCCCATGTGAGCCCGCACCTGGTCGAGGTCGATCTCGCTCAAGGCGGCCGAGTTGGTGGCTGAGCGAAGCATTTCTTCCATGCGATCGAGTTGACCCATCTGGGCCGCCAAGTCGGTGGCCCGGGAGATGCTCATGGGCTGGTCGCCGTCGAAACCATAGGACTGACCCCATCCGGCGTCAGGCGCGGCCAGCTGGAGGTTGCGGGCCAGACGATCCACTTGCCAGCGCAGGTCCATATCTTCCATGACCGCTTCCATGAGGCCCTGCAACTGCGATCGCTGTTCGGGGGAGAGCGAATTCCACACGGCCTGGGCGGCCGCCATGCGTTCGGCCAGCTGAGCCAGCAACTCGTCGAGATCCTTGGGGTCCCCGGGAAACATGTCGCCGTATTGCTCCATGAAGTCCTCGAAGCTGGGGTCGATCTCCTCACCCGCTTCGCGTTGTTCAAGCATCTGATTCAGGGCGTCGTAGGCGTCGCGCATGCGCGCCATCGACTCGGGGCTCATGTTGGCCAGGGCATCGGATGCCCCTTCAAAGAATGTGTCGGCCATTTCCCGTCGCAATTCTTCTACCAGTTCCTCAAAGCGCTCTCGGGCCTCGGACGATACGAAGTCGTAGTGCTGCAGCGACTGGATCCGCCCGCCCGGGTCACCCGGTTGGAGGTCGAGGGCCATGCGCCGCTCGGTGGCCACATCCCCCGTCACCTCGGCCCGCCGTTCATCGCCCGAGTTCTTGGCCTCGTGTTCTAGTTCGTCAATGGCGGCGCGCTCTTCGGCGACGATTTGGTCCAGCTTCTCCCCGATCTCGGCCATGCGCCCGTCGGGGTCACCCTCGGACTGCAATTCGGCTCGGCGCTGACGGAGTTGGTCCAACAGTTCGCGCAGACCGGCAATCCGCTCGCCGTCAGCAGTGCGCATTCCCGATCGCAGCAATTCCCGCAGGGCGTCGTCAAGATCGCCGTGCTTTAGGAGTTCCTCTGTCAGTCCGGCCAACAGCTCGTCCGGGTCGAGGTCGGAAAAATCCTGGGTGCCGTCCCACTCGGAGTAGTCGTAGCGGGCGCTCACCGAAGACTTACTTTCGCCCTCGATACAACGCCCGGGCCCCAGAAGAATCCTTGTTCAGCCGTTTGGTCAGGTGAAGACCTTCCAACAAGAACTCGAGCGCACTGGCCATGAGCGCAGGCGATTCCGACGCCTCGGGTCCCGCTAACGCGCGGGTCGGCGGTTCGAGTTCGGGAATGTCGGCCAGCACGGCCAAGTAGGCCGCCGAAGGCAGATCGTCGCCGGCATGGACCACCACCTGTTCGGTGAAAGCCCCGATGATCGCTGACGGATCGTCGAGGGTGACCCGGCGCCGGAACACCGAAAGGACGGCAGCGGCCACGAGCTGAGCCACCACTTCGTCTTCTCGGCCTTCTTCCATGGCCTCGACTTCGATTTTGCCTTGGGTCGACGGCACCAGTGATGCCAGATCACTGATGCGAGGTACCGCCACCGGTTCGCCGGTGCGCAGGGCACGGCGCACCGAGTTGGCGACCAGGGTTTCGTAGTTGGCGATGGAGAGCCGAACCGAGACCCCGCTGCGTTGATTCACATGGGAACTGCGGCGGGCCAACTGAGAAACCTCGGCCACGACTTCCTTCAGATACGTCGGCACGGTGACAGCGACGCCGGCGGTCGGCAGTTCTGCTTCCGACTCCATGATCTTGACTTCGGTCATGGTCTCGTAGGGGTAGTGGGTGCGGATCTGGGCCCCGAAGCGGTCCTTGAGCGGCGTGATAATGCGGCCCCGGTTGGTGTAGTCCTCGGGATTGGCGGTGGCGACCAGGGCAATATCGAGCGGCAAACGGATGCGGTGACCGCGAATCTGCACGTCGCGCTCTTCGAGCACGTTGAGCAATCCGACCTGGATCCGCTCCGAGAGGTCCGGTAGTTCATTGATGGCGAAGATGCCTCGATTCACCCGCGGGATGAGCCCGTAGTGCAACGCCAACTCGTCGCTCAAGTAGCGCCCCTCGGCGATCTTGATCGGGTCCACTTCACCAATCAGGTCGGCGATGGAAGTGTCCGGAGTCGCCAACTTCTCGCCGTAACGGTCGGAGCGGTGCACCCAACTGATCGGCGTGTCGTCCCCTTGTTCGGCCACGGCGATGATCGCTCCCCGCGACACCGGGCTGTAGGGGTCGTCGTTGATTTCCGAACCGGCGACGATGGGCATCCACTCGTCGAGCAAGCCGACGAGCGCCCGGATGACTCGAGTCTTGGCCTGACCGCGCTCTCCGAGCAAGATGATGTCGTGTCCGGCCAAGATGGCGTTTTCCAGCTGCGGAATGACGGTGTCATCAAAGCCGAGCACTCCGGGCACAATCGGTTCGTCGGCGGCGATTCGAGCCGACATGTTGCGCCGCATCTCTTCGGAGACAGGGACCGAGGCCCAGCCTGAGGCCCGCAACTCACCCAGCGTGCGGGCGACACCGGCCGGCGGGTGCAACCGGCCTGGCCCGGGAGTAGCGGATGGGTCAGTGGGTGCAGGGCCGTCCATAGGCCAACACTAAACGCGCGATCTCATTGTCGGTTCATCGGCCAACGTGTGGTGCGGTTCTTCGGTCTGGTCCATCCAATCGGCCGTACTGGCTCCGTGGAAGGTGGCGAGTTGGCGAGCGAGGGCTCGCGCGGGCCGAGGCAGCGGTCGGTCATTGCGGTGCGCCAGAGCCACGGTGCGGCTCAAGCCGGGATGGGTAAAAGGAATGGTGATCAAGGAACGATCCGAAGGCAGGGCGATGGCCGGCACGACCGCCGCCCCGAGTCCGGCTCGCACAAAGGCCAAGACGCCGTCCATTTCGCCGCCCTGGCTGACCAGATCAGGTTCTACTCCGGCGTCCCGGCAGGCCGCCAGAGTGACCGATCGCAGGTCGTAGCCCTCTCGAAACATGACCAACGACACACCTTCGAGGTCGGCCACTCGCACGTGGATGCGCGAAGCCAGAGGATGTTGCGGGGCCACAGCCAAAACCAGAGGATCGTCGAAGAGGGCAGTGGTGGCCACCAACGGGTCGTTTACCGGCTGCACCACCAGAGCCAGATCCACTTCGCCGCTGGCCAGCCGAGGGACGAGCTGGTGGGACCCGGCTTCCACCACCCCCAAGGCGATCCCGGGATGGCTCTGGTGAAATTCGACCAGGGCCGGAGCCAGCACCTGGGTGATCAGGCTGGGCGTGGCGCCCACTGACAGACGGCCGCGGGCCATGCCGGTGAGGGCTCGTGCTTCAGCGCCCGTCGCCTCCACGTCGGACATCACCCGCTGAATGAACGGCAGCAGTGCCTCGCCGTCGGCCGTCAGCGTGACCTGCACCTGACCCGGTCCGCGATTAAAGAGCTGCACACCGAGTTCACGCTCAATGAGGCGGACCTGGCGGCTCAGCGACGGTTGAGCCAGGTGCAAACGAGCCGCCGCCCGAGTGAAGCTCTGCTCCTCGGCCACAGCCAGGACATACGCCAATTGGTTGAGCTGCATCATTCATAGCTTAGTGCTCTGAATCTCATGTTCTTTATGTCTTTGACCTTGTTTTCACGGGTGTTTATGGTCTGTGAGGTGGCTGAACGAAGGCCTCATTCGGCGCGAAAGCAGAGGACTTGCGTGTCGCCGCGTGAGGTCTGGAATGATTAGCCCGCCATGACCCGCCCGGCGCGGGCACCGAGGAGGTTTGCGTGACCACAACGATTGACAACCCGACTCCTACGCCGGTCGCTATCGGAGGAGCCAGAGGTGGTCCCGATAAGCCGACGTTGCGGGAGGATCGCTGGTGGGTCGAGCCGGTGGTCACCGTGGTCATCCTCACGGCGTTCGTGGTCTATTCGACCTGGGCCGCCTTCATCAACAAGGACTACTTCGCCGGTGCGTTGCTGCACCGCAACTACTTGTCGCCCTTCTATTCGCCGTGTTTGGCCGCCAGTTGTGTGGCCGGCAGTCACCCCCGGGTGGTCGCCGAATGGTGGTCGCTTTCGCCGGCGCTGCTCATCTTGATCTTCCCGCTCGGGTTCCGGCTGACCTGTTACTACTACCGCAAGGCCTACTACCGGTCCTTCTGGTGGTCGCCGCCGGCCTGCGCCGTGGCCGACGCTCACGGCAGCTACAAGGGAGAGTCTCGCTTCCCATTGATTCTCCAGAACGTGCACCGCTACTTCTTCTGGATCCTCCTGATCTTCAACGTGCTCTTGACCATCGATGCCATCGAAGCGTTCCGCATGCCGGGTACGCCCAGTGGTTGGGGCATCGGGCTCGGCACGGTCATCTTGTGTGCCAACGCCGTGTTCTTGTGGCTCTACAGCCTGTCGTGCCACGCCTGCCGCCACTTCTGCGGTGGCCAGGTCAAGTCATTCGCCAAGCACCCCGTCCGACACAAGATGTGGAAGCTCGTCACACCGCTCAACGCCCACCACATGAAGTTCGCCTGGATCAGCCTCTTCGGCGTGGCCCTGTGCGACCTCTACGTCCGCCTGGTGGCCAGTGGCACCATTCACGACGTGGCGTTCCACTTCTAAGCGTGATGGTCTCACTCGCCCGGTCCACCATCGCGTCCGCTACCGCACACTAAGGAATCAGCGCCCATGTCCTCCACCGCTTCCACAGTCGACTACCAGACCCACGACTACGACGTCATCATCATCGGGGCCGGTGGCTCCGGCCTGCGCGCCGCCATTGAGGCCAAGGAACGCGGCCTACGGGTGGCACTGGTCTGCAAGTCGCTGTTGGGCAAGGCCCACACCGTCATGGCCGAGGGCGGCATGGCCGCTGCCATGGGCCACGTCTGGCCGGAGGACAACTGGAAGGTCCACTTCCGCGACACCATGCGCGGCGGCAAAATGCTCAACAACTGGCGCATGGCGCAGATCCACGCCATGGAGGCGCCCGAAAGGGTCTTCGAACTTGAGCGCTGGGGGGCGCTCTTCGACCGCACGGCGGACGGCCGCATCACCCAGCGCGACTTCGGCGGCCACCGCTACGCCCGCTTGGCCCACGTGGGCGACCGTACCGGGCTGGAGCTGATCCGCACCCTGCAGCAGAAGGTGGTCTCCATGGGGACCGACGTCTTCATGGAGTGCAAGATCCTCAAGCTCCTCCCCGACAGCGAGGGTCGGATTTCGGGTGCCGTCGGCTACATGCGCCCGACGGGCGAAACGGTGCTCTTCACCGCCAAGGCTTTCATTCTGGCCACCGGTTCGATCGGCAAGTCATGGACCTACACCTCGAACAGCTGGGAGTCGGTGGGCGACGGCCACGCCATGGCCATCTGGGCCGGGGCCGACGTCATCGACATGGAGTGCGTGCAGTTCCACCCGACCGGCATGGTTTGGCCGCTCAGTGTGCGCGGCATTCTGGTGACCGAAGGGGTGCGCGGCGACGGCGGCGTCCTGCGCAACTCCGAAGGCAAACGCTTCATGTTCGACTACATCGCCGACATGTTCAAGGCCGAGACCGCCAAGACGGAGGAAGAAGCCGACCGCTGGTACGAGGATCACATCAACAACGGCCGCACGCCCGACCTGCTGCCCCGTGACGAGGTGGCCCGGGCCATCAACTCCGAGGTCAAGGCGGGGCGAGGCACGCCGCACGGCGGGGTGTATCTCGATATCGCCTCACGCCGCACGCCCGAGTACATCCGGCGGCGGCTTCCGTCCATGTACCACCAGTTCATGGAGTTGGCCGGGGTAGATATCACCGCCGGACCCATGGAAGTGGGCCCGACCTGTCATTACATGATGGGCGGGGTGCGGGTCGACGCCGAAACGCAGGCCGCCACGGTGCCCGGCCTCTTCGCCATCGGTGAGGTCTCGGGCGGCATGCACGGCGCCAACCGCCTTGGTGGGAACTCGCTCTCCGATCTCATCGTCTTCGGCCGCCGAGCCGGTATCGGTGCGGCCGATTATGCGGAGGGCCGGGCTGGCTCGCCCAGCATCGACGCGGCGGAGGTCCAGTCGGTAATCGACGAAGCCTTCGCCCCCTTCGGCCGGCAGGGCGGGGACAACCCCTACGACGTGCAGCACGAACTGCAGCAGACGATGCAGTCGCTGGTCGGCATCATCCGTACGGGACCCGAGCTCGAGGAGGCCCTGGGCAAACTGGAGGACCTCAAGGGCCGGGTGTCCAAGCTCAGCGTGAAGGGAGGCAAGGCCTACAACCCAGGCTGGAACCTGGCCACCGACCTCCCCTCAATGATCACCACCTCCATTGCGGTAGCCCAGGGTGCGCTCAACCGCAAGGAGTCGCGGGGCGGGCACACCAGAGAGGACTACCCGGGGCCGGACCCCGAAATGGGCAAGGTCAACTTCGTCCAGCACCAAACGGGTGAGAAGGGCTATCTCGCCCCGATAGAAATCAATCCCGAACCGCTGCCCGAAATGCCACCGGAACTGCGCGAGTTGCTTGAGGAGGCCCACTGATGACGGTGACCGACGACGCTACGCCGACCCCACCTCCCGTACCGGCGCCCGAGGTGGCGCCGTCAGCGGAGACGGTGACCATGAAGATCTGGCGAGGCGATCCCGAGGGTGGTGAGTTCACCGACTACGTCATGCCCGCCATCGAGGGTGAGGTGGTGCTCGACGTCATTCACCGAGTGCAGGCCACCGACGCGCCCGACCTGGCCTGCCGCTGGAACTGTAAGGCCGGCAAGTGTGGCTCGTGTTCGGCCGAGATCAACGGCAAGCCTCGTCTCATGTGCATGACCCGCATGGACACGCTCCCCGAGGGGGCCCCCGTCACCGTGGCTCCGATGAAGACGTTCCCCATCATCCGGGATCTGGTCACCGACGTCAGCTTCAACTACGAGGTGGCCAAGACGATCCCGGCCTTTAAGCCTGGACCTGAGCCCGAGGGCGGCTACCGCATGGCCCAAGTCGACGTTGAGCGAGGGCAAGAGTTCCGCAAGTGCATTGAGTGCTTCATGTGCCAGGACGTCTGCCACGTCATTCGCGACCACGAAGAGAACAAGCCTAAGTACGCCGGGCCGCGCTTCTTCATCCGCTTCGCCGAACTCGAAATGCATCCGCTCGACGTCAACGACCGACGCGAGCTCGCCCGTTCGGGTGCGGGCTTGGGTATGTGCAACATCACCAAGTGCTGCACCGAGGTGTGTCCAGAGCACATCAAGATTACGGACAACGCCATCATCCCGATGAAGGAACGTGTGGTCGATGCCCACTACGACCCGGTGGCGTGGCTCGGTCGCAAAATTCTGCGGCGCACCAAGAAGACGGCAGAAGAGGCCTCCGCCGGCTGATATGGCCCGCTATCTCTCGCCCGAATGGGTGCAGGCTTTCAATACGGCTCTGGTCGAACTCGATCTCACCGAGGCCATTGCGGCCGCCGCGCCCGGATCGCTCACGGTGTCCGATGGGGATTTCGCCGTGGCCCAGATCGTCACCAACGCCCCTGAGGGTGAGGGCGAGGTGCGCACCGTCCTCTCCGTGGCCGATGGCCACGCCTCATTGGTCTTGGATCCCTCGGAAGCCGTGCCTTCCAACGTGACCATCGTCTTGGCGTATGACGACGCGCTGGCCATGGCCCAAGGCACCCTGGACCCGGCCGACGCCTTGGCCGCTGGGCGGGTGCGGGTGCGAGGCGAACTGGCGGTTTTGGTGGCCGGACAATCCGTGCTCAACGCTGCTGGGGTGCTGCTCGGTCCCGCATTGTCCGCCCTCACCGACTGAATTCCCAGTTCAGTAGATAAGTGACCTCTTCGCTGAGCAAGTGGCCGCCGGCGGCGATAACGTACTTTGCACCGGCTCGTACCTAGCGGGCCGCAGTAGGAGGACGACGTGCACCAGCCGATCGACGATCACTTCCTGTCGCAATACCGAGCCCTGCTGGACGCCGAAGATGGAGCGTTCGACGATCTCGAGCATGCATGTGAAGAGGGTGACCGCACCCAATTCGACAAGGATTTGATCGATTGGCAAACCGCCCTCGACCGCAAAGTGGCTTTCTTGGTTCACGCCGGCGTCGAGGTGCGACTCCCCGTTCCGACTTAGACGGGTGGCGCCCTAGGGGCGCAGTCCGATCGTGACGGCCAAGTTGGCGACCGCGTCTTCGAACAGAGCCTCCGGTGTGAGCACCGTGTTGCGCCAGTGGCCAAAGATCTCGAGGCTGATAAACCCCACCAACGTGGTGAAGGCCTCTAACGTTCGTGCCACCGATGCTGTGGGCAACCCCGGCAGCAGACCGTCGGTGACCGGCTGTAGGGACGCCGCCAAGGTGCTTTCGTCCGAAGGTGAGGTGGCACTCGGCGCCAATGTTCCGGCGTCATGGGCGGCAATGATCGGTCGAGACAGCGCAGCGGCCAGTCGAATGTACGGCTCGATCGTGTCGGGCGGGGCTTCGTAGCCCGGGACGGGCGAACCGAAGATCAGTCCCCATTCCTGCGGTCGCCGTAAGGCCCACCCTCGCATCGCTCGCGGCACGGCGGGCCACTGCGCCACCACGTCGCCACCCTCCCTGACCGCCCGCGACGAGGCCGCCTCAGCATCGTCAGCCAGCGACGTGTAGGCCCCCAGAATCAACGCACTGAGCAATGCGTCACGACTGTCGAAGTAGCGATAGAGGGCCGATGGTGCCATCTCAAGCTCTCGAGCGATGGACCGCAAGGACAGCGCAGCCGCCCCTTCCTGGCCCAAGTGGGCCCGGGCCACCACGAGAATCTCCCGGGTTACCTCGTCCCTGATGCGGTCCCGAACCGTGCGTGGCGCTGACATGCAGGCAGTCTTACTGTTCCGAGTCGAGAACACAAGTACTTGACAAGAACACTGTTCACACTTAGTATCACTGTTATGACAACGACCACGATGCATAAGACCAGCCACTACAAGCGCCCAGATTGGTTCACCCGCAACGTGATGAATCACTTTCTCAACCTGTTGATGCGACTCGGCATCAGCGTGTGGGGCTCTCGGGTCCTCGAGCACAAGGGCCGCAAGTCCGGCGAGCTCCACCGCACCCCGGTGAACCCTTTGATGTACGAGGCCCGGCAATACCTGGTCGCCGCCCGAGGCGAGACCGAATGGGTGCGCAACGTGCGGGCCGCTGACGGCGAAGTGACCCTGTATCTCGGACGCCATGGCCTCCAGCGCACCGCCATCGAGATCCCCGAGTCAGAGCGCACCCCAATCCTGCGCGCCTACCTGCAGCGCTGGAAGTTTGAAGTCGGCATGTTCTTCCAGGGCGTGGGGCCCGACAGCACCGATGCCGAATTCGAAGCGATTGCCGCCAAGCACCCGGTGTTCATCCTCCGCTAAGCACCGGTGCGGTAGCGCCACTGTGGCGCGACAGAATGGCGCATGGCTCACGACGAAGCACCTCCAACCGCAGCGGACACACCAGGCTCATCTCTGGCCGAAGATGCTCGACTGGCCTACGCCACGCTCATTGCCTACAGCCGAGCCAACACCACCTGGTGCCGTCGGGGTTCCTTCGAAGACGCCGGGGGCGTGTTGACCTTTGCCGGAGGTTCGTGGCTCCCGGTTAACTGCAACGGCGCCTTCCCCACCAACGACACCGTGTCGGCCGAAGAGGTGATTGCCCGGGCGGATCAGTTCTTCGCCCGTCGCAAGCGGGGCTACACCATCAAGATCCGCGACACCGGCCAGGACGCCAAACTCGAAGCGCTGTGTCAGGAGAAGGGACTGGTCCTCTTCGGAGATCCTTTCCCGGAAATGATCTGCCGATCCCCCTTCCCCGATGTGGCCTCTCCCGATGGGGTGGACATCCGTTTGGTCACCGACGAAGCGGGAGTGGCTGACTTCGGCGCCGTCAACGCCGATGCGTATGCGGTCTACGGCATGCCGCCCGAGGTGTTCACCGACAGCTTCGACGAGCCGGCCCACGCCTTGGCCGACGAAAACCTGGCCATGTTGGTGGCCTACCAAGGCGCCACCCCGGTGGCCGCCGCGCTCACCTACTTGAGCGACGGCATTGCCAGCCTGCAGTGGGTGGGCACCGTGGCCGCTTCCCGTCAGCTCGGGTTGGGCAAGGTCATCACCCAAGCCATCACCAATGTGGCCTTCGAGCGTGGTGCGGCGTCCGTCACATTGCAGGCCTCGGAGATGGGCGAACCGGTCTACCTCAAGCTCGGGTATGAGACCCTGTACCGCTACGTGAACTACTGCCGGTGGGAGGCGCCCACCATTTAGCCCAGCGCGACGGGGCGACTGCCATCGGCGGCGGACCGATACGCGGCGTCGACCAAGCGGTGCGCCACCAAGGCCTCGTCGAGGCTGGGGTCGGGCGGCCGCCCTGCGACGATGGCGTCGACAAAGGCGCGGTCTTCTTCGACATACGGTGCCACGCCCAGACCGATTTCGTCGCTGCCGAACGACAGCTCTTGGACCCACGGTGGTGAGGGACACGGCCGTGACTCGGTGCGCTCACTCGTCTGCACATGCAAGGGGCCCCGGAATTCGTCGTCGAGCCACACCATGGCGTTCTCGCAAAACAACTCAATGCGGCGAGTGGACCCTCGGGACAAGATGTTGTGCCACACGCTGGTGAGGTGCGCGCTGAGTCCTGAAGCGAACTGCATCGAGACGGCCGCCATGTCCTCAATGCCCGCAGAGCCGGAGAAGTTCGCCGTGCGGCCCGTCACCTCCTCTACGTCGCCGAAGCAGAATCGCAGGATGTCGACATCATGGATGGAGTGTTCGATGAGGCAACCTCCGCCCGCCTGGGCCGGATCGGCTCGCCATTTTGAGCCGTAGGTCCCTTGGATCGGGAAGTACTGGTCGTCTCGAAAGGTGACCGCCATGGGTCGACCCAGCTCGCCCGACTGCACCACATCACGCAGGGCACGGAAGACCGGGGCCGAACGCAGGACCAGGCCCGACTGGGCCGGTAGGCCGGACGCTCGGACTGCCTCAGTGAGATCGAGGGCAGCGGCCAAATCGGTGGCTAGTGGTTTCTCGCAGAAAACGGCGCGCCCGGCGGCCAGGGCGGCGTCGACGGCTTCGCGGTGCGCGGCGGTTGGGGTGCAGACCCAGACGGCATCGCATCGTTCGACCACGGCGGCCACACTGTCGACCGCTTCGGCGTCGAAGTTGGCGGAAAATCGATCAACCCGTTTGGCGCTGCGATCGTGCACCGCGGTGATGGAGGCATTGAGCACTCCGCCGTCGATCATGGCCTGAATCCCCAGACCGTGGGCCCAGGCAATCAACCCCGTTCCCACAAAGCCGATACGTAGCATGCTCGGACGTTAGGGGATCAGAACAGCTAGCGGGAGAGCTCGCGGCCCCGCAGCGCATCGATGAAGCGGGCGGTCACCACGACGAGGAGGGCGATCTCGTGGCGTTCCCTTCGTCGTATGGAAGCGGTTCGCCCGCCGCACACCGTGAATTCAGTTTCCTCGATTGTCTCGACGAAGACGCCGGAGCCGGTGGTGTCGTTCGCCGGATCGGCACCGCTGCGCGAACCTTCGGCAAACGCGGCCACCCACTGCACGGACGGCACCTCGCCGTGGACTTCGACGAATGTCTCTCGTTCGAGTTCGGCCAGGGCCATCCAGCTCAGATCAAAGAGCATCATGAGCTGGCCTAACAGTGAGTTGAGGGCCGCCGATGGCGTGGCGGCCTGGAGGATGGACGCCGCCGCAGATAACACAGTGGTCTCACGGTCCGCCGCCAAGGAAGCCAGTTGACGAACATCCTCGACACCGGCTCCGGGGACATTGCGAATGCCTTTGCACACCGCATCGACGGCATCGTCACCATCGGGAAGCTCCACCACCAGCTCGTCGATGGCGACGCCCGCCTCACGTTCGAGCACTTCGAGGCCGACCACGTTGCCGTCAACCGCTCCGATCTCGGCCGCCACGGCACCGAGGACACCCGGAGCATCGGGCAGCCAGATTCGTAGGCGCGCCAGCACGACTCAGTGCGTCCTCGTAATGCGCACGCTGACATTCATGGCATTCTCGGCGTTGCCGGCGTAAATGCCCTTCACCGGGGGTACATCGGAATAGTCACGGCCCCGCCCAATGGCCACGTGACGCTCGCCCACGGCGCAGTCGTTGGTGGGATCGAATCCCCACCAGGTCCCGGTCCACACTTCAACCCAGGCGTGACTTTCTCCGGCGATCTCCTCCCCCACCGTGGCGTCGACCTCAGGGTGGAAATAACCCGACACGTAGCGCGACGGCAAACCGACCGACTTGGTCATGGCCAATGCAAGGTGGGCGAAGTCCTGACACACCCCGGCTCCGTCTTCAAAGGCTTCGTACGCCGAGGTGTGGACGTCGGTCACGCCACGAACGTAACGAAGCGCATGGTGGGTGTGGTCGAGGATGCGCTGGGCCGTCTGCAACGGGCGCTCGGCACGTAACGAGGCGGCCAGCTCGGTGAGTTGGGGACCGGGCTCGGTGAAGAGTTTGTGCGAGAGGTGATCGGCCATGGTGAGTGACGCATCGGCCACTTCGTCCCAGGAGGCGTCTTCAGGTTCCTCCGCCCGCTGGGTATCGATCAAGGAGCTGCCGACAATGGAAAGTGCCTCGTGCCCGCGATCGATATTGAAGGCCACCACCTGGGTGCCCCAATAATCGACGTAGGAGTACTGCGGTGCAGCTGGCAGCGTGACCACCTTGGTTTCGAGGGCCGTTTGATGGCGCTCGGTCCGTGGGGTCAACCGCAGCTCGTTGTAGGACGCCCGGGCCGGAGCGTCGTATTCGAACTTCGTCTCATGGGTCACCCGCAGTCGCCACCCGTCGGACCGGCTCATACGGCCTCGCCTCCTCGACGCCACTGCGTGGGGAGATCTTGGGCGAAATACCGACGGGTCACGGCGTCGCTGACCGACGAAATCGACGCCTGCAGGCGTTCGAGACGAGCCTCGAGCCCACGCGACAAGGTGGTGGGAGCGGAATACTCCAGTTCAGCTCGGGCCAGTCCCACCAGTCCGCGGGCGTCTTCCCAGGTGCCGTCGCGTCCGACGTTGATTTCATCGAGACACTCTTCGGCCAGGGTCAGCGAGGCAAAGGCCGAGCGTGGAAAGAGGCGGTCACGCAACAAGAAGTCGAGGACTCGCCCTGGTTCCACCACGCCTTGGGACAAGCGTAAATAGGGCTCGTAGCCGCCGCACGAGCGCAGCAACATGACTAAGCCGCTGTCGAACACCTCGTCGAACTCGACCGTGGCCAGCTGCCGAGCCACCACGTCGGTCCGCTCCAAGCAACGGCCGAGGGTGAAGAAAAGCCAAGTCTGGTCCCGACTCATCATGGTGTCGGCTAATCCCGTCATGCCGGCGACCTGCGTCTTGACGAACGAAAGGTACGGGGCGGGGCCGACACTGCGGGTGGCCTGCCATTGCTGCGGCAAGGCCGACCAGGTGGCGTTCATGTGCTCCCAGAACTCAACCGGGACCACATGGCGCACGCCGCGTGTGTTCTCTCGGGCCGCGGCCAGCGCCCCGGCGATGGACGATCGACTCTGTGGGTCGGTGGCCAATCGCTCGGTGGCCTGCCACAGCGACTCGTTCTCCACGTCGGGCAGGCCCATGACGGCGAGCAATCGGCGCGCCGCATGTGCGCCTTCGGCGTCACTTTGTTCAAGGGCTTGAAAGACCGACACGTCAAGAATGCGTGCCGTCCCCTCGGCTCGCTCAATGTAGCGACCAACCCAGAAGATGGACTCGGCCACCCGGCTCAACAGGGCGCGGGTCATTGCTGTTGCTGCTGCTGTTGACGGCCATTTTCGGAGTCGCTCTTGGGTCCGGCATCCATGGGCGGTCCGGCATTGAGTGGAAGGGGACGGCGAACGCGCAAGGCTGGCGCCGGCGGTCCTCCCCCGATGACCCAGGTGTCCTTCGACCCGCCTCCTTGGCTCGAATTGACGACCAATCCGCCCTCCTGAAGCGCCACCCGAGTCAAACCTCCCGGCAGCACCCAGACGTTCTCGCCGTCGTTGACCGCAAAAGGCCGCAAATCAAGGTGGCGCGGCACCATTTCGTTGTCCACCCAGGTAGGCGCAGTCGACAGGGCGACCACTCGTTGAGCGATCCAATGGCGCGGATCTCGTTCGACATCGTTGCCCAGCTCATCGAGCTCGGCGCCAGTGGCGGCCGGGCCGATGACCAAACCCTTCCCGCCCGAACCGTCCACCCGCTTGAACACCAGTTCATCTCGACGGGCCAACGCATCGGCTCGAACCTTGCGGTCCTGGAGGTGCATCGTCTCTACGTTGCGCAAGATCGGATCTTCGCCCAGGTAGTACTTAATCATGGCTGGGACGTACGTGTAGACGAGCTTGTCGTCGGCCACGCCGTTGCCCACCCCGTTGGTGATGGTGACCCGCCCAGCCCGCGCCGCGTTCAGGACCCCGGGGCAGCCCACCAACGATTCGGGGCGGAACTGCAGAGGATCGAGATACTCGTCATCGATACGCCGGTAGATGACGTGGACTGGTACTTCACCCTCGGTGGTACGCAGGAAGACCTCGGTGCCGTGACAGACCAGGTCCCGCCCTTCGACCAGGTGTACGCCCATGAGCCGGGCCAAGAGGGCGTGCTCGTAAAAAGCCGAGTTGTGGACCCCGGGCGTGAGGACGACCACGGTCGGGTCTTGCACACCGGTGGGCGCCGCTCGACGTAACGCGTGGATCAGATGTGCCGGGTAGTCGGTCACCATCTGTATGGGCTGACCCCAGAACAATTCGGGCAAGACGCGGGCCATGGCGGCCCGATTGGCCAAGACGTAGCTGACCCCCGACGGGCTGCGCACGTTGTCTTCGAGGACCCGGAACTCGCCCTCCTCGTCGCGGATGACGTCAATACCAGCCACGTGAATACGCACGCCATTGGGTGGCGTGAGCCCGTGGGCGGCCCGCACGAAGCCGGGTGAGCTGGTCACCACCTCATGAGGAATCACCCCATCGCTGACGATGCGAGCGGCGCCATAAATGTCAGCCAGGAACGCCTCGAGCGCCCGCACTCGTTGGGCCACGCCATCGGACACCTGCGTCCACTCGGTAGCCGTGAAGATGCGGGGCACCACGTCGAGAGGAAAAGGGCGCTCCTCGCCGTCGAGGTCAAAGGTCACGCCTTGGTCCATAAAGGCCCGGGCCAAGCGGGTGGCCCGGCCCGAGACATCCTCGGGACCCATCTGCGAGAGCGACAACGCCACCCCGGCGTAGGGCAGGCGCGCGTCTTCGCCGAGACCAATCATCTCGTCAAACGCCGCCTCAGTCAGGCCGCGCGCATCCTCCCCGTAGCCATCGAACAGATCGCCCACTCCGGTGATCCTGCCAGGTCCGTGTTTCGCTGGCGTTTCAGGCACGCGAACGCTCGTGTCGTCCCAGGCCGTTGGGTGCGCCCACCTCGTGGTGGGAGTTCAGGTGATCAGCCCGAGTGCCGCTACGTCGGCCCGCTCGCCCTCGAGCTCCTCGGTGGTGGTGGCAATGCGCGCCTGAGCGAAATCTGAGTGCTCAAAGCCCTCGGCGACCTTCCATCCACCCAGGCCGTCGGCGAGAATCGGGAATCCGAACTGCAAGCCCTCTGGAGCGCCGTACTGACCCGAGCTGGCCACGGCCACCGAGACGCAGTCGCCCCGAGCGGTCGCCGTACGCAGACCCACCACGG
>Ga0182030_10004580_pt1 | contig 29476 bp, 22 predicted proteins | sample 812S3MmetaG_FD_121299 | JGI IMG/M metagenome (GOLD analysis project Ga0182030, IMG submission 121299) | Permafrost microbial communities from Stordalen Mire, Sweden - 812S3M metaG (Illumina Assembly) | ecosystem: Environmental > Terrestrial > Soil > Wetlands > Permafrost | place: Sweden...
CACCATGCGGTGACTCCACTCATAGCGGATGCCGCCGACAAAGTGCGGAACCTTCACCAGATAGCCGAACGACGTTGGCCAGTCCGGAACCGAGAGTCCTGCGTCGTTGCTGGTGACCAATGCACCGGCTGTGATCACTACCAACGCCGCACACGCGGTGAACACCGCGAAGGAGTGATGCGCGCGGTTGTAAGTTGTCTGGATGGCTTTCAGAGTCTTTCCCCTTGGGTCAGGCGAGATCACCGGGACAGGACCACCCCCCGGTTTGTAGTGCGCCGGGCTGCGCGGACTGCCGCAGCCCGTCCCGCCAAACTGCTGATTTTATCAGACGACGAGCCTGTGTGACCGCAACAATTGCGGTTGAGCAGCCTATTCGCCCGCAGGCTTAAAGCTCTGATCCACCGTCTTTGTTTCTTTCGCGCCGACCGTTACCTTCTGATCCTGCTCGCCCAGCTTTTCGTGCACGAAAGCAATCGTGTAATCACCCGGGGGCAGCCCCTTGATTTCATATTTTCCGGTTTTGTCGGTGACCGCATAGAACGGGCTCTTCACAACATTGATGTACATCTTCATCCAGGGGTGCTGGTTGCACTTCACCGGAAGCATGATTTCTTCGCGCGCGAAATTCTTCTCGATAGGCGCGGAGGCCGGGGGCTGCGATTCGTTCCACTCGCGATTGTCCTTCGGCGTGGGATGAATGTTATGCGTGGTCTGATCGTCATTCTTGATCTGCACAGTCTGACCGGCCATCACGCCCAGCACGTGGGGATGATACTTGCAGCCGCTCTGGTCGAGGACGACCTCGTCCTTGGGCACGTCGAAGGTGCGGCTGCCCAGGCCATCCTTTACGTAGACGAAGACGTTGGCGAGATCGCCGTCGGTCACCACCACATTCTCGGCTTCGTTCGCGCCTTTGCAGGCGGGATCCTGGCTCATATCGATCTTCGAGGGCTTGGGTGCCGCGCCATCGAATTTGACGGTGCCGTTTACCGTGGCTACAGTGGCGGGATCAATCGGCGTAGCCGCCGGAGCGGTCGCCGCCGTCTGAGACATGTTGTTGTTCGATTGCTCCGTATTCGACTGCTTGTTGCATGCCACTGTCAGCAGCAAAGCGCACAAGGCCAGCGTGCTGACCGAAACCACTCTCCAACTTTTCTTATTCATGATGTCCTTCTTTCTTTTCTTTAGTAGTCGACTTAAAAGAGCTTGTCATCCCGAGCGAAGCGAGGGATCTTGGTTCTTGCCTGTGCCACCGGTGTTGCTGCGGCGAGCAAACACCAAGATCCCTCGCTTCGCTCGGGATGACAGCCCCCAAATAGGGGATGTCGCCACCAAACCGGCCATTTTACCGCGAACCGCCACTGGCCGCTTGATGCGATTCCACCACTGCCTGCCTGCGATTGATCTTCAACTGCACCGCCGCTTTTGCGTGCGGCATGGACGCGGCTACCTTCCGCTGTTCTTCCGGCGTTAACAGGAAGATGTAATCCGTGAGCAGTTTACGATGATCTCCCGCGTAGCCTTGGAACGACGGGGGAGTCGGGCCGGCAAACACCCACTGATTATCCTGCTGCTTGAATAAGCCCGACGGCATCGACGTTCCCGGGCTGACGGCCTGCGGATCGGTGATCCAGCGCTCGACCCAGTCCGGCTTGAGGCGTTCTTTTGCCAGCAGGAAGTTGGGCGCGGTCGCGATCTTGTCGTGAGCGGGATCGCCCGTGGCGTGGCACTTCAGGCAAGGAGCCGCGGAACTGGAGAACAGGCTCCGTGCCATATCCGTTTCTTTCGTGGTGAGCACCGGCACCTGCTCCGGAATATAAGGCAGCGGTTGCTGCGACAGCGCCTGGAAGAAGCGCACCAGCTTGCGCAGTTCGTTATCGGAGAAAGAGAACGTGGGCATCCGCACCTTCAAGTAAGGACGCACACCGTTGCGATTCGTTTCCGTCGTGCTGAGAGCGGGATTCGACAGGAACTTGCGCAGCCACTCGGGATCGACGCGCGCACCTTCAGTGAGAAGCTTCGGAGGCAACTGCTCTTGGATGTCCTGATACTGCTGCAATCCCATCAGAATCGTCCGCTGGCCGGGGATGAACTGGTGGCAGCCCATGCAGTTGTATTTCTTGATGATCCACCAGCCCTCCTGAATGTCGTGCCGCGCGTCGCCCGGCTTGTATTGATAACTCGCAGGCAGGGAAGTCTCCTCGCTTCCCATCAGGAAGGTTGTGAGATCGAGCACCTGCTCCTTGGTGAGGTGCAGGTTTGGCATGCGCGAAGCGTCCAGCTCGCCCTTGATCTTGCCCTGGTCATAAATGTTGGGTTCGGCGAGCTTGTGTTCGAAGAAACCTTTTTGGTTGTACCAGGGTTCCTTCGCTGGACCGTCGGGCAAACGCGCGAGGTCGTCCTTGTCCTTGATCGGCTCAGCGTCCTTGCCGCCGCGCTGGGCAATCTCAGTGAACAAGGCGAAATCGAGACGTTCGATCGGCTTGCTGCCTTCGTAAGTGAGTTCAGTGCCGATGCGCCCTTCGTCCTCCATGCCCGCAATCTCATGGCAACCGCCGCAGCCAAAGTGCCGGACCCACTTCTTTCCCTCGGCTTTCAGCGAAGGATCGTCCATGAACGACGCATCCGCATACGACGACGGTTCCTGCTTCTTCTGCGTCATCAGGTATGTCGCAATATCTTCCGCATCCTCGGGAGCAAGCCGTAGGCTGGGCATCACCGTCATGTTCTGCACTTGCAGTTCGTGTCCATCGTTGGGACACCGGCTGTGGTCGAGATCAAACTGGTAGGGCAGGCCCTTCTTGGCGTAATCCTCGGGGCCGATATCTTTCTTCTCGTACGGGCAGTAGGGACGAGTGCGTTCGCGCGCGTTGTGAATCCAGCGCACCAGATAATCGTAGTTCGCCTTTTCGCCGACACGCGTCAGATTCGCGGCAAACGTGCCGCCCTGCACTTGATCGCCTTCGCCAATCGAATGACAGGCCAGACACCCGCGAGTCTCGAACAATTCTTTTCCGTGTGCTGCGTTGCCGGGCTTGTGCTTGGGAAGCGCGTCGGTGAATCCTGTTTGCCAGATATACGCCGAAATCGCCTGGATCTGGTGATCGGTCAGGCGGAAGTTCGGCATCTTGGTCGTGGGACGAAAATCCGAAGGCTTCTTCAACCACACCGGAATCCAATTCCTGTTCAGCTTCAGCCGCGCATCTTTCAGGTTCGGCCCGACCTTCTTTTGATCCTGCATCAGGCTGTGCGACTGATAATCGAGTTGCTGCAAACGCCCGTCCAGCTTGCTGTTGGCAACCCGCAGGTCCACCGCTTGAGTATTCAGCCGATTGGCTTCCTCGTTCGAGTCGGCCGCATCTGCCTCCTTCATCAAGTAAGCAGTTTGCTTCAGATTATCTTTCTTCTGCGTCTCGATTTGCTTGATCTGCTGGCCGATCGAGTTCAGATCTTCGGGTTCTTTGTCGTATCCCTCATAGCGGTGGCAGCCCATGCAACCGCGCTGGCGGAAGAGGTCTTTCCCGTTGTTGATGGTTTGCCACTGCACGTCGCCGCTGGCCAGCACCATGTCGGACGCATGGCAATTCTGGCAACCCGCTTGCGCGTTTTCCTTGGGAAACAAGGGCCAGAGCCAGTGCTCGTAGTTGCCATGTGCTTTCTCGACGCTCGTGGTCGCGCGTCCGTTGCCCTGATGGCAGGGCGAGCAGCCGAATTTCTCCGGATCGTGAATCTTCAATAACTCAGGCTCGGGATGGCTGACGAACGCATCTGCATATTCGTCCGGCTTCTTCTCGCCTTTGGCTGTCATCGATGCCGGCGTGATCTTCAGCGGCTCCCGTGTATTCAAGTGGCAGGACTCGCAGCGGTCCACGATGTTGGCATCGGCCACATTGATCTGGACGATCTTCGGGTCCCAGTCCGCTATTTTCCGTTTGAGGCCGTCAATCTGCTGCGGCGTGAGATCGACCATGTGGTCGGAAATGTACTCATCCAGCTTGGTCTTGGCTGCAGTTACAGGCTTGAGCACGTCGCCGAGTTCGAGGCTTTTTTTCGTGCGCTCATCCCGGATCTCGTTGTAAGTTTCTTCGAGTTGCGGAAAGTCGAATTGTTTCTTGCTCCCGTCGGGAAATTCAACCGTTGCCTTCTCCTTCTTGTAGTCCGCCAGTTCCTTTTGCTTACTGGCTTTAGACGACGGGCTCGTACTGGTCTCAATCTCATAGCTGAGCGCATTCACGTAGGCACGCCGGTCGGTGAACACGCTTTGCACCGCGAGCAGGCGGGCGGTTACTTCGTCCACCGCTTTGCGAGCTTCCTCACCCGGCGCTTTCGAATCCTGATAAGTCTTGTCGTAAGCCTGCTTGAGTGCGGCGTAATCAGGATTCTGTTCGACATCTTTCTCTGACGTAGCGGACTTGGATTTCGACTGGTTCAGGAACGCGCTGTACCGGTCTTTCCATTGCTCCTGGAAGGCCTTCCACGGACGCTGTATCCACGCCTCGTCCCACAAGGCCCAGAACAGGGTCGCCATCAGAATCACCATCGCGATCAGGTAATACGCGGCGTACGACTTAGTAGTGATTGGGTCCTGCTCGAGGTTGGGTTGTTCAGGCACCGCTTCCTCCGAAAATCAGTCGTTGGTCCTTGGTCGTTGGTCGTTCGCGATTCATGTTTTGTGCCGACACCGTGGGTGTTGGCCAACGACTAACGACCAACGACCAACGACGCTTCTCAAACATTGAACCAGGGCGTAATCCACACATACTTGATGTGCCACAAGAGCCGCAGCGCCATCTTCAAGGGCAACGCCACCATGCTCAGCAAAAGGAACTGCGTGATCCCAAATTGCAGCAGGCTCATGCGTTTGAAGTCTTTCCCCATGTATCGCCGGAACAGCGAATACACGAGAAAGCCTCCCAGCAGGTAATACCCTCCAACTACGACCGCGCCGAAAAGCGCCTTCGCCATGTTCGACGTGATCCCGAAAATGTCGGGGAGATCGCGGTTCACTTCATAGATCAGCCGGTTGTGGTCCCAGGTTTGCCCCGGCCAAAACCACTGCCAGCCAGGCCCCCGAATGAACGTTCCGATGATGATCATCGCGATCCAGAGAATGATGAAGCCGAACAGGAATGTCCCAATGGAAAACTTCCGTTGCTTCCACGTGTAATAACCGCTGCCCAGCGGGTTCGTGTCGATATATGGAATAACCATCAGGCCGATGATGATCATTGTGGGCATTACCACGCCGGCGATCCAGGGATCGAAATAAACGAGCATCTCCTGCAGTCCCAGGAAGTACCACGGGGCCTTGGCCGGATTCATCGTGAGGTTGGGATTGGCAGGTTCTTCGAGCGGCGCGTTCAGCGTGATCGACCAGACCATCAGAATGATGGTGACGATGATGGCGGCGAGAAATTCTATGCGCAGCAGAAACGGCCAGACGTGTACTTCCTTTTGCCAGCCCGGCTTGAAGGGCCAAGTCTTGCGGTGATGCGTCTTGGCGAGGGCGGCATCGCCTTCCAGTTGTTCGATTAACTGATCGTTGGCGTGCGCCTGCCTCCAGGCCAGATAAATGTAGAAGGCCAACAGCGGGATCAGGCCCACGATCGGCACGTTATCCGGAGCCGAACAAATCTCCCAAAGTTGTCGCCAGTCCATAAGATTTCTCTCGCCTCGAATACCGTGGCTAAATTCGATAATGCAGAAGTCAGAAATCAAAATGAAGAAGTGGGTTCGTTTTACTTCTGCATTCTTACTTCTTCATTCTGACTTTGTCGCTCACTCTCCCGCCGCCTTCGGTCCTCTCCGTGGTTTATCCGCTTCAGCTTCCAGCATCACCGGCGCCGGACCTGAGATGCCGCCGTCTTTCCGTACCCGCCAGAAGTGCACGATCATCAGGATCGAAGCGACAATCGGAATGCCAATGCAGTGCCAGATATACGACCGCAACAGAGCATTCGCATCCACGATCGATCCGCCGAGAAGACCGAAGCGCACATCGTTGTATGGCGTCATGCCCAGCATCGATCCGAACGGCCCTTCATGCCCCAGCAGCGGCGTGGCTCGCGCCATGTTCGTGCCCACGGTCACGGCCCAGAATCCAAGTTGATCGTCGGGCAGCAGATACCCCGTGAACGAGAGCAATAAAGTGAACACCAGAAGCAGCACGCCAATGTTCCAGTTGAACTCGCGGGGCTTCTTATACGATCCCGTAAGGAACACGCGGAACATGTGCAGCCATACGCCGATCACCATCAGGTGGGCGGCCCAGCGGTGCATGTTGCGCAGAATTTTGCCGAAAGGGACGTCGTGCTCCAGATAAAGCACGTCGCGAAATGCCTGCACCTTGCTCGGGTGGTAGTAGAACATCAGCAGCACGCCGGTGTAGGTGAGGATGATGAACAGAAAGAACGTAATCCCGCCCATACCCCAGGTGTAGCTGTAACGCACCGCATCGCGATTGATCTTCGCCGGATGTAAATGCAGGAACACGTTGGAGAGCACGCCCAGAGCACGGTTGCGCGGCGTGTCGTCGTGCTTGTGCCGAAAGATCGAAGTGTAGACCTGAGTCTTGGTCGGATCCTTCAGCCCTTCGATCTGTTCCTTCGCCTTGGCGGGGATATCGACCTTCAGCGCCTGAATATCTTCTTTGACGCGGTCGACCAAGCCCACTTTGCCGTTCTTGCCGTTCGGGATATTTTCGTCAGCCATGATTGCCTCGAAACCTTCGAATTGACTCAATGAGTCATTGAATCAATGTTTCTTACACTCCGGTTAAGAAAGCTCCCGGATCGTTAAATTTGCTGGGCTGTCCCTTCGGCCACTGATACAGGCGGGAAGTATCCACAATAATCTGCCCGTCAGGCGCCAGTTCGACGTGGGCGCGATCCATGGGGCGCGGCGCCGGGCCTTCGAAGTTAATGCCCTCGCTGTCATAGCCGCTGCCGTGGCATGGACACTTGAACTTGTTCTCGCTCGGTTTCCAGTCCGGTGTGCAGCCCAAGTGAGTGCAGCGCGCATAAATCACGAACACGCGGTCAGGCGTGCGGTCGACCCAGATCCGGAACTTTTGCTGAAACTTGGTATCGACCCCCAGCGCGAACTCCGAGGGATAGCCGATCTTGAAAACCGTGTTGGGTTCGAACAGAGTACGGGGAAGAAAGAATCGGAAGAAGGCGAGGAACCATGCGGTCAGGAATGCCGTCACAGCGACCCATACCAGCCGCCGGCGCCGCTGGTCGATCTCGGTGTTCGAAGGACCGGTTGAAGAAAGTCCACCAGCCGCCGCTGCCTTTGAGGTTCCAACCGCCGGTGTGCCCACATACTTCGTGGCATCCACCGCACCCGCTGCGGGCTTAGCCGCATCTGGATTCGGACTCGGGTTCGGTTGTTCGCTTCCGGGAACCGTCATGGGTACCCTCCTGCTCTATTAGTTCGGTCCTAATCGCCTGCGGCTGCCAACAAACCTGGAGTTGTCAATTGTCTGCCGGTCGCCTGAATCCCTGTGCAGGAATCCTCTTCTTCGCCGAGCGCTTCCAGCACCAACTCCCTCAGAGCCGAGATAAATTTCGGAGAATCGTTCAAGCCCGCGCTCATTTCGAACTGCGTGATGCCCAGCCGCCGAGCCTCCTCGCGCGCTTCGTGATCAATCTCGCCCAGCGTTTCTACGTGGTCGGAAACAAACGCCACCGGGACGATACACACTTCCCGTTTCTTCTCGGCGGCCAGATCATGCAGAGTTCGGTGCAAGGACGGCTGCAGCCACTTGCTCGCTCCCACTTTGCTCTGGTAGCAGAGCCGGTGACGGTTCGGCCATCCGGCGCGCTCCATCAGGAGACGCACGGTTTCCTCAATCTGCCGCTGGTAAGGATCCCCCTTCGCAATCACGGACATGGGCACGCTATGCGCGCTGAAAACAATTTCGGCTCGCTGGGGCAGCGGAAATCGCGCCAGGGCCTGTTCAACTCTTTCGATCACCGCGTCCAGATAAGCGGGATGCCGGTAGAAACTTGTTACGGCGCGCACGGGAACGTCGCTGCGGAACAGCCGCTGCCATTCGTTGAGGCTGCTGCCCGTGGTGGTGGACGAGTACTGCGGGTACAAGGGGAGCAACACGATTTCGTCGCATTGCGCCGCCTCGAGCTGTGCGATGGCTTCGCGGGTGAAGGGATGCCAGTAGCGCATGGCCACAAAAGATCTCACCTCCCGACCGTGACTTGCGAGTTCTATCTCCAGAGCCCGGGCCTGTCGCTCGGTGAAGCGCCGGATGGGCGAGCCCCCGCCAATCGTGGCGTAGTGGTGCTGCACTTTACGGGCGCGGGTGGTCGAAATCAGCTTAGCCAAGGGCTTACGACCGAGGCGGGCAAAAGGGAAGTCAATAATATCGGGATCGCAGAAGAGGTTATAAAGGAAAGGCTCTATCGCAGCCAGCGTGTCAGGCCCGCCGAGCTGAAACAGAATCACCCCCACACGCCGTGATGTGCGCGTCATCCCCCAGATTCCCCAGAACGGGCGAATCTACTCCCATCTGGGGCGAGAGTCAATGGCGGAATCGAGCAACCTGTCGAAGAATTGTAAAAAGATTGAAACCGTCTCTAGAGAGCGGCTGCGGGCGCGGCCTTTGCCTTGTCCATTTCCTCGATCACCGCATCCGCGAACTCCGACGTTCCTGCCTGACCGCCGATGTCTTTCGTCAGCTTTTCGGGATGCCGGTACACCTTCTCCAGGGCATTGCGAATCAGCGTAGACGCGTCGAACTCGCCCAGATGTCTGAGCATCAGCAGCGAAGACCGCAAGAGCGCGGTTGGATTCGCCAGATTCTTTCCCGCGATATCGGGAGCCGACCCGTGAACCGCCTCGAAAATGGCGCAGTGGTCGCCCAGGTTTGCGCTGGGTACAAATCCCAGGCCGCCGACAAACGCGGCGCACAAGTCCGAAAGAATGTCGCCGTACAGGTTTTCCATCACCAGCATGTCGTACTGATATGGATTCATCACCAGCTGCATGCACGTGTTATCGACGATGTGCTCACCGTAGGTGATTTCCGGATATCCCTTGGCCACGTCGCGGCAGCAGCGCAGGAATAATCCGTCCGATAGCTTCATGATGTTCGCTTTGTGAATAGCGTGGATTTTCTTTCGCTGGTTCTTGCGGGCATATTCAAAGGCGAATTTCGCAATGCGGGTCGAAGCCTTCTCGGTGATGATCTTCAAGCTTTCCACCACTCCGGGTACCACCTCGTGCTCCAGTCCGGAATACAGACTCTCGGTATTCTCGCGCACGATGATGAGATCCACATCGGGATAACGCGTGGGAATATGCGGCAGATTCCGGATCGGGCGGAAGTTCGCATACAGCTCAAACTTCCGGCGCAAGGCAACGTTGATGCTGGAAAAACCGCCGCCCACCGGCGTCGTCACCGGTCCCTTCAACCCAACGTGAGTGCGCTCGATGGATTCAATCACTTCTTTCGGAATGTATTCGCCGTACTTCTCGAAGGCATCTGTCCCGACCTGGAAAGACTCCCATTCAAATTTCACGCCGGACGCTTCCAGAATGCGCACTGTGGCCTGCGTCACCTCCGGCCCAATCCCATCCCCCGGTATCAGCGTCACTTTATGACTCATGACTGCACCTCAGCGGCCAGTGGTCCGTGATCAGTGGCCGCAAAACATTTACCATTTGTGGGTCGGCTGGCCACTGACCACTGGTCACTGACCACTTTTTTTTACCCGCACTTCCCCGGCTTCCTTCGCTTTTACCAAATCCCGCAGTTCATTCATGAACTCGTTCACGTCCTTGAAATCCAGATAGACCGAGGCAAAACGCACATAAGCGACTTTGTCGTAGCGCCGCAGCCGGTTCATGATGAGCTCGCCGAGTTCGCTCGTTTTGCGCTCGCGCTCCTGCGATTCGATGACGAACGATTCCGCCTCGTTCACAATCTGTTCCAACTTGCTGATCGGCACCGGCCGCTTCTCGCACGCCCGCAGCAGCCCGTTCAGGACTTTCTGCCGGTCAAACTTCTCCCGCCGTCCGTCCTTCTTCACGACCATGTAAGGGATTTCGTCGATGCGCTCGTAAGTGGTGAAGCGCTTGCCGCACTTCAGACACTCGCGCCGCCGCCGGATCGATTCCGCTTCCTTGCTCTCCCGCGAGTCGACAACCTTGTCATTCGCAAATCCGCAAAAGGGACATTTCATGGCGCTGATGTCTTTCCAACCAAACTCAGACCCTGATCATTTCCGACGCCCGAGCGAAGCACCTCAACCCCTTGTCATTCCGACGCCTGAGCGGAGCGAGGCAGGAGGAACCTGCTTTTTTCTTTCAACTGAAAATTGTAACAGGCGAATCGAAGCCAAACTCGTAGCCTGTACCTACGTAATAGATGGGAATTCAAAACTCACGCCGGCGGTCCACCGATCTCGCCTTCTTCCGCCCGATGACTTTCCTCCGACAACTTTCGCAGCGACAGTCTCTCGTGGTGCGCCAAGGCCAAGCCCAGAGGCACGACTGCGGCGAAGGTGACCAGCCATAGCAGAATCCCGCAACTTGCGGCCAGTTCCGGAGGCACGTCAAATACACTCGATAAGGCCGCGATGGTTGCCATCTGCGAGCCGCCGCCCACCGCCGGAAGTTGCAGCATCGAACCCACCATGCTGGCTCCCATCAGAATCAAAATCTGGGAAACCGGAATTTCCAGCGCGGCGACGCCGTAGGAATGCGTTACCTCCTGATACGCCAGCGCGATGATGTACCACATTCCGACCGAAACCAGACTCAGCATCAGCAGCGACATCGGCCCATGAATCGTATCCAGCCCCTGGCCAAAATCTCGAACTTTCTGCGCCAGCTTGTGGCCGAAATTCGAGGAGAGATGCCCAAACCTCTCTTCCACCCACCGCGCCACCGGCTCTCCGCTACGGCGGATGATAATTGCGCCCACCGTCGCCGCCAGCACCAGCCCGATCAAAAAGAAGCCGCCTTCGCGGAACCGCAAATAATACTCCGGATGAGGAATCGCAGGCAGTGCGCTGGGCAGAAAAATCGCCATCACCATCAGCACCGTGAACGCTCCCAGGTCGAAGATGCGTTCCACCGCCCATACCGCCAACTGCGAAGAGAACGGAAGATCGGTCCGCCGCGCGATCAGATACGGTCGAATGAACTCTCCCGCCCGCCCCAGCAGCGCCAGGCCGGTAAACCCGACTATGGTCGGCGACAGTAGATCCCTCATCTTCGCCTTGGGGCGCACCGGCTTCAGGAAAATCTTCCAGCGCAGCGCCCGCAGGACGTAGCCGATATAAATCAGCGCAATGGCATGGAACACGTGAAACTTCTTGATGTGATGGGTTTGGGCCCAGAATGTACCCCAGTCAAAGGTTTGCCAATGTCTATATTGCAGGTAGACCAGAACGGCCAGGATGAGGAACACCACCACGCTGGCCACAATGCGCTTTTTGTCCATGAAGGGGAGAAGCCTCGCGCCGCGACCTTCGCAACGCGAAGCAGAGACGCCACTCCAAAGGTAAATGAGTGTGTCCGGGGGGTCAAACAACGCCACGAGAAAATGCAGCGCGAGCCAAGGCGAAGAACGACTATGGAGACCACTCCCCGTGCGCTACTTGGCGGTCGCCAGTGCGATCGCGTGGCGCACGTGACCGTCCGATTTTTTCAGCGCGGTCAGGGCCTGGGCGCGAGTAACGCCAGCCGCCAGCATCACGAGAGCCACGGGAGTGCGATTGCTGGCGGCTTTCAGCGTGCTGCGGGCGGATTTCTGATCGGCTCCGGTGGCGCGTTCGAGGATTCCGATGGCGCGTTGGATCAGCTTCTCATTCTTGGGAGCGACGTTGACCATGAGGTTGCCGTAGACGTAGCCCAGGCGAGTCATAGCGGCGGTGGAAATTATGTTGAGAACCATCTTGTGGGCGGTGCCCGCCTTCATGCGCGACGATCCAGCCAGGACTTCGGGACCGACCTGGGTGACGATGGCGAAATGGGCGGCGCGTTCAAGTGGAGAATTGGAGTTGCAGGTGAGCGCGATGGTGCGGGCTCCGCGCTGGCGGGCCTCGGCGACGGCGGCGACGGTGAAGGGAGTGCGCCCGCTGGAAGCGATACCCAGGACCACGTCGTGCTTGGTGGGCTTGCGCCGCGCCATTTGATCGCGGCCTTCCGCGGAATTGTCCTCGCTGATTTCGGAGGCGGACGCGAGCGCTTTGGCGCCTCCGGCGATGATGAACTGAACCGAGCGGGGATCGGTGTTGAATGTGGGTGGGCACTCGACGGCATCGAGGGCGGCGATGCGGCCGCTGGTTCCGGCGCCAACGTAGATCAGACGTCCTCGACGGCGGAGAGCCGCCGCGACGAGATCGATGGCACGCGCGATCTGGGGCAGGGCGCGGGTTACGGCGAGGGCGACGCTGGCGTCTTCCGCGTTGATCAGGCGGGCGATGTCCAGGGAAGATTTGTGGTCGAGGTCGTTGGCAGCGTCGTTCGATTGTTCAGTGCGGAGGCGGCGGAGAGTGGATGGCTTGCGTTTCAAGTGGGAGCCTTTCGGGTTGGGGAGGGCTTTTTTATTCTAACCGCTTTGCGCGGCGCCGAAAGCGCTGCTCCTACGCGTTCTTCAAGCAAGGTCCCTGATCGCTTCAATGACTGCGTCGTGAAATCTTGGGCGGATTAGTTTGATCGCATGATTGGAGCAGTCGGGCCAGGTGCGGTTGGTCAGCAGAGTGATCGAGAGTTGGCGAACGGGATCGATCCAGAGAGAAGTCCCTGTGTAGCCGAGGTGGCCGTACGACTGCGGCGAAAAATGCTTCCCGGATTGCGACGGGGCTGAAGGCGTATCCCAGCCCAGGGCGCGGGATGTGCCCGGGGGAGTGGATTCGCGGCAGGTGAAGAGAGCGACGGTTTCGGGGCGGAGGATAGGGCGTCCGGCGTTAACCATGGCGTGGGCGAATCTTGCCAGGTCGGCGGCGGTTGAGAAGAGTCCAGCGTGGGCGGCCACGCCGCCGAGGACGCTGGCGTTCTCATCCTGAACTTCGCCCTGGATGATTCTTCTCCGAAAGGTTTGATCGTCAACCGTCGGAGGAATGTCCCCGCGAATTTCAATTGGAGGATTAAACGTTGTGCCGGTCATGCCCAGCGGGGCGAAGACTTCGCGCTGGCAGAAGCGGTCGAGGGATTCATCGGCCATACGCTCGAGGGCGATGCCTAGGAGGATGAATCCGATGTCGCTGTATTCGGCTCGGGTTCCAGGAGGGGCGGTGAGCGGCGTGCTGAAAACGGCTTCCAGGACTTGGCCGCGAGTGTGGGCTTTCAGAAAGAGCTTTTCATACGCCGGCAGGCCGGAAGAGTGCGCCAGGAGCATGCGCAGGGTTACTTCGCGGCGTCGGGGATCTTTACCGGCATCAGAGATGAATTCGGGAACGACGGCGGCGATGGGAGCGTCGAGGTCGAGCAAGCCGCGTTCGTAGAGGAGCATCGCCATGGGTGTCGTCGCTACAACTTTGGTGACCGAGGCAAGATCGAAAAGCGTCGCGGGAGCGACTGTTAGAGAGTTGGGTTCATAAGTAAAGCGTCCGAGAGCTTTGATGGCGACGAGGCGTCCTTTGTGAGTTACGGCGATGGAAGTGGCGGGGAAAGATTGCCCGGCTATGGCTTCCTGCAGGATGGAAAAGGCGGCGGCGAAGACGTCTTGCTGCTCAAAGGCTTCGAGCAGCCCTAATGTGTTGTCTGATGCGGTCATCAAGACATCCATGATATGGCATAAGTGGCACCTCCTTACTTGAGTTTGTTGAGTCACTTGCCGGGGTTGTGTAGAGTCAGAGCATCCTTCTTAATCTGTCCAACTCGCGGTGGCGGGGACGTTTGTCCGTCCTTGGTTTTCTCTTGGTGATGGCGATTTGTTGCCTCGCTCATCTTGAGGGAGCTGAGGCAACCGCACTGCGCCCGGTTGGACAGCCGGGGGCGGCTGTCCCCACACGTGCGGTCGCGCTGCCGGTGGTCGATGCCGTTATCCAAAATGCAATCTTGGACGGGAGCATTCCTGGAGCTGTTCTAGTGATCGGGCATGACGGGCAGGTGATCTATCGGAAGGCTTATGGGGCGCGATCTTTGGAGCCGCGGCGCGAGCCGATGACCCTCGACACGATTTTTGATCTGGCGTCGCTGACCAAGGTGATTGTTACGACTACGGCGGTGATGCAGTTGGTGGGGCGCGGCAAGGTGAGGCTCAACGATCCGGTGGCGAAGTATCTGCCGGAGTTTGCGCAGAACGGGAAAGCAGACATCACGGTGCGGCAGTTGCTCACGCACTACTCGGGGCTGGAGCCGGATCTGGATTTGAAGACCGCCTGGGAAGGGAAAGAGACGGCTTACCGCATGGCGTTTGCGGAGACGCCGCAGGACGCGCCGGGCTCGAAGTTTGCCTACAGCGACATCAATTTTATTGTCCTCGGCGCGCTGGTGGAGCGGGTTTCGGGCGAGACCTTAGATGAGTACGCGACGCGGCACATTTTTGTGCCGCTCAAGATGATGCATACGCGTTTTGTGCCTCCCTTGTCGTTGCGGGCTGGGTGGATCGGAAAGACCGCTCCGACGCAGTATGACGAGAACGAGCACATGCTGCGGGGCGTAGTGCATGATCCGACGGCGCGGCGAATGGGCGGCGTGGCGGGCCAGGCAGGGCTGTTTTCGACTGGCGACGATTTGGCGAAATTTGCCCAGGCACTGCTGAATGGCGGAGGAGGAATCCTGTCGGCATTGTCGGTGGAGAAGATGACGCGCCCGGAGCAGCCTCCGTCGGCCCCGGTGCTGCGCGGGTTTGGCTGGGACATCGATTCTCCCTTCTCGTCAAATCGCGGCGATCTACTGCCGGTAGGAGGATTTGGGCACACAGGGTTTACCGGAACATCGATGTGGATCGATCCAACGACCCAGACTTACATCATTTTGCTCACCAATGCGGTGCATCCACGGGGGAAGGGCAATGCGATTGCCCTGCGCTCAAAAGTGGCGACGGCCGTGGCCGCGGCCCTGCCGCTGACGACCACCGAAAAAGAGTCTCTGCGCTGGGAAAGCATCACCGGTTACAACGAGGCGCAGAGCGCGGCGCGGCGCATGAGCGTCCGCAACGGCAGCGTGAAGAATGGAATTGATGTGCTGGAGGAGCATGCTTTCGACGTGCTGCAAGTTGCCGGGCGCAAGAAGCGGATCGGGCTGGTGACCAACCAGACGGGAGTGGATGCCGACGGGCGGCGGACGATTGATGTGCTCGCAGGGGCTGCGGGAGTTTCGCTCGAGGCGATCTTCAGTCCCGAGCACGGCGTTACGGGAACGCTGGATACGACCGACATCAACAACTCGAAGGATGCGGCGACCGGAGTCCCGGTCTATAGCGTGTATGGCGCAACCGATGCCGCGCGGCGTCCGGCGGCGGATGTCATGAAGTCCTTGGATGCCGTGGTGATCGATATTCAGGACGCTGGCACGCGCTTTTATACTTACGAGACGACGCTGGGATACTTTCTGGAGGCCGCGGCGAAGGCGGGAATTGAACTGATTGTGTTAGACCGGCCGGATCCGATCACGGGATCGTTTGTGCAGGGACCGGTATCGGATGCGGGACACGAGAGCTTCACGAATTACTGGACGATGCCGGTGCGGCATGGCATGACCGTGGGCGAGCTGGCGAAGATGTTCAACGCGGAACGGAATATCGACGCGAAGCTCACTGTGGTTGCGATGGAAGGCTGGCAGCGCGGAGATTGGTTTGATTCGACGGGGTTGGGATGGGTCAATCCGTCGCCGAACTTGCGCAGCGTGACCGAAGCCGCGTTGTATCCCGGAGTGGCGCTGATTGAAGGCACGAATGTATCGGTAGGTCGCGGGACGGACACTCCATTTGAACTGGTGGGGGCGCCTTGGATAAAGAGCAAGGAACTGGCAGCATATTTGAACGGCCGCGGGATTGCTGGAGTGCGGTTCGTCCCGGTGACGTTCACGCCTAACGCGAGTGTGCATGCCGGGCAGAAATGTGAAGGAATCAACATTAGTCTGGTGGAGCGGAACGCTCTGGACGCGCCGGAGTTGGGGATTGAACTCGCGTCGGCTTTGAAAACGTTGTATCCGGCTGATTTCAAGATGGAGCGCGTGGCGGAGTTGCTGGTGAATCAGGCGGCCTACGATGGGCTGACGGCGGGACGCGATCCGCGGCGGATTGCTCAGGATTGGCAGGAGGAGCTGGAGAAATTCCAGTTGCTGCGGCAGAAATACTTGATCTATAAGTGATCTCCGTTGGATTATGTGAGAGCAGGTGCAAGAATGCAGTTCGCCCTGAAATTCGAGCTTAAGATGCGCGCAATTAAGATACTCGCTCTATGGATGACCTGGGTCGTTATCTCGCCGACACTCGCCAGCGCCCAGCAAGACACCTCAACTACGTCCGGGCAGCAATCCCAACAGAAACCGCCCGCAGAGCCTTCCACGGAGGCCATCTTATACAAGAACACGCAGTACGGTTTCAGCTTCTCCCTGCCGAAAAGCTGGAAGGGCTACAAGATTGTCACCGATAAGTGGGAAGGCAGCGACACGGCAAGAGGCGACATTGAGCGCGGCCCCTTTATCTATATTCGACATCCCGATTGGACCAAGGAGAATCCGCGGCAAGATATTCCGATCATGGTCTTCACTCTCGCGCAGTGGGAGTCAGTGGCTCAGGGCAATTTTTTGATCAACGCGGCGACGATTGTTCCCAATGAACTCGGACGCAACCGCAAGTACGTGTTTGCACTTCCTCCGCGTTCCAATTATGCGGACTCCGCGGGAATGGATGAAGTAGACGAGATCCTGCGGCATGGCCCGCTCCACCCTTTCTGGTCGAAGTGATGTCTTTCTCTCTTCCCAGTCAGCCTCCCCGGCCAGGCGCCGCTTCTGGGATAACCCCGAGCGGGAAAGCCAGCATCCTAGCGGCTGAGCGTGGTATTCTCGGGCTGAATTGCCGATTCTGGAGGTCTGTCATGCGCGGTGCGTGGACTTTCTTGCTGCTGTCGGGAATGGCGTTTGGGCAAACGGCGGAGACGCCGAAGCCGGAGAGCGCGGCTACCAGTGACGCACCAGCGGCAGCGGTGGCGGCAACGCCCGCGCCAGTTGCGGCTGTCGATCCTCACGCCGTTACCATTCCAGCGGGTGCCAAGATCCCTTTATCGCTGAAGCAGGCAATCTCCACCAAGAATGCGCGTGAAGGCGATGCGGTTTATGCGGAAACGGCGTTTCCGTTTGTGGTGGACGGCCGTGTGATTGTGCCGGCAGGGTCCTATATTCAAGGCAAGATCACCCACGTGGAGCGCGCCGGACGGATGAAGGGGCGAGCCGAGCTCCTGATCCATTTCACTTCCATGATTTATCCGAGCGGATACACCGTGATGCTGCCCGCGTCGGTGGAGAACACGCCGGGGGCGGATAACAAGTCGGTAAAGGATTCCGAAGGCACGATTCAGCAGGACAGCGACACCGGAAAAAAGATTGAAGACGCGGCCAAAGGTGGCGTGTACGGAACCATGGGCGGGGCCACGGCAGGAGGCTTAGCCACTGGCGGGTTGAACGGAGCTCGCGTGGGAGCGGGTCTGGGAGCCGCGGCAGGCATCGGGTGGGCCCTGCTGAAGCGCGGCAACGATGTGAAGCTGGACGTGGGAACGTCGATCGAGATGGAGATTCAGCGTTCCATCACGGTAGATGCGAGTCGCATCGCAGTCGCGAAGGCCACGCCGTAAGCCGTTACGAAGCACCCTTGGCGTTGGTCGAATAGCTGAACGGGTAGCTCTGGGCGTTAATCTCGCGGCGAAGATCCTCGAAGATATCATCGGGCATCTTTAGAAACACCTCGACCACTTCGGGATCGAACTGGCGGCCCGCCCAATCCTGGATTTCCTTGCGGGCCGCGGCCAGAGTTCTCGCCGGACGATAGGGGCGGTCGGAAATGATGGCATCCAGAGTATCGGCGACCGAGAAGATGCGTGACCCCAGGGGAATTTCGTTGCCCTTCAGGCCGCGCGGATAGCCGGAACCGTCGAAGTGTTCCTGGTGAGAGTAAACAATCTCGCAAACTTCGGCGAGGAACGGAATTCTCCGGAGCATCTGGTAGCCGTGGTAGCAATGCTCCCGCATGATCACCTTTTCCTCATCGTCCAGCTTTCCCGGCTTGAGGAGAATGCGATCGGGGATCGCCATCTTGCCAATGTCGTGCAGGAAGGCGCCGCGGGCGATCACATCGATCTGCTCGCGGGGCAAGCCCATGGCGCGCGCGATCGCCATGGTGAAGGCGGTCACGCGCTTGGAGTGGCCTTCGGTCTCGCGGTCTTTGAGGTCGAGTGCGTCGCCTAGAGCTTGTAGCGTGATGTCGTAGGAGCGCTCCAGGTCGGTCATGGCAGTCTGGAGTTGGTCGGTGCGGGCCTCTACGAGGGACTCCAGATTCGTTTGATAAGTGCGGTTTTCCACTTTGAGGCGGCGGTTCTCCAAAGACCGGCCCACCGCATTGAGTAACTGTTCGCGTTCGAAGGGTTTCAGCAGGTAGTCGTAGGCCCCATTCCGGATGGCGGCCAAGGCAACGGAGATATCGTGCACGGCGGTGACCATTACCACCGGCATGTCGGGAAACTTTTCCTTGGTGCGTTCCAGCAGCCCGATGCCGTCCAGGTCGGCCATCATCAAATCCGACAGCATGAGCTCAAATACCTCGCCGGAATTCAGCAGAGCGAGGGCCTCCATGCCGGAACCTGCCTGTTTGCAGGCATAGCCGGCGGCGGCGAGGATGGCGCAGACAATCTCACGGATTGCCTCTTCGTCGTCTACTACGAGAATACGGTCGGGCATGGGTCTCCACTGCTACTATCGGCGATTTTACTCCACTCGCGACATGCCGAAAGTAACCATCCGGGTCCGGAAAGACCATCGCGATGCTGCCCAAGCGTGATATTCAGAAGCCAGGCAGTTTCACGCCTGAAACTTTGTGCTTTAACCGACTGACTCATTGACTGAACCAATCCTAAGATGAACGCTTCCCTCTGGGCCCTTTGGAACACCGTCGCACAGCCTGCAGTCGCCAGGCTGAAGCCTGGGGAGTGGGCGCTGCTGATGATCCTGGTAGCTTCGTGCCTCGTCCTGTCCGTGTTCCGCGAGCGCTACCTCTTGCTCTGGACCGCCGGATGGACGCTGCTGGTGGGTTCGCGTTTGGCCGGGTTACACGGCGCTGGGATGCAAATTCCTGCACGCTATGTTCCCGCAGTTGAGCAAGCTGCTTTTGTAATCGCCATAGGCCTGTTGTCCGGGGCCATCCTGGCCTATGTCCGGGCACGTAATCTGCTGGCGCCGCTGGCTGCGGTTACCGTATGCGTGGCCGGCTTTGCCGTGGCTCGGGCGCTGTTGTGGCCTGACTCCTTAACCTTGCGCGTCGCTCTGGAAGTTTCCTACCGAATTGTGCTGCTGACTGCGGCAATTGCGCTGCTGCGCGCTCGCCAGGGCCGCCGCGAATTGTGGCCCGGGGTACTGGCGGTCTGTCTGCTGTCCCAGCATCTGAGTTGGCCGCTTTTCGAAACCAGAATTCCAGCCGGAGTCTTTGCCGCGGCAGACATCTTGCTGGGATTGAGTATGCTGCTCGCCGTGTTTCAGGAAGCACGCGCGCGCGCGCAACGATTGAGTGTGCTGCGGGCTTTGACCGATAGCATCGTGCTCGCTCAACAGCAGGGCGGCATGATGGATAAAGCTCTCGAGGAATTGCGGCGCCTTTCCCGGAGCAAGGCCGCATGGTTCCGTTTGATCGAGGGAGGGCACCTCGTAGCCACCCACGCGGTTGGTGTTTCTCAGGAGTTCTTGCGGGAGATGAGCATTGCGGAGTTGACCGAGAGCGTTTCGCAGACGCTGGAGCGCGGCAAGCCCCAGCCGGCAACAAGAGCCAACGCGACTTCGGAAAATGCGCACTTGCTTAAATCGGAAAAGATTCATCATCTGGTCATCGTGCCGGTTCTGGGCAAGAAGGCGCCGATCGGGCTTGTAATTCTCGGGACCGCGCAGGCCAGAAGCCTGACTGTCGAGGAACTCGACTTCCTGGAAACCTGCGGTCGCCAGTTGGGCATCGCGGTGGAGAACTTCCGTTTGTTGGAACAGGTATTGCGCTCGCAGCGGCAGTGGAGAAACACATTCGATTCGGTCCACGACATCATCCTGGCGCACGACGCCGATTTCCGCATCATGAAGGCCAACCAGGTCCTGCTGGAGCAACTGGAACAATCGTCCGCGGACGTGATTGGCAGCACCTGCGAATCGGTATTGCCGCACGGTCTGGGCGAGTGGACCGGATGTCCTTACTGCGCCCGCGGCGACGACGAAATCAGCGAAGGGGCGGACCCCTGCTTCGGCGGCTTCTCGCTGGTCTCCACTTCTTCCTATACCGAGCAGGGCAGCAAGCAGAAGGGAACCATCCACATCGTCCGCGACATTACGGAGCGGCGTTCGGCGGAAGAAAAATACCGTCTGCTGTTCGACCAGGTGCAGGAAGGCGTGTACGTCGCGACGCCTACCGGACGTTTGCTCGATTGCAATGATGCCCTCGTGCATATGCTGGGCTATGAACGCCGGGAAGACTTGCTAGCCCTGAACCTGGACCAGGACATTCGTGTGGATGCCGGGCAGCGCGATGCCTTTCACAAGGACATCGAACAGCAGAATTACGTCCGCAATTTTGAAGTCACGATGCGCCGGAAAAACGGCACGCTGGTGCTGGCCGCGGAAAGCAGCTTCGCCACGCGGGATGCCGCCGGCAAGGTCGAACGCTATCAGGGATTTGTTCTCGATGTGACGGAAAAGCGGCGAGCGGAAGACGAGATGCGGCGCCGCAACCGTGAACTCAACGCGTTAAACGCCATGGCAGTGGTGGCCACCCAGTCTTTCGATCTGGATGAAATTCTCAACCTGACGCTGCGGCAAGTGGTTTCGTTGTTCGGCGCCGAGAGCGGATCGGTCTACCTTTCGGATTCCGACGCCCCCACCTACCGCCGTCGCGCGGCTTGGGGACCCCGCAGCCGCGACAAATCACGGCCCGCTGAAATCAATTTTGCGGAGGGTTTTGGCGACCTGGTCATGCGATCGCGGGCGGAAGTGCTCACCGCGGAATACCTTCCCCATCTCACCGGTGCGGTGGCCGAGTTCGTTCGTTCCAACAGCGACGGGGCCTGGATCTGGGTGCTCTTCTGGGGCAAGGATGCTCCCATCGGCATGATGGGGTTGCGCAGCCACGGCGAGTACGAATATTCCAGCGGAGAAGAGAATCTCCTGGTGGCGATCAGCCGCCAGTTGGCAACCACCATTGAAAAAGTTCGTCTGTACGAAGAAACCTGCAAAGCCTATGAAGACCTGCGGCGCACCCAGGAACAGTTGCTGCAGAGCGAAAAGATGTCGGCGGTCGGCCAACTGATTGCCGGCGTGGCCCATGAACTGAATAATCCGCTGACTGCCATTCTTGGCTATGCGCAGCTGCTCGAAAGCGAAGGCTTAAACGAACGCGCGCAAGACTACGTCGCCAAGATGTTCAAACAAGCGCAGCGCACCCATCGGGTGGTGCAGAATCTGCTTTCCTTTGCGCGGCAGAGAAAGCCGGAGCGGTCGGAGGTCGACATCCGGAAGGTGCTCGAAGAAACCCTCGCCCTCCGCGACTACGATCTGAAGGTCAACCACATCGCCGTGGAAAAAGACTTAGGAGCGGAACCCGCGATCGTGGTGGCCGATCCACACCAGATTGAGCAAGTATTTCTGAACATCATCAACAATGCAGTCGATGCGGTTCTGGAAACCGGCCGGTCCGGGAAGCTCAAGATTCGCGTTTTTTGTGAGAATGGCTCCGCCTGCGCTGAGTTTGCCGACGACGGTCCCGGCATCAAGGATCCCAAGAGAATTTTTGATCCGTTCTACACCACCAAGAGTGTTGGGAAGGGAACCGGCCTGGGCCTGAGCATCTGCTACGGGATCGTAAAAGAGCATGGCGGCGACATCACCGCGCACAATGCGCTCGAGGGCGGCGCGGTCATTGACGTCCGCTTGCCCATGGCGGCGACGGCCGGTGCCGTTGCCGAAGCGGCTCCAGTTGCTCCACCCAGGCGGGAAGGCGCCATCCAGGGCCGAGTCTTGCTGGTGGAGGAAGAAGAATCTGTGCTGGAGTTCGAACGCGATGTGCTCACTGGCGCCGGGGCCAACGTGGTGACGGCGACCAAGAGTGAAGACGTGAAGACGCGCTTACTTTCCGAACCGTTCGATGCCCTGATCATGAGCGGCAAAATGCCGGCCGACTGGAACGCGAAAGAAGCCTACCTCTGGTTAAAGCAGCACTGCGCCGACATGGAAAATCACGTGCTGTTTACGTTCTCGAATGGGGTTGAGCAGGGCGATGAACGGGCATTCCTGCAGCAAAACAACGTACCCTACCTGGTGAAACCTTTCGAAGTGGCCGAGTTGATTTCGCAAGCTCGCCGTCTGCTGCAAAAAGCCCACGCCGCCGCCGCTTCCGCCTGATTGTCATCCTGAGCAAGCGTTCTTTGCGCGCAGCGAAGAGCCTGTCCCGAGCTTGCCGAGGGAATCTGGGCGAGCCGCGCGACTCCACGGAGCCTGCCCTGAGAGAGCGCCAGCGACCGAAGGGCGCGTTTGGCTCGCTTCCTTATTCGCACTCCTGCAGGAGCTTCCAATTACAGCTCTGCCCGCAAGCTCTTCACCAGCCGTCGCAGAGCCTTCTCGTTGCGCCGGTACCAGCGCCATTGCCCTTGCTTCACCGCCTCAACCAAGCCGGCCTTGGTCAGAATCGCCATGTGATGCGAGATGGTGGGTTGGGAGAGCCGCACGCGTTCTTCAATGTCGCCGGCGCACAAACCGCTCTTGCTCGCGGAACTTGCACCCCGCTGTTTAAGCGCTCCCAGGATGCGGCGCCGCGTAGGATCGGCAATGGCATGAAGCGTTCGATCGAGAGATGGGATAGGACTGATCATGGGCCGCACCATGAATATCTCTTAAATTGACCGTTGTCAATATGCGGGTGAACGAGAGATCGGTGCGAACCGGCCCTTGTCATTCCGAACCGGGCGCAAGCCCGGTGAGGAACCCGCTTTTAGGGGGTTACGAACGCTGCCGCGGAGCCCGCAGCCATTCGATGCGGCTGAACTCGAGGTAACGCACGTCGCTTTCCGGCAGCGAACAATTGGATTCGTCGAGTTGTCCGGCCAGCGTCCCACCGCGAATCCAGTACCCGGTTTCATCCTGCTTAAGAACGGTAGCGTCAAGTGGGTCCATGCCATGCAGCTTGAAAATCACACGGCGGTTCAACAGGCGCTCACGATTCATAGGGTGCTTCACTTCTTGAGGATCGGGTTATATCCGTCGCTGACCAGCCGGGTTCGCATGGCCTCAGCATCTTTAATATCGCCGAACGGGCCCACCTGCACGCGAAACAATTTGTCGGTCGCGGAACTGTTCGCCACAAACGCGGGATACTGTTTCTTCTTGAGCGCGTCCACCAGCGCCTCGGCGTCGTCCTGCTTGCTGACTGCGGCGACTTGCACGAAGTAATCGGTGCCCGGAAGGACCGCCAAGGGATCAGGCGGGTTGCCGGTCGGAGCGACCTGCGCTTGCGAGGAAGACGCTCCGGGCGAAGCCGTGCCCGCTTGCCCCGCGGATGACGGAGCCGCAGCCGCAGCTCCGGCTCCCGTGGTTCCCGCATCGGTGGAAGCCGGCGTCAGTTGCGGATTCGCGTTTTGTTGCTCGACAGCTTTGTAAAATGTCATCGGCGTCGAGGACTGGCCGCTCGCCGACCCCGCTGGCTTCGAACCGTTGGACGCCGTGGGCAGCGGAGTCATCGTGCTGGCCGTGACCAGCCCAGCGTCTGCCTTGCGTCCCAGCGTGTAGCCCAGCGCAAAGAAAACCGCGCAGATCATCACCAGTCCAAAGAATAGCCCCAGCAGTTTCGCGGTGCCCAACGTGATTTCAGTGTCCTCTGACGAAGCCATAACCACTCCTCAAGAGTTGGCGCGACCTTTCCGGCGAAGCCAGCCTTCGGCTGCCGGACTCGCCGTTTGCTCAAGCCGATCGCACTACGCCGACTTCGCGGCGGGCGCCGTATCCTCACCAACTTTGCCCAGCATCTTCTGCAGGCCCGAGAAAAAGTCCACGGGCACGGGGAAGATCACCGTAGTATTTTTCTCGACGCCAATTTCCGTCAAAGTCTGCAGGTAGCGCAACTGCACGCTCACCGGCTCGGTGGCCAGCAGGTGGGCAGCGTCCACGAGCCGCTGCGCCGCCGAGAACTCGCCCTCCGCATGAATGATCTTCGACCGCTTCTCGCGCTCGGCCTCGGCCTGCTTGGCCATGGCGCGCAGCATCGATTCCGGCATGTCCACCTGCTTCACCTCGACGTTCGTAACCTTCACTCCCCAGGGTGAAGTGTGCTGGTCAAGAATGCTCTGCAGACGCAGGTTGATCTTTTCCCGGTGCGCGAGCAGTTCATCCAGTTCCTGCTCGCCAAGAACCGACCGCAGAGTGGTCTGCGCAAACTGCGAAGTCTGGTAGACGTAATTGGAAACTTCCACCACCGCCTTGTTGGGATCGATCACCCGCAAGAAGATGACTGCGTTCACTTTCAGCGTGACGTTGTCGCGAGTGATGATGTCTTGCGGAGGCACTTCCAGCGCTTCCTGCCGCAGCGAAACCCGCACGATGCGGTCAATCGGGGCAAATACCAGCGCTATGCCCGGACCCTTGGCCGTAGTCAGCAAGCGGCCAAGCCGGAAGATGACGCCGCGTTCATACTCGGCCAGGATCTTAATTGAGCTCAGTAAATAGATGACGACGATGACGATAACCACTGTGGTAAAGCCAAAAGTGAGTTCCATCTTGATGCCTCCGCGCCCGGAAACACACAAGCGCTGCTGAGGCGGATTGTAACGCAATGAAGGGACTAGGGCGCGGAATTCGGACGCAGCCGGTTGCTTGCGTTGGTGCACGATTTCGGGACGTTTCAATCAGAGACGATTCAATCAGGAAAAGACTGCCACAGCCCCGGCCACGACCAGCGGATCGACCTGTAGCAGAAGTCCGTCGATCCGGCGCACTACCACAGACTGCCCTACCGACACCTCGGAGGATGAGACGGCATCCCAAAGTTCGCCGTGCACAAATATCTTTCCGCGCGGAGAGAGCGTAGTTTGTGCGATGCCGGTTTCACCGATCAATCCCTGCGCCCCCGAAACCATCTTATTGCGACGAGCCTTGAGCGCGATGCTCATCAGGAACGCAGTGATCAACCCCAGCGGAACACTCACCGCAAGCGCCGTCAGCAGATGCACGCGCATTTCCGGGATGGGCGAATCTACCAGCAATAATCCTCCCAGCGTAAGCAGTGCGATGCCGCCAATGGTGAGCACGCCGTGGCTGGCAAACTTCGCCTCCGCTGCGAACAGCGCAAACGCCCCCAGAATCAGCACCACCGCGGCAAAGCGCGTAGGCAGCAGATTCAGAGCAAAGGCCGCAATCAGGATGAAGACGATCCCCACCGTTCCGGGAACCACCGCGCCGGGATGATTGAATTCCGCATACAGCGCGAGCGCCCCAATCGCCAGCAGGATGAAAGCAACGTTCGGGTCCATCAAATAGCCGAGAATCTGTTCCTTCAGCGTCATGCCGAACGGCACAACGGGCTGGCCGGAAAGCTTCAGGGTGACTTCTTGCCCATTGAATCGCTTAAAGCTCTTGCCATCGATCTGCCGGAAAAGATCGTCCTCGCTCGAGGCCACGTAATCGATCAAGTGTTGCGAAAGCGCTTCCTGCTCGGTGAACGACTTGGACTCGAGCACAGCACTTTCAGCGACCTCGACATTGCGCCCGCGTTTCGACGCCACCGAGCGCATGAGAGCCGCGGTATCGTTCTCGATTTTGCGCTTCATCTCGTCGTCAACCTTGGGCGCGAACGGCCCGAGCAGTACGGGATGCGCCGCGCCCGCGTTGGTTCCCGGAGCCATGGCTGCCACGTCGGCCGCTTCCAGGATGAAGATTCCCGCCGAACCCGCGCGGCTGCCGGTCGGCGCCACATAGAGGATCACGGGAACGGATGAGTTCGTGATTTTCTGGATAATCTCGCGGGTCGATTCCACCAGCCCGCCGGGCGTATTGATCTCGATCAATACAGCCTGATCGTTACGCCGCTGAGCTTCGTCGATGGCCCGCGCGATATATTCCTCGGTGATGGGCTGAATCGTGTCGTTGACCACGATCTTCAGGACCTCGGCGGAGGAAGTGGAATGTAAGGCAAGAGCTGCAACCAGCCCGAAAAGAATTCGCGAAATGAAAGTCCCTTTCATGATCCGCCGATCGCCCCTGGCAGCCCGTGCAAGTATGCTTGGTAATTATGGTTCGTATCAGGGCATGCCTTCAGGCATGCCGTAAGTCGGGCGTTTATGAATGCGCCTTCAGGCGCTGCGAGCAAGGAACCAAATCCCGCCACAGGCTCCTGAGATATTCTTACTCTCATTTGTGAACCACGCCAGACATTTCTTGCTCGCCTTCGCCGGCACGCCCGGACCGAAACCCGTCCCATCCCGGCAGACCAGTGCTGCCGGTGATCAGCCGGGCGCCACGCTCGTAGGTAAAATACGACCACGCCCACTGAATAAAAACCAGCACGCGGTTGCGAAATCCAATCAGAAACAGAATATGGACGAAGAGCCATGCCAGCCACGCCATGAAGCCCGAGATGTGAATCCTGCCAAACTGCGCTACCGCGGCGGCGCGGCCAATCGTCGCCAGGCTCCCTTTGTCATAGTAGTGAAAAGCCGCGTGGGGCGCGCGTTCGGGATCGCCAGAGAAACTCCCGGCAGCTTCTATCCTGCGCCGAATCAGCTTGGCGACGTAGCGTCCCTCGAGAATCGCCACCGGAGCCACGCCGGGCAGCATCTTGCCGGAAGCATCTTTCAGCGCGGCCAGGTCTCCGATAACGAAAACCTCCGGATGCTTGGGAACGCTGAGATCAGGCTCCACTAGCACCCGCCCGGCGCGATCCACGGGCACGCCCAGCTTTTTCCCCAGCGGCGAAGCCGCTACGCCCGCGGCCCACAAGATGACGTCCGCCTTCATCCGCGTTCCGCCCATGGAAATCACCCCGGGCTCAATCTGTGTGACCATGGCCGAAGTAACCACTTCCACGCCCAGCCGCTGTAATTGCTCCAGAGCGCTGCGCGAAAGATCTTCAGGATACGACGGGAGCACATGCTGGCCGCCTTCGATCAGATGAATATGAGTGCGCCGCGGATCAATCGAGCGGAAGTCGTGAGCCAAAGCGTGCCGGCAGATTTCTGCCAGAGTCCCGGCCAGTTCCACTCCGGTGGGTCCGGCGCCCACCACCACAAAATTCAGCGGATCGCAGCTCTCACCCGCAAAGGCGCGTCGTTCGGCCAGCTCGAAGGCCAACAGAACGCGGCGCCGGATTTCCAGCGCGTCTTCGATGGTCTTGAGTCCGGGAGCCATGGCTTCCCATTCGTCGTGACCAAAATAGGCGTGGCTGGCGCCGGCTGCTACGATCAGAGAGTCATAAGGAATTTCCTCATCCCCGGTTTTCACCACTCGCCGCTCCAGGTCGAAGCCGCTCACTTCCGCCATCAAAACCTCGACGTTCTTGTGGCGGCTCAAAATCGATCGGATCGGCGCAGCGATCTCCCCCGGCGAAAGACCCGCGGTAGCAACCTGATAGAGCAACGGCTGGAACGTGTGATGATTCTTTCGGTCGATGACCGTGATTTTTACCGGTGCGCGAGCCAGTCTCTCGGCTGCGTTCAGGCCGCCAAATCCCGCCCCCACGATCACCACGCGATGTGTAGTCTTGCCGTTCATCGCCCCACTCTATAAGATTCAGCGCGATGGCAATCGGCTCCACAAGTTCTGCCGCCAAGACTCCTCATCCGACGTGGGAGCGGTGGCTCGTCCCCTCCGTGGCCGATTTAATTTTCGTGGCGCTGCTCAGCGTACTCGTGTTCACCGCTTTATCGGTGCGTCTGCTGGGCGATGCCGGAATCGGCTGGCATATTCGCACCGGACAGTTCATTCTCTCGACTCATACGATTCCCCGCGCCGATCCATTCTCCTCAACTATGGTCGGCCAGCCCTGGTTCGCCTGGGAGTGGCTCTACGACGTGCTCGTCGGCGGGTTGGACACTGTGGCCGGCCTGAACGGCGTGGTCCTCTTCACTGCCTTGCTAATCGCCGTAACCTTTTCGTGGACGTTTCGCCTGCTCCTGCGCCGGAAAACAAATCTTCTTCTGGCGTTGATTCTGGTGCTCCTGGCGGCGTCAGCGGCCATGATCCATTTTCTGGCGCGGCCCCACGTGGTGAGCTGGCTGTTTACCGTAGCATGGTTTTGGATTCTCGAATCGTCGGAAGAAAGTGGCCGCGAGCCCGAATCTCATTCCTTCGCGACCTCAGCGGTCAAGATAAACAACAGCCGTTCGCTTCCGTGGCTGCTTCCTACCCTCATGCTCGTGTGGGTGAACCTGCACGGCGGATTTCTGGTTGGCTTCGTCCTTCTCGCGATCTACTGGATCAGCGCCGTGTGGCAATGGTTTCGCTTTGCCGGAGATCGCTTCGACGACGTCCTCCAAAACATTCGGGCAGGGAAGCGCGCCAGAGACCTGGCACTGGTCGGCTTCTTGAGCGCCCTGGCGACATTCCTGAATCCCTACGGTTGGAGCCTGCACGTTCACATCTACCGCTATCTTTCCAATCGCTTCCTGATGGACCACATCGACGAGTTTCAATCTCCGAATTTTCACGGTGTCGCGCAAAAGTGTTTTGCGGGATTATTACTGCTCACGTTGGTTGCATTAGCCGCACGAAAGCGCGAAACCGGAAGCGTTCCTGCGAGCCAATTCCTGGTAGTGATGTTTGCCGTATATTCCGGACTCTACGCCTCGCGAAACATTCCAGTGTCGTCTCTGCTGTTGATTCTGGTGATCGGCCCCTGGTTGTCGAGTGCGGTGCAAACGCTTTCAGAAGCACCTGCAGGGAGACCTTGGAGGACACTCGTAAACCGAAGAATCGCCTCTTCATCATCCGGCGTCGTACCGCCTCCATTCCTTCAGCGCATGCAGACGATCGACCGCAGCCTGCGCGGGCATCTGTGGCCTATCGCGGTAACCGTGCTAGCCTGCTGGATCGCGGCTCATGGTGGCAAATTCGGCGCCGCTCCCCTCATAGACGCGCACTTCAACGGCAAGCGCTTTCCTGTCGAGGCCGTCAACTATTTGGAAAAACAGGATGTGCAGGGTCCGGTCCTCACTCCCGATTCCTGGGGCGGATATCTAATCTACCGCCTGTATCCGCGAACAAAAGTCGTAGTCGATGACCGCCACGACCTCTATGGCGAAGAATTTCTAAAGTCTTACTTGAAGATGATTCATGTCGAGCC
>Ga0182030_10004582_pt1 | contig 29459 bp, 26 predicted proteins | sample 812S3MmetaG_FD_121299 | JGI IMG/M metagenome (GOLD analysis project Ga0182030, IMG submission 121299) | Permafrost microbial communities from Stordalen Mire, Sweden - 812S3M metaG (Illumina Assembly) | ecosystem: Environmental > Terrestrial > Soil > Wetlands > Permafrost | place: Sweden...
CTTTCGCTTTGAACGCTCCGCTGTGCTTTTTACGTGGTCGTTTCATATATTTCTCAGGATGGTATTATTGTTCCTTCTAACTCACCATCTAAACCACCTGTCCAGTTTTCGGGGAGCACTATATGCCAAAAACTCTTCAATCTTCAATGGATGCATCCCTATTTTATCGAATGTCCCGCTTCTTGCCGCGACATGTGCAGTCGTATCCCCTTTTCTTGGCCTCGCTCTCGCCCTCTCTTCCTCTAATCTCGTCACGTTTATTGACACTGCCTCCCCTTCCTTTGTTTTTTCGTCCTCGCCCACTGGCGGTATTAAAATTGTTCCAGGCCTTTTGTTCGGGTTTGCTGGCCACAGCGCGAAGAACTTCTTACAGGTGGGACAGGCAATCGTCTCCCCTTTCCCCTCGGCCGGGTATTCGATGGATTGCTCGCAATGCGGGCATACGCACTTTTGGAATTCCATCCCACAATTCCAATCCCCCCTCCACTTCATGTCAAGCCTCTCCGAGACACACCACCGCTCTTTGAAATCAGTCCTAAAAAGGTGACAGGCGGAGCTTGACGGGCGGTCGTGGAGGTGCTGCGTGGTCGAAGCCATAAATCCGGTGATATATTCGACCGTCCTTTTTGCCGCAGGCATCGTTGCTTGCTCCTCACAGACGCACTCCGGTATCTCTTCCATAAGTCGTTGATATGCAATACTTTCAGGGTTGAAACCTATTTTGTCGGGACCCAGCGCAGGCCCTCAATTTGCGGCGAACGCCAGTTCGCCGCTATGGGTTGATTAGGATTAAGATTAGGATTAGGAGAGGATGGCCAGAAGAGAGATTTGCCACGCGGTCACGATGTTCCCCGGATGATTTCCAGTTGTTGATCCAGGCGCTTGGGGGAAATGGGAGCGGCGGTGCCGAGTTCCTGCGCGAAGAGGGAAATCTTGAATTCTTCAATCATCCACCGAAAGGTCTCGATCTCGCGTTGCGCTTCGGGTGATCGGGGCGGGCTGGCTCGGAGTCTGTTCAATGCGTCCTGGTAGGGGGCAAGACGGTCGAGGCGTTCTTTGTTCTTGACGGGATTCAAGGCGGCGCGCTCGGCGCGGATTAGAAGGCCCTTGAGGTAACGCGGCAGTTCCGCCAGCCGCTCATAGGTGACGCGCTCCAGAAAGCGGGGCGGCACAAGGCCGGCCAGTTCGCCGGCGAGAGGATTGGCGGCGCGAACCGGGGCAGGGGACCCAAGCTGGCTGAGGGAGGAAAGCGCCCGCGTGTGCGGCAGGGCAGGGGACGCAACCTCGCCGATGCGTTCGTGCGCCTGGCGCCGCAAATCCAGAATCAGCCCAAGCCTGTCCATGAATCGCGGCGCGAGTCCGGGCAGGCGCCGGCGCGCTTCGGCCACCGCCATTTCAAAATGGGCGCGGGTCAGCGCGGGCGGCGGTTCGGCGGGGAGGATGTGGCGCTTGAGATGTTCGAGCGCGGTTTCGCGCAACTCGGCGCTGTCGCCCATCGGCGCGTAAAGGGCGTCGTAGCGGCTCAAGGCGCGCAAGTCTTTCTCCAGCCAGGCGAGGTCCTTTTGCACGGCAAGCTCGACGAGGCGACGCAGGCCGTCCAGCGAAGCGGCGCGCGCCAGGTCACGGCTGCGGAACAGGCGCACATTGACGCTGCCTTCGGCGAACTCGATACCGGGCCAGGCGAAAAGTGGGATTGCGGATTGCGGATTGCGGATTGCGGATTTAACCGCAGAGAGCGCAGAGAGCACAGAGAGGGGAGAATTTTCATTCTCTGCGTTCTTTGCGTTCTTTGCGGTTTCATTTTCCGTGTGGATTTTGGATTTTGGATTTTGGATTTTGGAATTAACCGCAGAGAACGCAGAGGGCGCAGAGAGGGAAGGATCTTCGTGGGCTTCGCTGACGCCGATGCGTTCGGGGAGATCGCCGCAGGTCCAGTCGGTCAGGCCAAAGCGTTCCCACTTTTCCGCGGCGGTGGTCCAGGCGGCGGAATCGGCTTTCGCGGCGGACTCGATTTTCGTTTGCGTGAGGCGCTGGCGCAGTTGCGCCAGGTCGCGGCCCGCGCCGAGCGGCTTTCTTTCGTTGTCAACAATTTCTATGCGCGGGCGCAAGTGCGCGGGCAGCGCGTTGGCCGGCCAGTCAGCCGCCTTGACTTCCACGCCGTAGCGGCGGCGGAGAAACGCGGCGAAATCTTGCAAGAACGACGTTCCAACCGGCTGAAACTCGCGCACGATCTCGGCCACCTTCGGCGGAAAGGGCATCAGCTCGCGGCGGATGGATTTCGGCAGCGCGCGGAGCAGTCCGCCCGCCATTTCCTCGCGCAGCCCCGGCACGGCCCATTCCAGCAGCGCGGAGGATGCAGTTTGGGCGAGCGTGAATGGCAGCTCAATCGTCACCCCGTCGTGTTCCTCGCCGGGGGCGTAAGCGTAAGCCAGCGCCAGCGATTGGCCGCCAACAGGCACCGCGTCGGGAAATGCCGTCGCGTCATAGCCCAGCAATTTTCCGCCGGCCAATTCGGTTTCCGAGACGCACAGGCGCTCCGGCAGCGAGGGGTCGCGCAAGAGGCGGTTCAACTCGGACAACGAGGACACACCGGCCAGGTGCCGGGCGTAGAACGCCGCCAGCGCCTCATCCAGATCGGCCAGCGCGTTATGGCGGACGCGCGTGCGCCAATTCTCGATTTTTTCGCGGACGCTCCGGTTGTGGGCCATGAAACGGTACGCGGGCGGCAATTCCGGTTTTGCCCGCGCGGCGGACAGGAGCACGCGCGTTTCGTCGCGATCCGCGTTCTCTTCGTCTCCCTCGCGTTGGCTGCCGGGCATCAAGTTCTCCTCCACCAATGCCGAGCGAATAAAGATGGCGGTGGCGTCGGCGGGGTTGATGTTGCCGTAGGCGACTTTGCGACGCTGCACTTCCAATCCGCGCAAGGTGACAACTTCTTCCACCAGCACCCGGCCCGCGCTTTGGCTCCAATGCGGATTCTCATGCGCGACTTTGCAACAGTGCGGGGCGAGTTGGTAAATCCATTCCGGCTCGATGCCCGCCAGCGTCCGCGCAAAAAGCCGCGAGGTCTCGACCATTTCGCCGGCGACAATCCACTGGGGCTGGCCCTGTTTGGCGTTCACGGTGTCAAGCAGATGCTTGCCGCCCGCGGATTTCTTCCGCACTTCGCCGCGCGCGAAAAGTGCCGAGTCGGGGAAAACCCAAACCAGCCGGTTGCCCGCCGACTTGTAAATGTTCCGTTCCTCGAAACGCCCCACATGGCCGATCAACCCGGCGAGGATCGAGCGATGGATGGCATCGTAAGCGGCGTTGCTTTCATTGAGGCGGAGCGTGCCGAGATCCTCAAGCGCGTCGTGCAATTGCGAATAGACATCCTGCCATTCGCGCATCCGCAGGTAGGAAAGAAATCGCTGCTTGCAGAACTTCCGCCGCTGGCCTTGCGTGCGCAGCCGGTCCCATTCGTCATGCACGGCGTTCCAGAGCTTGAGGAGCGAAAGAAAGTCCGATTGCGGATCGGCGAATTGCCGGTGCGCTGCCGCCGCCGCATCCTTTTGATCGAGCGGCCGCTCGCGCGGGTCCTGGATGCTCAGGCCGGCGGCGATGATCAACAACTCTGCGGTCGCGTGTTCGTGCTGCGACTGGAGGAGCATGCGTCCGAGCGTGGGATCAATCGGGAGCCGCGCAAGGTCATCGCCCAGGCGCGTCAGTGCGCGATGTTCATCCAGCGCCCCAAGCTCCTGCAACAGCGCGTAGCCGTCCGCGATGGCCGCGGGCGCGGGCGGCTGGACGAACGGAAAGGTTTCGATGTCGCCCAGGTGAAATGCCTTCATGCGCAAAATGACTTCCGCCAGATTCGCCCGCTGAATTTCCGGCTGCGTGAACGGGGGCCGCTCCTTGAAATCCTCCTCCGAATAGAGCCGGATGCAAACCCCCGCCTCGACCCGCCCCGCGCGGCCTTTGCGCTGGTTGGCGCTGCTCTGCGAAACGGGTTCAATGGGCAGCCGTTTGATGCGCGTGCGCGGATTGTAGCGGCTCATCCGCGCGAGGCCGGAGTCAATCACATAACGAATGCCAGGGATCGTCAGCGACGTTTCCGCGATGTTCGTCGCGATGACGATCTTCCGGCGCGCGGAGGATGCGAAGACCCGTTGTTGATCGCCCGCACTGAGACGCCCGAACAGCGGGACGATCTCCGCTTCGCCATTGAAACGGCCTTCGAGATGGTCCCCCGTTTCGCGAATGTCCCGTTCGCCCGGCATGAAAATCAGCACGTCCCCCGAATGCGTTTCGTAAAGTATGCGCTCCGCTGCCAGAACCGCCGCATCCACGTAACTGACCTCGCCCCGATCCTCGGACTCCGCGTCCAGGGGTTGATACGTCACCCCGACAGGATAGAGCCGGCCCGAGACCTCGATGATCGGGGCGTTGTCGAAATGCCGCGAGAACGCCTCCGTGTCAATCGTGGCGGAAGTGATGATCAACTTCAGGTCCTTGCGCCGGGCCAGCAGGCCCTTCAAGTGGCCGAGCAGAAAATCAATGTTCAGGCTGCGTTCGTGCGCCTCGTCCAGGATGATCGCATTGTATTCCGAAAGATCGGGGTCGCCCTGCGTTTCCGCGAGCAGGATGCCATCCGTCATCAACTTGACAAAAGTCAGCGCGCTGGAGCGGTCGTCGAAGCGGATTTTGCAGCCAACCTCGCGGCCCCAGGCGACATTCAATTCCTCGGCGATGCGGCGAGAGATCGAAAGGGCCGCCACGCGACGGGGTTGCGTGCAGCCGATTTTTGCTTCGATCCCCAGCCCGGCTTCGAGACACATCTTGGGAATCTGCGTCGTCTTGCCCGACCCTGTTTCTCCCGCGATGACAATTACCTGGTGACTGCGAATGGCCGCGACGATTTCATCCTTGCGCGAGGTGATCGGCAATTCGGGCGGGTAAGTGACTCGCGGAACATGAACCCGGCGCTCCTCCCGCAACGCCACCGAAGAGAGGACCTGTTCCCGCAACCGTTCCAGCAGGGCGGAGCGTTGTTCCGGGTGATGCTGATCGCGCAAAAGCCGTGCGAGCCGCCGCCCCAGCCGCACCCAATCGTGCAGCAGGCATTGCGGCAGCAGCCTCTTTAACTCTTCAATCCGTTCATCGGCCATGCAGTTGCATTGATGGTAGCAGGCCGGGCGAACGCAGGAAAGCTATGACTGGCCAGTTCTCAGGCCTGTTTGGGCTTTACTAGCAGCAACAAAATGCCGCCGACGAGCGCAAAGGCGCCGACGACGGGTGGGATGAAGTGGCTGTGAGTGGTCTCAATGTGCATGCCGAGGAAATCAACCGGCTTTCCCGGGGTGTTGAAAGTGATGCCCGAGTAGGCGAGCACCACGATGCCAAAAGTCACCAAAATGACTGCAAAAATAGTTTTTGTGCTCATTTTTGAATCTGCCTCTCTTTTGTTTCAATTAACGGCCCCTCAGACGGCCCTGCGACCGGAAATGAGATTGACGAGGATCATGACGATGGCGATAACCAGCAGGATGTGAATAAACCCGCCGATAGCATAACCGCTCACCAATCCGAGCAGCCAAAGAATGATCAATACGATTGCGATTGTGTATAACATATAATTTCTCTTTCTGTTTGTTTTGTTTCTTGTTCACCGCGGACCGGCGCCCCGTGGCGCCAGCCGGCGGAAAATTGACGGTTCAGTTGACGACCACGGGCACGGCGAGGGTCATGTTGTTGACCACACTGGTCACTCCGTTGATGTCGGAGGCGAGCTTGGTGACGAGGCTTTTCTCAGCGGCGTTCTTGGCGACGCCGCCCAAGGTGACGATGCCATCCGCAGTTGAGACTGTGGTGTGCAAGGCACTGGTGGAATGATGGGACAGCAAGGACGATTTGACTTCGGCCGTGATGGAGGCGTCATCAATTTTGTCGCCGACGGTCGAGTCCGGAGCCGGCGAAGTCTTGGCAATTGTCATTTCATTCTTGACCTCTTTGACATTGTCAATGTCCTTGGCATATTCGGTTGTGAGTTCCTTTTCGGCCAGGCTGCTGGCCTCGCCTTGCAAGGTGACAACGCCGTCCTTGACATAGACCTTGGTTCCAGTGCCGCTGACGTTGCGGTGGTACAGAAGGGCGGACTTGACCTTCATGCTGATCCAAGTGTCGGAATGTTCCGCGGGTTGTTCGCCGCTGACCAGCAGTTGATTATCCACGCTCTTGACTCCGGGCAGGCTCTCCACTGTGTCCTGTGCCAGCGACTTGTGGGACGATTCGGAGACCGTCCCAGTCAAGGTGACGACGCCATCCTTGGACACAGTTTTAATCGAATCATCCTTGAGACAAGTTTTGAACATGTAAGACTTGGAGGCGGACGACTCGATGCGGCTGTCCGCGTCGGAAGCCTGCAACGAGGTGGTTGTGACGACGATGGCGCCCATGGCTGCGAAGAGCGAGAGCAAACCGTTTGTTTTCATTTTCATATGTATTTTACTTTCAAGTTTTGAAATGTTTGTTTTAACATTCGAGTGACACTAAGCGATGCGCCAATTCTTTGCTATGGGGTGTAACCCTACTGTGGATGATTAGTGCCGTTCTTCCAAACGCGTCCCATCGGCGGCCTGGCTCCTCATATTCTGGAGATCAGACCGGAAGGAGGCATGGCTCGGCGTTGGTGCAGGAAGGCTGATGACTGTCCAGCATCTCCGACTGGGTGCTGCCGAGGATCTTCCGGGCGTGGGCTGTTTCAATGTCTGAACCGTGCGCAATCAGAACGAACTTGCCGGTCTTCACCGCTGTCTCGTATTGCAGAATGCTGTCCTTGGGGATGCCCATCCGCCGCACTGCTCAATTGCTTCGCCTCGGCCACCGCCGCCGCCGGGTGCGGTTTTTTCACGCGGTTTCGCAACGCTTACTGCGAGGGCGGATCCACCTTGTCCTTGCCGTTAGGGGTTTGAATTAGCGCCGCCTGATCTCCCCGCGCGAGCAGGCGTGTTCTCCATGAGTTTGCCCTTGGCGCGGTCTGGCCTTGTGTGGACGATTGACTTGCGGAAGGATTATTTCAGCCGCCAGGTGATTCGCGCCTTGTCGAGGTCGTAGGGCGAAATCTCCATTCTCACGCGGTCACCCACCGTGAGGCGCACCCAGCGTTTGCGCATCTTGCCGCAAATGGTGGCGAGCACGACATGTTTGTTGTCCAGTTCGACGCGAAACATCGTGCCGGGCAGCACCACCGTGACGCGGCCTTCGACTTCTATGTGTTGCTCACTCATGGATGGCATATCCTCAATTGGGACGAACCTAAAAATAAAAACGCGAAATCCAGTTCTCACCAAACCCCGGCTTGACATTCCTAACCGCTTATTAGCGACGACCACCGCTACCGCCGCCGCCGTAATCACGGCGACCACCGTCGCGGGCGGGCGCGCGTTCTTCACGCGGTTTGGCAACGCTTACTGCGATAGCGCGTCCCCCCATATCTTTGCCATTAAGGGCTTGAATGGCCTTTTGCGCCTCCTCGTCCCTGCTCATGGTCACGAAAGCAAAGCCGCGCGAACGATTGGTCATGCGATCCATTATCAAGTTGACCTCCGTGACCGTGCCATGCGCGGCGAACGCGTCTCGCACCTCATTTTCAGTCGTTTCCACGGAGAGGCTTCCGACAAACAATTTGTTGTTCATTTGATCTTTTATTGTCCGACTCACCGTTGCTTTCTACAGCCTGTACCCGAACGCCGGGTCTAAAATCATCACTGAACGACGTTCACTTGAAGATTCGCCATGCCTTGAAAGAGTTAAGCCTTCTTGCGGACAAATGAAGCATGACTGGTTCCGGCGTGATCGCAACCACTATCGGCAACTATCTTTCCAACCCGATTCCCGCCTTTGCCGCGTGGTTTTGCCTCCATTTCATCTTTCATCCTTCTGGGTTTCCCCGCCGGATGCGAAGCGGATGCGCACTTCCCAACAAATATGCGATTTTTGGATCCTCCACTGCGCAACTTGTTAAACTATAAGGGGATTTAAGTGGCTTAATCGAAAGTTGTGGGGTAGGATCGGCCATGAAGAAAACGAAAGTTGCTCTCCATAATGTCCGACCTTCTTTGGCAGCCGGTCAACTCTGGCGCATGGTGGGAGCGGATCTTCGAGTGGGCATGGTTGGCAAATTGCTGGTGCATTACAAATTGGGCAAGCCCAGCGTGCGCAGCGGCCCCAATTCCTGCGATCTCATAAAAACCGTTGAGAAATATCTGAAAGCGAAGAAGGCCGTCCTGGTTTAACTTCCGGCCATCCCTGCGTCACTTCGGCCAAGCGACATGAGTCCTGCCTGACCTTTTCCCGGCGCGAGCGGGTGATGGGGTGGGCAATACGCAAACCTAAAAGCTGCCTTTCGCTTCGGTTTATGGGCCAACTGGTTTTCTTTGACGTGGACGTGGTTCGGCCGGCGCTGTTTTCTTGTCGTCGCGATTGGTTTTTTCCCAGCCGGTCCGAAAGATCAGCTTCAGTTCTCTGAGGAACTCCGTTCGATTGGAAGCGCTTGCGAAATAGAAAGTTGCCTCGCCTTGGTTGCCTTTCCATTTGTCGTTGCTTGCTCCGGCGACTGCTATTGCGCGATTAATTTGAGGTTGGCACTGCCATGCAAGCCCACGCATTGCGGAAAGCATGAATAACTCCTCGCTTTGGATGCTGACGCTGAAATGGAAATGTTCGCGTTGGTTCGTCGTGAACCCTAGACTGAATGGCACGCGATCTTTTGCAAGCTTTAATGCGATCTGAAATCCCCGCTTCCACTGCCTTGATGCCGCGTTGCGGGTCGTCCATGTCGCGCTGGCCGCCAGGGGTGAGGAGCCTCGCCAGCCGGGCGGCGCGGTTGCCGGTGCGGACATGGAGCGCAAACGGCAGGCGCGCTTTTCCGGGGCCTTCTTGCGGATGGCAGAGCGGAGCATCCAAAAGGCGTCTATAGGGTGAACACCCCATAGACCGAGTGACGCATCGCACCGACAGTGAGTCTAATTGAGCACCAATTCTTGAACCGCAACAGCATCCATGAAACGAATCACTGTACTGGTGGCGGATGACAACAGGGCCGTGCGCAGGGAAATTAGAGAGTTTCTGGAACTTGAACATGATCTTAGAGTGGTCGGCGAAGCGAAGAACGGTCGTGACGCGGTCGCGATGGTGAAGAAACTTCATCCCGCATTAGTTCTGATGGACGTTGCCATGCCGCTGCTCAATGGTTTTGAAGCCACGCGCCAGATTGCCAAAGCCGCGCCTGCCACCAAAGTGCTCATGCTGTCAGTGCATAGTGATGAAGTATATGTCGAAGAGGCGATTAAATGCGGCGCGATGGGCTATCTGATCAAACACACCGCCGTTAACAGTCTGTGCGGCGCGATTCGGGAAGTCCACAAGGGGAACACATTTTTCGGCCCGTCAATTCCCCGCCATCTTCACAAATCGAATCCGAAAAAGTAGCTGGATTGGGCTGGATTGCCGAAACGTCTCGACGATCCCGCTGGCAAAAACCTTGCGCAATATCCGAATGGTCGCCCGTCAACGTCCCGTGGTTATTCAGAGCCTGTTTCCCGCCATCAATGGCGAGCCTCCGCCTGCGTCTGAAATCAAGCAATACGCACCGCGATTGAAGGAACTGAAAGAGGCGGGGGCAGAGATTTCTCTCGTGCAAATTTATTCCGCGACGCGGCCGATGGCCGGGGCGAGATACCGTCATCTGCCCTTGAAATCGCTTTCGCAGATCGCGAAAAGGGTCCGCCGAGTGGCCGGACTGCGAGCGGAAATCTTTTGAGCCGTAGAGAGCAACCTGGATGCGCTCAACTCCGGGGCGGCCGCCTTGCGCCGCAAAAAGCAATGTCCAGAGACTGGCGCTGACATTCCCTGTCCAGAATCCCTGTGCCGCGATACTCTCCATCCTTGTCAAGAAGACAAAAGGAAGGCCCGCGCCGGATGGGGATAACACCTTATATCATGTACACAAGTATCATGCGAATGTTGCTGCTGTCGTGGCCATGGAGGGCCCCAATTGTGGACGACCCTGTGATAATTCTTAGAATATGCGAATTTCCAATCTGAATCAACTCGGTCAGCCAGTGGTAAAGCGAACTAACCAGGAAGATCATCCCCCAACGGAGACCGGGACGGCGATTGCGCCTGTCCTGGCGTGGAAACGGATTCTGGATGTTACGGCGGTTCTCATGGCGACCCCTTTTTTGATACCGGTTGGGATTGTTGTTGGCACGTTCATAAAGATCGTTTCTCCCGGCCCGGTTCTTTTCCGGCAACAGCGGGTGGGCCGCGGGCGGCGCCGGTTCATGTGCCTGAAGTTTAGGACCATGAAGGTCAGTGCCGATACAGGGGTGCATCAGAGGCACTGGGAGCAATTGGTGACGGCCAATCAGCCGATGCGAAAGCTCGATTGCGCCGGTGATAAGCGGGTGATTCCTGGCGGGAAATGGCTGCGGGCCGCGGGTCTGGATGAATTGCCGCAATTAATTAACGTCCTGCGCGGCGACATGAGCCTGGTCGGCCCGCGACCCAGCCTGCCGTTCGAATTTGCGCTGTTCACGGAGCGCCACAAGCATCGCTGCGATGTGCCGCCGGGGTTAACCGGGCTTTGGCAGGTCAGCGGCAAGAATAAAACCACTTTCGAGGAGATGATGGAACTGGACCTGAAGTACGTGCGGGAGAAGTCACTGTGGCTGGACTTGAAGATCGTGGCATGGACTGTTCCCGCAATCATGAAGCTGGTCTGGGAAATGAAAGCGCAGCCCGGGAAAATCCAGCCCGAAACCGGAATGCATCCTGCGGAGCAGCGATAGCCCATGGGAATCCCCCCGGACTTTCACAGGCATGAGGCTAAGGAGCTTGGGGGGGATTGGATTTGGGATGAATTTCACCGAGATGAAACCCCGTTTCATCCTCATACCCCACTGGTGCGCGTCTGCGAATCGCCGCCCGCATCTTCACAGCCATTCCCGCCAAAAACGGGAACCAGCGAAAATGAACAGGCCCGGAATCACCGCTGCCTGATGACGGCTCAGTCCGTTGAGCGCGCTTATTCATACGATTGGAAGTTCAATGTGAACCGCAGGGCTTGGGTGATGGACTGGCGCCATTCGCGCCAGGGCAGGGGACAATGATGCCGTGGTCATGGTCTGGCTCATCGGGAGAGAAGTTCGCTGACGGAGGACATCGCCGGAACGCGGTCGGAGACGGCTTTGATGGAAACCAGGATCGGCACCGACAACAAGGCGCCCGGCACACCCCACAGCCAGATCCAGAAGATCAAAGACACAAAGATAATCACCGGATTGAGCGTGAAACGGCGTCCCAGCAAGACCGGCGTGATGAAGTTAGCCTCCAAGAGATGCAGCAGGAGATACCACGCGGCTGGAAGAACGGCCTGCCAGAGCGTGTCGAACATGAGGAAACCGACTGTGGCCAGAAGGAGAATTCCGGCGCTCGGCCCGAAGTAGGGCACAAAATTCAGGAGCGCGACGAGCATTCCCCACATGGCGGCATTGCGCACACCCATGAGATAGAGGCCCCCGCTGACACCAATGGCGAGGCCGATGTTAATCAGTGTAACCGAGAACAGGTAATGGGATATGTTCTGCTGAATCTCATGGCTGATTTCCACAGCGCGCTTTTTTTCGCGCAATGTGGGCATCACGCGTACCAGCTTCTGCAGAAACATGTCGCCGGACGCGAGCAACAGATACAGCAAGACCAGCGTTTCCCCGGTCCCCGCCATGAGCGTCCCGCTCCAGTTAAGGACTGTGCTGGGAACACGGCTGGTTTTCAGCTCCACGGTGGGCGATTTCTGCTGTTCTTCCTCCGTCGCACCCAAGTTGTTGACCGCTGTGGCGGCCTGGCTGAAGCGGGAGATGCGCGGGAACATTTTCTGAACCCGCTGTCTCAACTCGGTCATGTGCTGCGGCGCTTCATTCATCCACGTCAGCGCGGGGCGGCCCAATTGAAAGAAACCAATCCCAAACGCGGACACGAGAACACAAACCACGACCGCGGCCGAGATCGCGGGAGGGATGCGGCAGGACGAGCACCACCGGATGAGCGGTTTCAACGTCATCGCCGCAAAACAAGCCATGAAGACCGGCAAGACCACCGGACGCGCAAAATAGAGGAAGGCTAATGTTCCGAGCGCAATCGCGGCCTGTTGCATCGGCGTCGTCTTGGGTGCCATTGCGCCGATGGGTTCAGGAGGCGGCGGCTCGACGCGGAGCGCAACCGCGCGGGCGGCCCGATCGGGGGAGGCCGGCTCATCCACGGTCGTTACGGGCTGGGTTATGGTGGCCGCATTCATATTCAATCTGTCGTTGGCCAATCATCGTGACTGAGCGAGGAATGGCGGCCGATGCGTCGTTGAAATGCGACCCGGGGGTTCAGCCCTGCGCGGTGGATTCCATCCCGCCTGGAGAACCATTGCCTTCGGCGGGAACCTGGACCGGTCCGGGGCTTTCGTTACTGACGGGAGGCTCCGCCTGCGGCATGGCGGGCGGGTTGCCCAGGCGGGATTCCAGCAGCCTGGCGACCATCTGGCGACATTCCCCCCGCCGCAGATCCAGCTTCACGCGATAGACCATCCCAAGGGCGATAAAAGCCACAAGGCTGATCAGCGATCCCACCCCCAAAGCGCAAATAAGGCTCCAGGCAAACTGCGGCATGCTGTAGGGAAAGTGACCCAGCAGAATCGTCGCGTAGGCAAAACCGGTCACCGTAAGGAGAATCAGCACCGCCATCAGCCACGCCGCGCGCCGCACACAGTGCGCCTCGCGTTGAAGGCGGGTAATCTCGCGCCTCAGTTCCTGGCACCCGTCGTCTTCGCCGTAACGAAGACAGTGCTTAAGGAACTCCGTATGTTTATGGTGATCGCGCGTGATCATGCGCTATTGCGTGTTCGCCTTAAGGCGCGATCTTGTCGCTCACCCACTGGCGCGCCTGCGTGAAATCGTCCTTCAAGCCATCCCAGGCTTTTTGGGAACTGGCTTTGACGCTGTCCCAAGTGGACTCCGTCGCGCCCCTGGCATCATCGAGTTGTTTGTTCATCTTGGCCGACTCCTCGCGCAACGCCTGGAGTTTGGGTTTGGCGTCCGCCTTTACAGTATCGCTGGACTTCTCGATTTTGGCCGAGAGCGCGTCAATGTCCTTGTTCAGAGCGTCCACCTGGCTGTGCATTTTCGCCACAAAATCCGCCTTTTGCGCGAAGGCGTAATCCTTCATCTCCTGCGCGTCCGCTTTCGTTTCGGTTTTGATCTTGTCAAGCTGATTGGAGGCGGAATTGTCGTCCGATGGCTTGCATCCCGCCGCGAAGGCGGCGACGGCGAGGAAGGTGATGGCTAACAACCTGTTTTTCATAAAGCAGTCTTTCGTTTTCGCGTTATTGGATTCATCGCAGTGCATATATTAGGCTGCGGGCGGACCTTTTGCTATGGGGTGTTCACCCCATATCTGGAGGCGCTGGAAGCGATCCGATTCAAGCCTCGACCCCGCGGAGGAGCCGCCAAGCCGGGTAAAACAAGCGCCGTCTAAAGAAGAACCGTGTTGCCAGTCCGGGCGGCCGTTGCCAGCAGGTTGGCCGGCACCCGGCGCTTGAGAGCGGTGTAATTCACCCTCAGCGCTTGGGCGACAGGACTTGTTTGATAGATTTGGGCCATCCGTATTATGTCATGCCACAAGGTTTCTGGAATAGGCTCGCGGGGCTTTCGCCGCTTGCGCCAGGCAGCCAGGGCGGTTTGCACACCCGCCACATCCGCCGCAAACGCCGGGTCCAATCTCGTTGCTTTCTTTGCTGCCATAATTTCAATCGCGTATTGCCACCGAAGCTGATGCGGCGTCAGGCTGGCTTGCCCCCCGGCAAAGTGAACCGCCGTCCAAAGCCAAACATAGCCGCCAAACTGGCGCCGAGCAGCAAGAGCGTGCTTCCACCATCCGGGACACTTGCGCCGCTTACCTCCGCCGGCAGTATGTTAATCGTAGTGTTGCCCAGGGAAACCGCGCCATTCTGCGCCAGCAGCCTGCCATCCACCGTGGAGCCGCCGTCGTCCGTGATGGATGTCAGGGCCAGAATGTTCCCCTCGAAGTCAGTGCCGGTTCCGAGGGTTGCCGAGCTGGTGACCTGCCAAAAAACACTCATCCCCGCGGTGGTGGGGGAGGGGTCGTTGATCGTGACGACCGAACTGCCCGATGCCGTGATGAGGGAAGATCCGATTTGGAAGACGAAGACGGCATCGGGGTTTCCCAGGTCGTTGAGCGTCAATTGGCCAGTGAGCTGTGCTGTGGAAGAAAAGAAGTAAACCCCAGGCGTCAGAGTTTGCCCCCCCAGATTGCCGCCGTGGAAGGACGTGTAATCGTTCGCTGAGCTTGGAGCCAGCCCGGCGGCCGTGTTATAGGCGGTGGTCAGGTCGTTTTTGGCAGTCAGCATCAGACCCGCATTCCCTGTCTCATTCGTCCCGTTCAAGACCACATTGCCAAGACCCGTGATGGTCGGGGTCGGATAGGATCCAATATTCCCGTTAATCGTGGTCGTGTTGACGGCGCCGGCGACGGTAATCGCGGAGCCGGCCAGAACCGCAAAATTATTGGCCGTCCCAAGGCCCACATCCTGCGCGGTGGCCTTGATCGGCGCAAACGCCGCTGCCAGCGCCAAGCCGGGGCCTAGGGGAATTCGTTTCGCGGCGTCCTGCAGACACTTCATAAAGAAAAATGAAATGTGTTTCATTTTCAGTTGCCCTCTCATTGCTGTTTCTTTTCGTTCTTCACTCGTTTAATCCATCGTGGGCGTAACCATAGAAAGGATGATCATTGATTTCGTAAAGGGCTTCCGCTGTGCGGCTGGCGTGTTCCGTAATCAGCTTCGTGGAAATACCGGAAGATCCGCCTTGTTGAGGTTGGCTGGAGGACGCGCTTCGGGCGGCCTTTCGACGTGACGGACTGGGAGCATCCGTCGCCAGAGGTCGTATGCCGGCTGGCTGCTCTTTTTGGGATGAATCTCGGTGCGTCATCTCGATATGGCAAGATTACGCCAGGATGCCGCGCGGCCGCTATGGGGTGTTTACCCCATATACAGATCGGGGCCACTGCCTGCGGAGCGACAAGAGAAGGACCGCCTTCGACAATTTACGATTTCAACACCCAGCTCCACGAGCCGGTTGACCGCGTCAAAGTCAGCGAACTCCCCGCCCGCCATTCCGCGCTCAACTTTCTCTTCGCTCGACAGTTCGCCCCCGTCTTTGGCAACAACCGGGTCGCCGTCACGCGCAAAGCAGCGCAGAGCGTGGCAGACGCCTTCAACTCCATACGAGGAGGCCGCGATGTCTGTTCGCCCTCAAAAGCGCGTTGGTGATAAGTGATGGTGATGTACAAAGTAACACCATCTGTAATCGCATGTAAATATCGCTAAATCGTTCTTTTTTGAAACAACGCGCTTGACCACAACGTATTATTTGTAGTAAAAACGCTCATCTGAAATTAGAGGAGCGGTGATTCGGTTTGCGCGGTCATATTCGATACTTGCGCGAGAAAGGTGTTTTGAAATCATCTCTGGCAGATTGCGGCAGGCCGCACGGTTACGGGCTAAACAAGCACGAACGCAAGGCTTTTACCCAGGCAGCCTCATTCCCCTTGGCGGTTTCAACTCGAAAGTTCACATCCGCGAATAGGACAAGGACTCGGAAAGGGAGGAAACAGCTTGGTGCCGAGGTCCTCAAGGAGCGGTTTTTGCAGTGCATTGGGCTCCGATTCGTCAGCGCAACGGCGCTGCATGAGGCCATCAAAGGGCTGATCGAAATGGGCATTTCCCGCAAGACGCTTGTGGCGTGGGCGGTTCAAGGTGGGTGCTCAAAAGGATATGCCTCCACGCTTCTGAGCCGGATTTTCTCCGCTCTCGGCATGAGAGAGCGCCGGGCCGGAGCGGGACGCAAACCATCCCCTGACACGTTGGAGCTTCTGGCCCTCTCCCATGCCAGATATGGCGCGCGGTCGGTCAAAGTGTTGCGGTCCGCCTGGCGGGTTGGAAAAGCGCAAATGGCCGCCGGAACAGGACATTTTGCGCCACAACCGGGTACTGCCCCGGATCTTTCTGTTGCATCCCCGTTGCGCCGTCTTGGAACTAATTACGGACCCGTAATTAACCGGAATGGAAAACCAGCGGCATGGGCAATGTCAGTATCCGCCAGTCCGGTAGATTCATCTCGAAAGGATCCTATATGAAAAGAATCGGGTTTTCCCTCATGTTGGCTTGCGTGCTGGTGCCTTCCCTGGAAGCCCAGACGAATTCGCACCCCGCTTCCACTGGCACGAACGCCCTCGCTGCCAGAGTGGCGCCGACGATTGTCGCACGCTCGCTCAACTCGCGGACATGGGTCAGGATAGTCAGCCAGACGAATGCGGCGGGGCACGTGTCAACCGTCACCAACAAGGCTTACACGGAACTGGCGTCCGGGCTGTGCTACGAGAAGGACGGGCGGCTGGTGGACGCGGTGGAGGAGATTACCATTACCAACGGCGGGGCTTCCGCGACACAGGCCCAGCATAAAGTCCATTTTGCCGGGAACGCCAACACCGCCGGCGGGGCAGTCCGCATGAGAAGCCGTGACGGCAAGACTTTTGCCACCCGGGTTTACGGGTTGAGTTATTGGGATCCCGTCAGCGGCACGAATATTCTCCTGGCGCCGTTGCAGGATTGCCAGGGAACGGTCGTAGGTAACCGGGTGGTCTATACGAACGCGTTCCAAGGTCTAAATGCGGATCTTGAGTATGTATTCACTAAGTCCGGGTTGGAGCAGAACGTAATTTTGCGAGCGCAACTTCCGACCCCAGAATCCATCGGGACCGGACTGGCATCTGCCTCAACACGGCTTGAGGTACTGACTGAGTTTTTTTCGCCACCTGTGCCTAACAAGACGAATACGCAGGTCATAAATAATATCGCGGACAACACGTTGCTTGACTTCGGTGCCATGAGAATCGGAATGGGGAAGGCCTTTTTTGTCCCGGGACAGGATGGAAAGAAGCCGATGGATCTGGGGCGCGTCAGCAAGCACTGGAGGAAGCTTGCTGGACGAGATTTCCTATTTGAAGAGGTTCCGTATCGGGCCATATCGAATGCGGTGCGAAACCTGCCGGTTCATGCCTCCGCCGCCGGGGTGGGAGCCGCCATCCACCACCTCGCAGCGCTGGAGCCGCTTCTGCCAACTGACTTCGCCTCCAATGCGATGCCAATGACGATGCAACTGGCCAAGGCCATGCCGGACCGGCCGGGCGTGGTCTTGGATTACATGGAGTTCAATGCTTATGATAATGTGGACAGCCCTGTATTCCAGAGCGATAGGACGTACTATATCAATGGAAACTTGTTCGTATCGGATCCTGTCTTTGAGGGCGGAACAGTTATAAAATTCGGATCGAGTTGCTATGAGTATTTCATCATAAATGGTGGCGATACCCTTTGCCAGTTCAATGGAAGCGCGTATCGCCCGGTGGTTTTCACGTCCATGGACGACGACAGCGTAGGAGACCAAATTGACGGCAGTTCGGGAAATCCGTTGCCCGACCAATCCGATTTTGCGTATATTTTGGAGGGTGGCGGCGGGGGTGGTGCAACAAACGCGACCGTTGCACATGCGAGATTTTCTTACGCTGGAAGTGCTTATGATGATTACAATGACACGTCCTACACCTTCGCCGATTGCCAATTTGTGCAGTGCAGTTGTTGTGCCATTTGCGTCGGCGACTCCAGTGTCTACCTGGGAAATGACCTGTTCAGCGGGTGTGGTGCGGCCTTGGAAGGGAACTGGGCGGGGAACAACTTTGTATTGGATGCGGAGAATATCACGGCCGATTCGATTAATTGCTTTTGCCAAGGCAACGGCAGCGGCGGCATCACGAACTCCATTTTGACGGCCTGCGATTCCAGCATATCCAATTTTATCATTGATTCCACGTGCGTGGTGGCTGACAGCGGAGCGGGCATATTTCAAACGGTTGGGGACGGCAACTATTACCTTACGAATGGCAGCACCAACCGGGGTGCCGGGACAACCAACATTAGCCCATGGCTGTTGGCCGATTTAAAGACCAAAACGACGTATCCGCCGGTCGTTTATGCCAGCACAACGATTTGGGAGCCTCCAACCAATTACGGGATTGCCGCGCCGCGCGACTCCGAAACCGGTGGACCGGATAAGGGCTACCATTACGATCCGCTGGACTACGTTTTCGGCGGTGTTGTAATCGGCAGCACCACGACTTTTGCAAGTGGTGTTGCCGCGGGATGGTTCAACGACGGCTCGGGCTACGGCATTTATTTGCAGGGTGACTGGCAGATTGCGAACTTCCAAGGAACAGCCGGGGCGCCTGGCTGGTGGGTGCGGGCCAACACGGTGCAGGAATCAGGCGGCAACACGGTTTGGCCGGGCGCTGGGGCTGCGGGAGGGCTGGCGGGGGCAGGCTGTTCTTCGACATACGGTTACAGCCCGGCGCAAGTAAATCTGCTTTTTACTCACTGCTCCATCCTGGCCGGAGGGGATGGCGGCCCGTTAAGTCATTTCGCGGAGTACACGAACGGTTCTTTGGTTTTGAACGCCACAAATTCGGAATTTTACTCGGGCTATCTTTTCGGTTACGGCCTCAGCGCCAATTTTATGAATTGTTTGATGGACCGGGTGAACGCCGGGCAGTCAGACTGGTTTGACGGCTGTGTCTGGACGATGACCAACTGCACCTGGTACGGCGGGTCGCTGACGCTGACGAACGAGGAGTATGTCGTCCGGGACAGCGTCTTTGATGGCACAGTCATCAGTGTCCCCGCGCCCGGGGACCCCAATAGCACCAACTGCGATTACAACGCGTTCGGCGATGGGGCTGTCCCGTTTCCGAGTGTGGGGGCAAGCAACATTATTCTCAACTCATGGTCAACGAATTTGACAGCTTTCAACTTACAAAGCGGCCCGTTGGGAAGTTTTTACCTGCCGTCCGACAGCCCGCTGATTGCGGCCGGGGATATGACGGCGGACCAACTCGGCCTCTCCTCCTTCACCACGCAGACCAATCAGACGCCGGAAGGCAGTGCGGTTGTTGACATTGGCTACCACTACATGGCGTGTCCGCAAAGCGCCTGCATTTCCGAGGCTGGGGGACAATTGAGCGTCAGCAACCACTCTCTTGCCATTGGAGTGCCGGTGTTTGTCAGCGCGACATGGACGGATGTGCCCGGAGTCGCAGGGGAGGGCGGATTCGATGCCAATGGAAACTGGGTGATGACGCACGTCCCGACTTACTCGACGATTCTGACGAATTGGAACACGCTAGATTGGGATGGCGTCACGGCGACGAACGGCGGTCCCGGGTACTTTTTCACGCCAACGAATACGCAGATAGGATGGAATTCGTTTTATTACACCTACAGCAATTCGCCCCCGTGTGGCGGGAGTGGCACAATCTCGACTACCAGCGGCTTTTACGTGGTCGCGGTGGAGTCGCTCGCGCCGGCGAATACGGGGACCTGGGTCGAAATTTCCAACAACACGCCCGGCACGAGGACGTTTTTGGTGCAGGCCAGTCCCACCAATGGCCAGCACACGCTGACGGTTTATGCCAACCCGATCCCGTATCTGGGTATTTCGTCCCTGCCGGACTGCTGGTCTCTGAACGGGGCGCGGGCGTTAAGCACCAATCTGGACATCTCGGTCCCCGGAGTTTATCAGGTGACCTGTGTTTGCGGTACCAGCGCCTTGACGGATTTCTTTATTGTCACAACAAATGCGGTCACGACCAATGGGGCAACAAACAGCGCGCTGGACGCGCCGTGCGGGACGGGGCCTTCGCAACTGGGGTATTGGAGCTTCAACAATGCGTCCAGCAACGTTTTCGCCAGTTCGCGGGGCTGGCCTCCTTTGGTCTGTTACGACGTGCAAAATCCACAAACTCCCTGGACGAACGGGGCGGAGGTGGACTGCGCCACGAATGCGGCGGAATTGGCCTATAATTACCTGGAGCCGGATGGCTCGGCCAATTTGAACGGCTTGCACGGCGCGATCCGGTTCTGGTTCAGCCCGGATTGGAACGGCGGGGCGGGGCCGGGCGCGCCGGGATATTTGTTCGAGTTTGGGGACGTTTATTCGCCGGGTGGCGGTTGGGCGCTGGAAACGGACCCGAGCGGGACGGGTTTGTCGTTCGTGAGCGGGAGCAACGGGATGTTGACAACTTACCTCACCGCGCCCATCGGCGGGTGGGCGCAGGGCCAGTGGCATCAGGTTGTTTTTTGTTATTCGAGCAATGAAACGGCGCTGTTCCTTGACGGCGCGCCGGCGGCGAGCGGGCCGGGTCTGGCCTTCGAGCCGGACCTGGCGACGCGGCTGGCGGACGGCTTCACGGTGGGCAGCGATCACAACGGGTGCGGCCAGGCGCGGGGCGTGTTTGACGAGCTGGCGACGTTTAATTGTCCGCTGTCGCAATCGGATGTGACGGCCGGGTATCCGTATCCGGCGATCATTTCGCAGCCGCAGGGGCGGACGGTGGCGGCGGGGGACACGGTGTTCTTCAGCGTTGCGGCGGCGGGCGCGGGCGGATTGAGTTATCAATGGCAGTTGAACGGGGTTAATTTGACGGCGTCGGCGCGTGTCAGCGGGGTGACCGGCAGCACGTTGGGCGTGGCGGATGTGAGCGATGGGGATGCGGGGCCGTACACCGTGATTGTGGTGAACGAAACGGCGAGTGTCACGAGCGCCGTAGCGGCGCTGGCGCTGAATGACGCGGCGCAGCTTGGGGTCTGGAATTTCACGGCGGCGAACTGGGCGGGCCAGCAGGGGCAGTTGCCTCTGGCGGCGGCGAATCTTGGGCGGATGGCGGCGTGGAGCGGCAACCGCCTTTGGATGGACACCAACGCGGCGGCGCTGCTGGTGTATCCAGACATGGAAACTCCGCAATTGGAAACGAATGTGTCAACGGATTTTTATCCCGCCAGCCTGGATTTCCACACGGGCAGCGCGGTGTGGTGGTTCAATTCGGATTGGAACAGCGCCGGTTTTGGCGGAAACGGGCCGGGAAGCGAGGCGCGGCTGATGGACGCCGCGTTCACGAATGCGTCCTCCACGTACGAATGGTGGGTGGCGATGAGCGCGGATGGGACGGCGCTCACCTTCGACACGGCAGTCAACGGCACGGTGACGGCGCAGGCGTCGGGAGCGATTGGCTGGGCGTCGAACACCTGGCATCAGATCGTGCTGGTTTATGGGACCAACTGGGATGGGTCAGGCTACTCCTCCCTTTACGTGGACACTGTCAATATAGCGTCGGGCGGCGGGATGCCGGCCTGGCCGGCGTTCGCGATGACCAGCTCCGGTTTCGCCGTCGGGAGCGCCTTTTCGGGAGGCTCTCAAATGCGGGGCGTTCTCGCTGATTTGGAAACGTATAATTACGATGTGAGCGCAAACGGCAGCACCTTCATCAGCAACAATTACTATGCGGTCTGCGGTGGCGGGCCTATCTCGGCGGGGTTTGCCAGCAAGTATTCGAGCAACGAGTTTGCCGTCGCAACCATTCAAGGCGGGCCGGCGGTTGCCATGATGATTTTGGTGAACACGAACAACACCAATGCCGGGACTTGGGTTCCGTTCAACTCCTATCCCGTCGTGGATTTGGGAACGAGCGACGGTCAGAAGACGGTTGCTTTCTGCTTCCAGTCCCTGGACGGCACGATCTCGCAGGTCACCAAGCGCATCTGGCTGGACAGAACCCCGGCGGTCCTCACGATCACTTCGCCCGGTTCCAACACCCTGGACCAGCCGGTGCTGCAATTGAAGGGGTTTTCGGACAAGGACCTTTGCAGCATTTGCTACGACTTGAGCAACGCGGCGGGCTTGATGACCAACTTGGACGTGCTGGTGATCGGCCGGGCCTTCGACACCAGCCAGTGGCGCATCCGCACCAACACCTTCCAGGCTTTCGACATCGGCTTGACGCCCGGCAACAATACGATTACGTTACATGCCATGGACTGGGCTGGCAATTGGACGAGCGCAAGTTTCGTCTATGACCTCGATTATTCGAGCAAGACGAACAAGCCCCGCTTGCAGCTTTACTGGCCGACCAACGGGGCGCTTATCAGTGGAAACAGCTTCGTGTGGCGCGGCTGGGTGGATGACCCGACGGTGAGCATATCGGCGCAGATCGTGGACACTAACGGCAACACCAACGAGGTGAACGGGATCGTGGAGCGCAACGGCAATTTCTGGGTTGAAAACCTGCCGCTGGCGCCGGGGAGCAATTGGCTGACGCTGACGGTGGCAGATGCCTACACCAATGCGACCAACTTCAGCATCGGCGTCTTCCAAAGCAGCGTGAATTTGACCATTGGCCCTATTGGCGACATAACCGACCAGACAAGCGTTTGGATCCAGGGGACGATTAGTGCGCCGGATTATAGCGTGTGGGTCAATGGCGTGGAGGCCACGAACCTATATGGCGTGTATGACACGAACGAATTCCCGAATGATTACATGTATTGGTGTGCCGTCGTGCCGGTTAATAGCGGGGGCACGGCGCTCTTCGAGGCCCTCGCCATTCCCAACGGCGATCATGGCGGCAACGGCACGCCTGGCACGGGCGGACATGGGACCAATTCCACCCTGCAAAATCCGGGAAACCCGACTCCGAGCGAACTTTGTCCCGTTCTCCAGGTCGAGCAGGACAAACTGCCATGCATCCTCTATTCGGAAATCCATGTGGATTGCCGCGAAACCTACGACCTCGCCGATCTGCCCGACACGACTCCTACGGGCACGGTTTACAATGGCTGGCAAGCGGATTGGACCCTCGGCTCCGGCGGCAGCTACTTGCTGAGTTTCTTGGGCTGGGACGGCACCTTCCGCTGGATTGGTTCCAACATAGACGCTTATGGCAATTGCATCACGTATGGCGGAACCAGCCAGGCCCTTGGAGATTACTCGGGCAGCGCGCCAACCGGCACGAATCAAATCGGCGATCCGTCCAACGCCTCCAAATTCTTGTGGGATGGTTTTTACGATTACGGGTTGCAAAATGGCTTGCAATCCCTTGGCTCCTGTAATGGCGCGGTCTTGGGGTGGATGGGCGATTGCGAGACTTCGGGCACACAGCTCGAACCCGGCATCTACTTCACAGAGCTTTATCATCAGGCTACGACCAACCGTTGCGTGGCGTTGCAGGCCTATATTCCAAACGGGAAGGGAGTGCCCGTGCAAAACATCGTGGCCTTCAATGTGCAAGCGAGCGGGGCGCAGCCTGCTCCAATGCAGGACATGGGCGTATACCAGGGTGTGGACATCTGGTTGGTCACCGGAAGCTGGACTCCAACTCCACCAACCGGGATGACCGTGGCCGGCGTGGTCCCCGGCGCCGATGGCATCGCCTACAAGGTTGTGCCCTCGGGCGTCCCGATGGTCATCCTCGGCCCCGATTTCGAGACCGGCCCCGCGGCGATGTCCGGCACAGGCTTCCAGGCCATGGCGACGCAGGCTCCAAGCAGCCAGGCAAATGATAATAATCCTTACAATGTGTTCTCCATTGGCGCAACAAAACATAGCGTCGACATTACGGCCAACGGTACAAATCTAGCTGCCAACATTCCAAACTTCTGTGTGGGCCAGTTCGTCGAATTTTCCTTCACCATTGAGCCTCCTCTCCCCGTCCAACCAGCGCGTGCGATAGGATACTGGGGGTTTACCGGAACGTACGTAAATGAGTGGCGATCAATTTTGGCGGACTCGCACACGTATTTCCCGCAATGCTCTGATATGTATTATATCAACCCTCAATTGCTCTGCAACGATACCGTAACCAATGTTTGGATTTCTGGCGGGGATGGTACTAATGCGGACATCCCCGCTCGTTACGGCGCGGGATGCCTCCTTTTTCTGTTGTTCACAACCGAACCACAGCCGCTCAAGATAATCCTACCCACGGGCTGGTTCAACATGTATCGGCCAGTGGCAAGAATATTTCCTATAACCGATGGAGTGCAAATCGTCCGTGAACCCAACGACTGTGGAGAAATAACCGCAGGCACCAATATTCATGGGGTGGGAATCACATTCTCTAATATCATCCACTATCCAACCAATTTCCCTGGTAGAACCGAATGGTGGCAGGTTATGACAAGCCAAGGTCAAGAGCGCGTGATTCAAACAAATCGCATCGGGACAACTCCTGCCGGATTTAACACCGTGGAAGATGGGCCTGGGCCGCCTTTTCTGGATGATAATAATCCTAACGAGGTTTCTTACTCCTACCCCTACGGCTATTTTGATGATTACGACTATGGTTTTCCTGTTGACCGACCATTCGAGGCATTGACGAAATGGGAAACGTTCGTTAAAGTCAATGGAGAGTCTTTCCAGATGACTGAAATGTTTATACCTCCGGGCGATGGGATACACGTGCCATTGCGAACCGTTCAGTGGGCGTGGGAGGCCAGCGCGAAAAATCCGGAGCATCTTGCCTGGTCGGGCCTTGGAACTAACGGCGAGGCCGGAAAGATCATGATTACCACGCCTGATTCTGACACGTTAGCTTTTCCACGCTGGATGAGCTGGGCCTCTAAATACCACTGGACAAACTGGATAGGACAACCATGAAGACCCACATCTCTTGTTCATTGGTTATTTTTTTGGCAGTTTTTCAATGCTGCGCGGGCGAATGGACGACCAACCAATGGGGACCGACTACCAACAGCCTGAAAATGTCCATCATGGTCAAATGCGATTCCGAGACGTTTTCAATTGGGGACATTAATGTTCCTCTCATCATTGATCGCTTGCAGAAACAATCTGACCCTGTTTCCTCTTTTATCTGGTTAACTTTGTCAAACGATGATCAATCGGTGCTGAAGACATATCAGCGATGGGAATCTGCGTCAAAGAGAGAACAGGACATAATTCTTAAGACGATTAATGACATAGTTGCAGGCCCGATTATTTACAACCAATCGCGGTTTAAAGACATCGTTATTAGAGGAGAGGCGAAGGCCCTTATGCAGCAGGATCCCCACGGGCCTGTGGTTGCCCGTATCAACCGAATCTTGCTGGAGGACGCCTATCCTGACGCATTGTCTAGGAATATGAAGGCCGGTAACACGACTATACGAATCAGTGAACCCTTGGTTTTGACGATTGCTTTTACAAATATGTCAACAAATGAGGTGTTTAATGTGACTTCCCATCGCTACTCCTTTATAGTGATAACGCCTTCCGGCAAGCAAATATCCCCGCATGGCGACCCAATGATGGATCGCAAAGAGACCGGTTTCGTCTTGGATCGAGAACGACCACAGGGTACTTTTAGGTTTATGCTGACCGGGATATTCAAATTTGAGGAGATCGGAACATACCGCATCACTGCATTTCAACTGGTAGATTGGCCTACTGGTAAGAAAGAGTTCATTACTGTGACGGATGATGACGGAACCAGAAGGCAGGTTAGCATGGATCAGTTTTTCACCGTTGTTTCAAATCCATTAACCATCCAAATCGTTACAGACAAGTGAAAGTAAAAGGTCGATCTTATTGAAATGAGAATGCCCTTCCTCGTGACCGGGACGAGTTGGCTGACGCTGACGGCGGCGGATGCGGCCGGCAATGCGAGTTCCACGAACATCGCCGTTGTGCAAAGCAGCGTGCTGATGAGCATTGATCCGTATGTTATTTCCAGCATCACCGACCAGACATCTGTTTATGTCGGAGGGACGCTCAGCGCGCCGGGCTACAGCGTGTGGGTCAATGGCGTGGAGGCCACGAACCTGTATGGCGATTATGACACGAACGAATTCCCGGATGATTACATGTATTGGTGCGCCGTTGTTCCCGTCAACAGCGGAGGCACGGCGCTCTTCGAGGCCCTCGCCATTCCCAACGGCGATGCGAGCGGTTACGGCCTCCCGGGCGCGGTCTGGAACGGGGGCAGACCCACGCTGCAAAATCCGGGAAACCCGGTTCCGCATGGGCCATGTCCGGTTCTCCAGGCCGAGCAGGACAAACTGCCGTGCATCGTCTATTCGGAAATCCATGCGAACTGCATCGAAACCAACGCCTTCACCGACCTCTCCGGGGTCTATCCTACGTGTCCTATATACAATAGCTGGAAAGCGGATTGGACCAACGGTTCCGGCGGCAACTGCTTATTCAGTTCCTGGTCCGAAGAATTTCTGTACGTATACGATTTCGGCTGGAGCAGTTCTGACATGGACGCGTTTGGCAATTGCATCACGCATGGCGGAGGCAGCCCGGTCTTTGGGGATTACTCAGTGACCAATTCAACATATAGGAGCCACATCGGCGATCCGTGCAACCCGTTGAGTGCCTTAACACCATGGTCATTCGATGCCCTGACGGGTGTCATGGCCGGCCTTGGCGCCGGTAATAATGCGGTTGGCGGCTGGACGACCGATTGCGAAACCTCGGGCGCCCAGGTGGATAGCGCAGATCAAACCATGGCATATTACGCGGTCACCGACCGTTGCGTGGCGATCCAGGCCTACGTGCCCAACGGGAAGGGCGTGCCCGTGCAAAGCATCGTGGCGTTCAATGTGCGGGCGAGCGGGGCGCAGCCTGAATACCACCCGAACGTGGAGGGGAATCTGATATACTGCATCGCGGGCGGCTTTTCTCCCACACCGGCGAGCGGGATGACCGTGGCCGGCGTGGTCCCGGGCGCCGATGGCATCGCCTACAAGGTTGTGCCCTCTGGCGTCCCGATGGTCATCCTCGGCCCCGATTTCGAGACCGGCCCCGCGGGGACGTCCGGCACAGGCTTCCAGGCCATGGCGACGCAGGCTCCAAGCAGCCAGGCAAGTGCTGGCAATAGTTCATATAAGGTCTCCTCAACTACTGCTAAAAGCGCCCCCTTACAGTTTTATTTTTATCAGCAGCGAGGGGCTCCGGCAACAGTGCTATCGAGCCTTTACGGAGGCATTGGTACTTGGGGACAACCATGGGAGACTGCGAGTGGAAACTATACCAACGGCGGCTCCTTCGGAACATCCACAGTGTGCGTGTACGGCTTAGACTTTCCAGGTTTTGCCTATAACGATTGCAACACCATAAGTGAGGCTAGTGATTATCATGGCCAATCTGACGCCGGCTCTTTGCTCCTGTACTTGCAAAACGCTTTACCCGGCACGTATCGCGTGCTTCTTTCAGTTACTATCTACAGCCACGTTTATGCTGCAAGTTATTCGACGGCTGGCGTCACCTGGGAAGGAGCAATTCCTAACAATACTTCCATACATGCAAAACTAGGATCACAACTGGTTCAGACATCAACCGTCATTACATTGCCAATTTCTTCTAGTGTTACAGTTTCAGCTTCACAACCCTCTGCCCTAGTCGCATATACCGCCCCCGTTGTTGTGGTACATACTACACCTGGTTCAAATGGCTATTCTGCTGCGCGTGCCACAACGACGATCACGGTAGAGGGCTATTATGACCCGAACGGCGTGTTCCACAAGACCGCAAACTACAAGCATGCATATGGTTCCTCGCTGCTTCTTTCCCCAGATATTCTCTCCCTCATTAAAGAGGCGCTCCCGTTCCTGTAGCGCAGGTTCGGAAGCCTGCGCTACGAGTGGAGTGCGTCAAAATGAGTATTTGGAATGGTCAGGAACATTAACGAGAGCATAAATAAATGAAAATGCGAGTGAGTACCGTCCTTTTGTTGTTTTATAGTGCAGCTCTAATATTGCTTGGGGTGGATGGTGCAGTTGTCGTTCAAGACATGGCAAGCGACTTCCGCGGGATCAATTCAGTAGGGTTGGGCGCCGTATATCTGGTGCTTCCCTTGGTCGTTTCGTATATCGGCATTCGGGTATATTTTGAATTAAGCGAAAGAGGCGCAAGCAAGGAACAACGGATTGTTCTTATGGTGATTATAGTGGCTGCATTATTGAGTTATCTTATCATACCGGCGATTGGGTTTATTTTGCTGGTTGGCGCACAACAGCGATACCCCATAATTCGGGATATTATTAGATAGGAGCTTGCCATCATATGAAACATTCGTCAAATCAAGCGGGTGCAGGGTTTACACGGCTGGAATTGGTTGTTGTCCTGGTGATCGTCGTGTTGCTTGGCGCCATGGCCGTCCCCGCAGTCCGACATGCGCGCGAAAAGGCCGATATCATTACTTGTAACGGCAACAACAAGGAGCTTGGGATCGCTTATCGCCTCTGGGCGCAGGATCATCACGGTCTCCTGCCATTCCAGGCATCTATTATGGATGGCGGCTGGAGCGAACTTCTGAGGAATTCACGCGCGGGGCAATACTGCTGGACAAATTCCGCAATCATGAGAGATGAATTCGGCGGATGGCCTGGACAAACGGTGTGCCCCGCCGACGAACGAAAGCCCGCCAAGAACTTTATTGTGAAAGGATCAACCAATGACACCGGGAACGCCGCGTTCAAAGATAACACTACGGTTTCCTATTTTGTGGGAGTAACTTCCAGCGACTCGTATCCGCAATCAATACTGGGTGGGGATCGTAACCTCGGCCCCGGTCTTGTGCCCGACCACAACTACGGCTGGTCCCCTGCCAACGGACAAGGCAACGACCTCCTCCTTTTCACCAACAGCCCTGTCTGCTGGTCATCGAAGATGCACGCAAAAGGGAACCTGATAGGACGTGGAAATATCTTGCTGGGCGACGGAAGCGTCCAACAGGCCTCCTCGCGTGATCTAAACGCGATCTGGCTGCCAAACGCGCAGACCGGGACCAATTTCTCCGGCACGAATCAAGCTGGCATCCGCGTGGTCTTCCCTTGACTGCCGACTAAACCCACCCGCCCTGGTAGCCCACATCCAACAGGCAACCAAAAGCATGCCGTATGCCACTTATTCAAATCGTGCCAAAACAAGATTCTCGTTACTCACCTGCCATGCCACGCGGGGGCGCGTTGCGGTTCTGGTTCAGCCCGGATTGGAGCGGCGGGACGGGGACGGGCGCGCCGGGGTATTTGCTGGAGTTTGGGGATGTTTATTCGGCGGGCGGCGGATGGGCGCTGGAAACGGACCCGAACGGGACCAGCCTGTCGTTCGTGAGCGGGCGCAACGGGATGTTGAGCACGTATTTGACAGCGCCGATCGGCGGCTGGCCGCAGGGCCAGTGGCATCAGATTGTGCTGAATTATTCGAGCAACCAAACGGCGCTGTTCGTTGACGGCGCGCCGGCGGCGAGCGGAAAAGGGGTCAACCCATAGTTTGGGTCGTTTTCTCAACCCCCTTCGTCGAGACTGGGCCGTTTGATTCCCCTTTTCAAGAGCTACGCCTCAAACGGCTCAGCCTCGCCGAAGCCCCTGTAGTCAGCCTGGTCGTGAAGTCGCCGGTTTCCAGCTTGCGCCCCTGTGGCCGTGTGCAAACACCCCTTCGCAACATGGAATCCGCCGCCATCACCACGAGAAA
>Ga0182030_10004584_pt1 | contig 29453 bp, 28 predicted proteins | sample 812S3MmetaG_FD_121299 | JGI IMG/M metagenome (GOLD analysis project Ga0182030, IMG submission 121299) | Permafrost microbial communities from Stordalen Mire, Sweden - 812S3M metaG (Illumina Assembly) | ecosystem: Environmental > Terrestrial > Soil > Wetlands > Permafrost | place: Sweden...
GCAAAACTGGTCGGGGTGGCGGGATTCGAACCCACGGCCTCTTCGTCCCGAACGAAGCGCGCTACCAAGCTGCGCCACACCCCGCTTGAAGCCACGACAGCGTATCGCACCGGCCCATTGGCTTACTAAACCGCTGGCTGCGGGGCTACGTCCACGCGCAATTCCGCTCGAATTCGACCAGCGCCTCGGCGGGACCGGTGAGGTCGAGCCCCTGCTCGCTGACCCAGTCGTCATTGAAGTAGGTGTCGGCGTAGCGGTCGCCGCTGTCGGCGAGGAGGGTGACCACCGAACCGCTGCGCCCGGCCGAGACCATTTCGGCCAGCAGCCCGAAGCCGCCCCACAGGTTGGTGCCCGTCGACGGCCCCACCCGACGCCCCAGCACGGCACTGACGTGGCGGGCGGCCGCGATTGACGCCGCATCGGGGACCGAGACCATGCGGTCGACCACGCCGGGCAGAAACGACGGCTCAACGCGCGGCCGGCCGATGCCCTCGATTCGCGATGAAGTGGGCATGACGATGTCGTCGCGGCCTTGTGCGTAGGAGGGGAAGAACGCCGAGTTCTCCGGGTCCACGACGCACAACCGGGTGGCGTGGCGCCGGTAGCGGATATAGCGGCCGATCGTCGCGCTGGTCCCGCCCGTGCCGGCCCCAACCACGATCCACTCCGGGATCCGATGCTGCTCGTCGCGCATCTGCGCAAAGATCGACTCGGCGATGTTGTTGTTGCCGCGCCAGTCGGTGGCACGTTCGGCGTTGGTGAACTGATCCAGGTAGTGCCCGCCGGTCTCTTCTGCCAAACGCTCGGCCTCGGCGTACACCTCGCTCGAATTCTGCACGAAATGGCAACGGCCGCCTTGTGATTCGATCAACGCCACCTTGGACGAGCTGGTGGTCGCCGGCACCACGGCGATGAACGGCAGGCCCAGCAGGGAAGCGAAGTAGGCCTCGGATATCGCCGTCGACCCCGAGGACGCCTCGACGACCGTAGTGCCCTCGCCGATCCACCCGTTGCAGAGCGCATACAAGAACAGTGACCGCGCCAGCCGGTGTTTGAGGCTGCCGGTGATATGCGTCGTCTCGTCCTTGAGGTAGAGCGCGATGCCAGCATCCCCGCCCCACGCCGAGGGCAACGGATAACGCAGCAGGTGTGTGTCGGCGCTGCGCCGCGTATCGGCCTCGATCAGCCGAATTGCGTTGTCGGTCCAGCTTCTTGGCAGGCTGCGGTCCGCGATCTGGGTTCGATCGCTCACCGCATCGAAGCTGCTGGCTGCGAGCGGCCCAGGTTGCTGCTCGAATCTCGCCCACCCATCGGGGCCGAGATCAACGTCAGCAGCGTCGCTTCGGGGCGACAGCAGAAGCGCACCGGCGCAAACGGCGAGGTGCCGATCCCCGCGGAGACATGCAACGCCATGTTGGCACCCCAGCGCGATGGCCCCTTCGCCCGCGACCGGTCCAGGCCGCAGTTGGTCACCAGAGCGCCGTAGAACGGCAGACACAGCTGCCCACCGTGGGTGTGGCCGGCCATCACCAGCTGGTAGCCGTCGGCGGCGAAGCTGTCCAGGACTCGGGGTTCGGGCGAATGGACGAGCCCCAACCGCAGGTTCGCCGCCGGGCTGGACGGTCCCGCGATGGCCTCGTAACGGTCGCGGTTGATGTGAGGGTCGTCCACCCCCGCAGCGGCGATGTGCAAACCGGCCACCTCGAACTCACGACGGGTATGGGTGAGGTCGAGCCAGCCGCGCTCGGTGAATGCCGCCCGCAGATCCTGCCAGGGCAGCGGCTCACCCCGGACGCGGTGCGACGGGTTGATGACGTAGTTCAACGGGTTCTTCAACCGGGGCCCGAAGTAATCGTTGCTGCCGAACACGAACACACCCGGCCGCGAAAGCAGATCGCCCAACGTCTGGACGACCGCAGGCACCGCCTTGGGGTGCGCCAGGTTGTCGCCGGTGTTGACGACCAGATCGGGTTCCCAACCGGCCAGCTCGCGCAACCAGGCCTGTTTGCGGCGTTGGGTGGGCAGCATGTGGAGATCACTGAGATGCAGCACCCGCAGCGGCGTGGAGCCCGGCGTCAATACGGGCATGGTGATCTCGCGAAGGACGAACGCGTTGCGCTCGACGACCGACGCGTAACCGATGCCAGCGACGGTCGAGCCGAGCGCAACAGCGCCGGTGCGTATCAGGGCGGGTAGAACATCGGCCATGCGTGCAAGCCTACTGCTGGTGGAGGACTCAGGACGCATCTCCTGCGCCTGCGTGCCTAGGGAGGCCCTCCGGGCGGCGGCGGTGGTGGCGCCAGCAGCGGAATGGTGATCGGCGGCAGGCCCGGAATTTCGACAACCTGTGAACCGATCGGCGCCGGTAGTCCGTCGGGCGGCGGCGGCGGAGCCGGCGGGATGCCGTTGCTGGTTTGGATCGTGATGATCGAACCGGGAATTGTTTGCCCGGTCGGCACGGTGCCGACCACTTCGCCGGCCTTTGCGGTGCTGTTGACGGCGTTGGGTTGGTCGGCGACCTGGAAGCCCGCATCCTTGAGGCGGGAGCGCGCCGCGTCCACATCGAGACCGGTCACGCTGGGCACCCGTCCCGCCGGTGAACCGTCGACGTAGCGAGGGTCGGTGGGCGGCAGTTGCACCGGCCCGAAACTGGTGGCGATCGGCTTCATTGCGGTGAACCAGGTGCGCGCCGGCTCGTTACCGCCGTACAAGTCGCCCTCGCCGCAATGCCGCAGCGGGGACGAACACAAATCCGTTGGGTTGGTCGAGTCGTCGTAGATATAGTTCGCCGCGGCGTAATGGCTGGTAAAGCCCACGAAGCCGGAGGATCGGTGGGCCTCGGTGGTTCCCGTCTTGCCCGACACCGGCAGATCCCAGCCTGCTGCGCCGGCCGAGCCCGCCGCCGTGCCACTTCCGGTCGCGTCCTTACTCATCGCGTTGGCCAAGGTGTTCGCCAAACCCTCGGGCACCACCTGATCGCAGGTTTCGGTGGTCACGGCGACTTCATTGCCGTTGCGGTCGATCAGCTTGTCGATCGGGTTCGGCGGGCACCACACGCCGCCGGAGGCCAAAGTAGCCGCGACATTGGACAGCTCCAGCGCATTCACCTCGATCGGGCCGAGCGTGAACGAGCCGATGTTCTGGCGCTTGACGAAGTCGGCCAGGCTTTCGTTGCTGTCGGGGTTGTAGTTACGGGCGGTGCCGGGGTCGGCGTAAGAGCGCAGCCCGAGCTTGATCGCCATGTCCATCGTGCGCGTCACGCCGACCTGAGAAATCAGCTTGGCGAATGCGGTGTTGGGCGACGTGGCCAGCGCGTCGGTCACGTTCATGGAGCCCCGGTAGTTACCGGCGTTGATCACGCACCAGGTGTCTTTGGGGCATCCCTTGGCCCCACCGCTACCCAGGCCCTTGGCCTGGAACCGTTGGGGCACTTCGAGCGTGGCGTTGATACCCATGCCCATGTCCAGCGCGGCGGCCGTGGTGAAGATCTTGAACACCGACCCCGCGCCATCACCGACCAGCGAGAAGGGCTGCGGGCGCATGGTTTGACCGGCGTCGCTGTCCAATCCATAGGTGCGGTTGCTGGCCATCGCCATCACTTTGTGCGACGTCTTGCCGGGCTGGATCACACTCATCACGCTGGAGATGCCTGGCAGGCTCGGGCTGGCGAACCTGTCGATGGCCGCCTTGACCGGGATCTGCACGTCCGGGTCCAGCGTGGTGCGAATCCGGTAGCCGCCCCTGGACACTTGTTCCTTACTGATCCCGGCCCGGGACAAGTAGGACTGGACGTAGTCGCAGAAGAAAGCGCGATCGCCGGCGGCGATGCAGCCGCGAGGCAGCTCGTTGGGCTGCGGCAAGATTCCCAGCGGCGTGGCCTTGGCGGCGCGTAGGGCGTCCGTTTCCTGGGGCAGATTGTCGATCATGGTGTCCAGCACCAGATTGCGTCGGGCCAGCGCTCCGTCGGGGTTGGTGTACGGGTTGAGCGTGCTGGTCGACTGCACCATGCCGGCCAGCAGCGCCGCTTGCTGCCAATTCAGGTCGGACGCGTTGATGCCGAAGTAGGTCTGTGCGGCGTCCTGCACCCCGAACGAGCCGTTGCCGAACGAGACAAGGTTCAGGTAGCGGGTCAGGATTTCTGGTTTGGTGAAGGTTTTGTCCAGCGTGAGGGCCATGCGGATCTCGCGCAGCTTGCGTGCGGGAGTGGTTTCAATGGCCGCGCGCTTTTCGGCGTCGGTCTTGGCGGTGACCAACAACTGGTAGTTCTTCACGTATTGCTGCTCGATTGTCGAACCACCCCGGGTGTCGACGTCGCCGGACGCATAGCCCGCCAGGCCGGTCAGCGTGCCCTTCCAGTCCACCCCGTTGTGGTAGGCGAAGCGTTTGTCTTCGATCGAGACGATCGCCAGCTTCATCGTGTTGGCGATCTTGTCGCCGGGCACCTCGAACCGGCGCTGCTCGTACAGCCACGCGATGACGTTGCCCTTCGAGTCGACCATGGTCGATACGGCGGGCACCTGTGCCTCGAGAAGTTGGGCCGATCCGTTGGCGACCACTTCGGACGCCCGGTTGGACATCAGCCCAAGGCCGCCCGCGAAGGGGAACATCAGCGCCGTCGCGACAACACTGGCCAACAGACAGCACCCGGCCAGTTTGAGGACCGTGAGGATTGCCGGCGGCCGGTCTGACATGCGTACTACAGTAGCGGCCCCCAGTGGCCCGGCCAGCGCTGTTGAGCTGCCCGCGCACTTGCTCTCACCGGCGCCCTGTCGGTCAGCGCCTCGTGACCAGCCAACTTGCCGGTTCCGCCTGGGTTGTTCGCGCTTGTTTCACTGATCAGGAACCCAAACCGGGTACTAAATAACATGGCCGGTACTGCGCTAAGCTACGAGACGGCACGCTCGTCCCAAAAAAAGCGTTATAAGACTGTTGCGCAATTGCCACCTGACCACCTAACTTATACAGACGGTGAGATTCAGGTAACACCGATCTGCACAGTGTGGCGTGGATTGCGGGCGAAAGTCTGCACCCGCGGAGGGCGGTCGCCAAGCCGCGACCGGGAGGAAGGGAACAGCTCGTGTCAGGAACACGATCGACTGCGCGTCGAACCAACATTTCGGCAGCACAGGGGGTGCTGCACAGTGTTGACGCAGAAGAACGAATTGCCTGGGTATCGCAGGCGCTATGCCGGACCACTGACCCAGACGAACTGTTCGTTCGGGGCGCCGCCCAGCGCAAGGCGGCAGTCGTCTGCCGTCACTGCCCGGTAATGCAGGAATGCGGGGCAGACGCGCTGGACAACAAGGTTGAGTTCGGCGTTTGGGGAGGGATGACCGAGCGGCAGCGCAGGGCCCTGCTCAAGCAGCACCCCGAGGTGGTGTCCTGGTCGGACTTCTTCGACAAGCGCAGGAACCGCGGCGTCAGCTAGCTCCATTCACCACGGCATCTATCGCCACTGGCGTTAGTTCAGCCCGTCGCGCGCAGTGCTCTCGCAAGCCCGACCTTCATCATTACGATACTGTTACAGCCCGGCCAGAGCAGCCCGGTACCTAACGGGTGTCCAATAGGACCGTCCGCGCCTGATTGGCTTGTACTGGATAGGAATTCGCAGCCCAAGGCCGGTTCGTTACCGGAAGCGGGCATTCAGCGGCTTGATGCGTAACGCAGCAGAGTCGTCTACAGCCACCGATGTGGTGGCCGCTCAGCGGCCCTGATTGGCCGGCTGGTCAGCGAGCGGTTGCGGTGGCCGCATCGTCGCCAACCGCCGTGATCTGGTCGGCCAGCGCGCGCAGAGCTTCCAGGTCCGACACGTCGAACGGAAGCGACGGAACCCCGATGACCGGCACGTTCGGGTTGGCGCCGGTGAACCGTGACAGCAGTCGGATCTCCCGCTTGGCGGTCTGGCCGCGGTCTGCGTGAATCTGTAGCACGGCTGCGGCCAGCGACGCGGCCTCGGAGCCTTTCTCGGCCTCCAGCGTTTCGTTTCCGTCAATCGCGCGCTCGACCGGCAGCGAGCACAACATCGGGTGGGTGCGATTCAAGATCAGTCCCGCTAGCGGCATGCTCTCCTGTGACAGTCGGTCGACGAAGAAGGATGCCTCACGCAATGCGTCGGGTTCGGCGGCGGACACCACGACGAACTGGGTACCGCGCCGTTTCAGCAGCGAATAGGTGCGGTCCGCCTTCTCCCGCCAACCGCCGAATGTGGCTTCCAGTGATTGCACGAAAGATCCTATGTCACTTAGTAATTGCGAACCCATTATGGTAGACAGCGCCTTCATCGCCAGACCCATTGCACCGGTGACCAACCGTCCGATGCCCCGGCCCGGCGCGAGTAGCAGCCGCCACAGCCGGCTGTCCATGAAGCTGCCCAACCGTTGTGGTGCGTCCAGGAAGTCCAGCGCGTTGCGCGACGGAGGAGTATCCACCACGATCAGATCCCAGCGGTCCTGCGCCAGCAGTTGGCCGAGTTTCTCCATCGCCATGTACTCCTGTGTGCCGGCAAGCGACGTGGCGACGGTCTGATAGAACTGGTTGTTCAAAAGCGCTTGCGCCCGCTCTGGGCCGGAGTACTGCACCACCATTTCGTCGAAGGTGCGGCGCATATCGAGCATCATCGCGTGCAGCTCGCCGGACACCTCGGGCGCCAGGGGGACCCGCTGCGGGGTGTTGTCAAGGTCGTTGACTCCCAGCGCCTGGGCCAATCGTTTAGCTGGGTCAATCGTCAAAACGCAGACAGTGCGGCCATACTCGGCCGCGCGCAACGCCATTGCGGCCGCGGTGGTGGTCTTGCCTACGCCGCCGGCGCCGCAGCACACCACGACGCGGTTCGCCGTGTCCGCCAAGATTGCGGCCATATCAAGCGTTTTCGGTTTGATGCTCATCGAACTCCCTGCTGTGCAAGCGATTCCGATAGTTCGTACAGGCTCCCGAGGTCGACGCCGTCGGAGATCGTCGGGAGCTCGAGCCGCGGCACCTTCAACGCGTCGAGCTGCTGGGCGTTCTCGGCCCGCGCGCTGATCCGGGTCGCGTGCTGGATCGCTTCGGTAAGCAGCCCAGCGAAATCGGAATCGTTGAGCTCGATTCCGGCCTGTTTCAATCCGGCCCGCACCGAGTCCGCGTCAATATCGCCCTCCGCGGCCTTGGCCAGATCGCGCGGCTCCAAATACGTCGGGATATTGCGATTCACGATCACACTGCCGATCGGCAGGTCCAGCTTGGAAAGTTCCTCAATGGCTTCCATTGTCTCTTGCACCGGCAGCGCTTCCAGCAGAGTCACCAGGTGAATGGCGGTCTTGTCAGAGTGCAGCAACTTCACCACGCCGTCGGCCTGCGAGTGCACCGGCCCGCCCTTGGCTAAGTCCGACACCGCCTTCGTGGTGTCCAGGAAGCGCGCGATCCGGCCCGTTGGCGGGGAATCAACAACTATTGCGTCATAGACCGGAAGCTTGTTCTTGTCGAGGCGCACTACCGCCTCTTTGATTTTGCCGGTGAGCAGCACGTCGCGCAGGCCGGGCGCGATCGTCGTGGCGAACTCGACCGCTCCGATGCGGCGCATCGCGCGGCCGGCGAGACCGAGGTTGTAGAACATGTCGAGGTATTCCAGGAAGGCGGTCTCGATGTCGATCGCCAGGGCGTTGACTTGCCCGCCGCGTTCGGCGGTCGCGATCTTCACTTCTTGATGGGGCAGCGGCGGGACGTCGAAGAGTTGCGCAATCCCTTGGCGGCCCTCGACTTCCACCAGGAGGACTTTGCGGCCTCCGGCTGCCAGCGTCAGCGCGAGCGCAGCCGCGACCGTCGACTTACCCGTACCGCCTTTGCCGGTCACAAAATGTAAGCGGGCCTTCGACAAGCGCGCCGGCCAACCGACGGAGCTACCGCCGCTAGATGTGGTTGCCACCATCGCATGCTAGCCCCAGTGCTTTGTGTCTCCGGCGGATCGGGTGGAGTACCTCGATGCGGTCAATTGGCTGGCCACCGGGTTGGCCAGAGCCGCGCCTAGGCTTTCGAAGGCGACCGATAAGCTCGCGTAATGAGCCAACCGACCACGTGGGAGTACGCCACGGTTCCCTTGCTGACGCACGCCACCAAACAGATCCTCGACCAGTGGGGCGCCGATGGTTGGGAACTGGTGTCGGTGCTGCAAGGGCCTACCGGCGAGCAGCACGTTGCCTATCTGAAGCGCCCGAAGTAGATCGCCTCATGACCGCGTCAGCCCGGCTTGCGCAGATCGGTATTTCGCTTCCCGAGGTGGTTGCGCCCCTGGCCTCATATCTTCCGGCAAAGCGCACCGGCAACCTGGTTTACACCGCCGGGCAGCTGCCGATGCAGGGCGGCCAGCTGGCAGGGACCGGCAAGGTCGGCGCCGAGGTCAGCCCCGAGGAGGCCAAGGCGCTGGCACGTCTCTGTGCGCTCAATGCGTTGGCGGCGGTGCATTCCCTGGTCGACATCGACTCGGTGACTCAGGTAGTCAAGGTCGTCGGCTTCGTCGCCTCCGCGCCCGGTTTCAATGGCCAGCCAGGCGTCATCAACGGGGCCTCCGAGTTCCTCGGCGAGGTGTTCGGTGACAGCGGCACGCATGCGCGCTCGGCGGTCGGAGTTTCCGAACTGCCACTGGATGCACCGGTGGAAGTCGAGCTGATCCTGGAGGTTGGCTGACGGTCGTGACCGACGCCGCGGAGTCGTTGAGCCATCCCGCATACGCCAGGCTGCGGGCGGTTACCGACACGGCCTCGGTGCTGTTGGCCGACAACCCCGGATTGATGACGCTGGAGGGCACCAATACTTGGGTGCTGCGCGGTCCGCGCAGCGATGAGCTGGTGATCATCGATCCGGGACCCGATGACGACGAACACATCGCCCGGGTTGCCGGGCTGGGCCGTATCGCGTTGGTGCTGATCAGCCATCGGCACGGCGACCACACCGATGGCATCGACAAGCTGGTCGAGCTGACCGGGGCGACGGTGCGGTCGGCCGGCAGTGGCTTTTGCCGCGGCCTGGGTGGCGAACTGGTCGATGGCGAGGTGATCGACGCCGCGGGCTTGAAGATCAAAGTAATGGCGACGCCCGGCCATACTGCCGACTCGCTGTCGTTTCTCACCGAAGACGCCGTGTTGACCGCAGACACCGTGTTGGGGCGCGGTACCACCGTCATCGACAACGAAGACGGCAGCCTGTCCGATTATCTGGAATCGCTGCAGCGGCTCGGCGGCTTGGGCCGTCGCATCGTGTTGCCCGGACACGGGCCCGATCTGACCGACCTGGAAGCCGTCATCTCGGAGTACTTGACGCACCGCCACCAACGCCTGGATCAAGTGCGCACCGCGTTGGGAGACCTTGGCGACGACGCCACTGCCCGCCAGATCGTCGAACACGTCTACACCGACGTTGACGAAAAGCTGTGGGACGCGGCCGAATGGTCGGTTCAGGCGCAATTGGACTACTTGCGCCAGTAGTCCTTACCTCGCTCGGCGGGCCAGCCGTTCGGAGTCCGAAATCAGCACGCTCTTGCCCTCCAGCCGGATCCAGCCGCGGTGGGCGAAATCGGCCAGCGCCTTGTTCACCGTTTCCCGGGAAGCGCCCACCAACTGGGCAATCTCCTCTTGGGTCAGGTCGTGGGTGACCCGCATGGCGCCGCCCTCCTGAGTGCCGAAACGCTGCGCGAGCTGCAACAGCTGCTTGGCCACCCGGCCGGGCACGTCGGTGAAGATGAGGTCGGCCAGATTGTTGTTGGTCCGCCGCAGCCGCCGGGCCAGCACCCGCAACAGCTGCTCAGCAATCTCGGGACGGTCGGCAATCCACGCCCGAAGCGCGTCGCGGTCCATCGACACCGCCCGCACCTCGGTGATGGTGGTGGCGCTGGAGGTCCGCGGCCCCGGGTCGAAGATGGATAACTCGCCGAACATGTCCGACGGGCCCATAATCGTCAACAGGTTCTCTCGGCCGTCGGGTGATCGCCGACCGATTTTCACCTTTCCCGTGACAATGATGTAGAGCCGGTCGCCCGGCTCCCCTTCCGCAAAAACGGTGTGCCCTCGGGGGAAGTCGACGGGTTGTAGTTGCTTGGTCAGTGCTGCGACTGCACCGGGTTCAACCCCCTGGAAGATTCCTGCCCTAGCCAGGATCTCGTCCACGTTGCCCCTTCAGCTTTCCAACGATGTGATATGGCAGGGCCAACCCCTTAGCCGTTAGTGATTGTATAGGGAGGCCAATGTTGTCCAACGTGCCAACGCTACACACGATTGACGTGTCTAGTCGCCCCAAATTGCGGATTTGCGCGCGAATGCGCGTGTATTCGCGTCGGTAATAATCTGCCCGTGCCAGGGTCGGTGACGCCGATGGCAAACATCGACTCGGCGTGATGCCGTCCTGTCAGCGCCCGGGGCTGTGGCGATTCGGCGAGTTGCTGGGCCTCACGTTGATGCAGGTATTCCAGCGCCTCGGTAATGCCTTCCCGGGCCAGCGTGCGCATATCGACAGCCTGCGCTTGCTCGAGAAACTCGTCGACGTCGGCGGTCGTGACCGACGTACGGGCAAGCTCTTTTTCGAGCCGTCCCAGCCCGAGAGCCGCCAGCATCAGCAGCCCGGGAATCAAGGCCACCAGCAACCAAGACACAAGGAGAGTAAACATGCCCAAGGTCTCAGCGAGATCACGAAATCAGTACTCTGTCGTAGGTGATCGTGGCCAAGCCGTCTGGGCGCGCTAAATCGGCGCCGGCCACCTCTGATTCCGCACTTGCCCGGCGCTGGTCGCAGGAAACTCGCGCCGGTTTGGTGCGCCGCGCGCGCCGGATGAATCGCACACTGGCTCAGGCCTTTCCGGACGCTCACTGCGAGCTGGATTTCCGGACGCCGCTGGAGTTGACGGTGGCCACCATTCTTTCGGCGCAGAGCACCGATAAACGGGTGAACTTGACGACGCCGGCATTGTTCGCGCGATATTCATCGGCGTTGGATTATGCGCAAGCGGACCGCGCCGAACTGGAAGAACTCATCCGCCCCACCGGCTTCTTTCGGAACAAGGCGTCCTCGCTCATTGGCCTGGGCCAAGCCCTGGTCGAACGATTCGGCGGCGAGGTGCCCTCGACCATGGCCGACCTCGTGACCCTGCCCGGAGTGGGGCGCAAGACCGCAAACGTCGTCTTGGGGAACGCCTTCGATGTCCCGGGGATCACCGTCGACACCCATTTCGGACGGCTGGTGCGCAGGTGGCGCTGGACCGCCGAGGAGGATCCGGTCAAGGTGGAGCACGCCGTCGGTGAATTGATCGAGCGCAAAGAGTGGACCCTGCTCAGCCATCGAGTGATCTTTCACGGCCGCCGGGTGTGTCACGCCCGCAAGCCCGCGTGCGGCGTATGTCTGCTGGCTAAAGATTGCCCGTCGTTTGGCCTTGGTCCCACCGATCCGATGCTGGCCGCGCCGCTCGTGCAGGGCCCTGAAACCGAGCACTTGCTGGCTTTGGCCGGGGTGTGACGCTGGGGCCGGCGAGGTGACTACCAGAACCCGCTGGACGGTCGCGATCTTGGCGGTGGTGGCCGCGCTGACCGCGGCGCTGGTGGCCCAGTTGCGGGACAACTCCTCGCAGACCGCCACCAGCGGCCCTACCACCGCTCGCGAACACCGCGACGCCGACACGCCTGCCGCGCTTGCCGGACCGCGTCAGCGGGCGAACCTGCCGCCCTGTCCGGCCGCCGGCGATGGTCCCGGCCCGGCTGCGCTGCGCGGCGTGCTTGCGGAATGCGCCGCTGACGGATCGACCGTCGACGTCGCCCGGGCGCTGGCCGGACGCCGCGTGGTCCTGAACTTGTGGGCCTATTGGTGTGTGCCGTGCGCGGCCGAACTGCCCGCGATGGCCGAGTATCAGCGACGGGTCGGGTCTGACGTGATCGTGGTGACCGTGCACCAGGACGAGAACGAAACGGCCGCATTGCTGCGGCTGGCCGAGCTCGGTGTTCGGCTGCCCACCCTGCAGGACGGTCGCCGCCTGATCGCGGCGGCATTGCGGGTGGCAAATGTGGTGCCCGCGACGGTGGTGCTGCGGTCGGACGGTAGCGTTGCGCAGACGCTGCTGCGCGATTTCGCGAGTGCCGACGAGATCGCCGCGGCGGTCGGGAACGACGTATGAGCGAGCTCGGCGGCCCGAAACAGGCTGGGCAGGTGGGCCCGACAAGGAGGCGCCGGTGAGTGCTGGAGGTACGCCCCCGCAAGCGGGAGGGGCCCCCACCCGCCCGCGAGGGACGGTTCCTCTGACGCCTGACGTCTGCCCGTCCTGGCTGCGTCCGTTGGTGGACAACGTCGGTCAGATCCCTGAGGCGTTACGGCGCCGGCTACCGCCGGATGTGCTGGAGATGCTGACCACGGCCAGGGGAGCGGCTTCCGAGCGGGAGGCCGCAGTGCTGGTGTTGTTTTCGGGCCCGGAGTTCGGACCGGCCGACGGCGGCTTCCCGGACGAGGCCGATCTGTTGCTCACCGTGCGCGCGTCGTCGCTGCGCCACCATGCCGGCCAGGCGGCGTTTCCCGGAGGCGCATCCGATCCGCCTGACGACGGGCCTGTCGGGACCGCGCTACGTGAAGCGCGCGAAGAGACCGGGATCGACGTCAGCCGGCTGCATCCGTTGGTCACCATGGAGCGCACCTTCATCGCGCCGTCGCAGTTCGAGGTCGTCCCGGTCTTGGCCTATTCGCCGGATCCGGGGCCGGTGGCCGTCGTCAACCGGGCCGAGACGGCGATCGTGTCGCGGGTTCCGGTGCGCGCCTTCATCAATCCGGACAACCGGCTGATGGTGTATCGCGGCGACCTTGGACAGCGTTGGGCCGGGCCGGCGTTCCTGTTGAATCAGATGTTGGTTTGGGGATTCACTGGCCAGGTGATTTCTGCGGTGCTCGACGTTGCCGGCTGGGCTCAGCCCTGGGATACCACCGACCTCCGCGAGCTGGACGAGGCGATGAAGTTGGTCGGCGAGCACGGCGGCGCGCGATGAACTCGATGACTCCTTCGCAGTGGCTTGATGTCGCGGTGCTGGCTGTCGCCTTCATCGCGGCGATCTCGGGTTGGCGCTCGGGGGCGTTGGGTTCGTTGTTCTCGTTCATCGGAGTGCTGCTCGGCGCCATTGCGGGCGTGCTGCTGGCGCCACACATCGTCAGCCACATCGCCGCGCCGCGCGCCAAGCTGTTCACTGCGTTGTTCCTGATTCTGGCGCTGGTCGTCGTCGGTGAGGTCGCCGGCGTCGTGCTGGGACGGGCCGTTCGTGGCGCGATCCACAGCCGCACCATCCGCACCATCGACTCGGTGATCGGGGTGGGGGTTCAGCTCGTCGTGGTGTTGACCGCGGCATGGTTACTCGCGACGCCGCTGACGCAGTCGAAGGATCAGCCCGAACTGGCTGCGGCAGTTCGGGGTTCGCGGGTGTTGGCTCGGGTCAACGAGGTCGCGCCGCCCTGGCTGAAGACGGTGCCCAAGCGGCTCTCGGCGCTACTGAATACGTCCGGTCTGCCTGCGGTGCTGGAACCCTTCAGCCGTACCCCGGTGATTCCGGTCGCCTCCCCGGATCCGGCCCTGGCCAACAATCCGGTCGTTGCGTCCGTCGCACCCAGCGTCGTCAAAGTGCGCAGCGTCGCGCCCAGCTGTCAGAAAGTGTTGGAGGGCAGTGGATTCGTGATCGCGCCCGATCGGGTGATGACCAACGCGCACGTGGTGGCGGGATCCAGCAGCGTGCAGGTCTACGCCAGCGGCAATCCGTTGGACGCCACCGTGGTGGACTATGACCCGTCGGTCGACATCGCCATTCTGGCTGTCCCGAACCTGCCGCCGCAGCCGCTGGCCTTCGCCGAAGCCGAGGCGAAAACCGGCAGCAACGTTGTCGTGCTGGGGTATCCCGGCGGCGGCAACTTCACCGCGACCCCGGCCAGAGTCCGTGAGGCCATCAAACTCAGCGGCCCCGATATCTACCGGGACCCGGCTCCGGTCACCCGCGACGTGTACACCATCAGAGCCAATGTGGAGCAAGGTAATTCGGGCGGACCGTTGATAGACATGAGCGGCCATGTGCTCGGCGTGGTGTTCGGCGCGGCTGTCGACGACCCCGACACCGGATTCGTGTTGACCGCCGGCGAGGTGTCCGGCCAGCTTTCCAGGATCGGCGACACACAACAGGTGGCCACCGGGGCCTGCGTCAGCTGACGCGGGGGCCGTGCACCTGCTCGAGAAACCGCATCAGATGTCTGTTGACTTCCTCCGGTGCCTCTTCATGGCTGAAATGTCCTGCGCCAGAGATGGATAGATAGCGTCCCTGCGGCGCATAACGCTGGCTGTGATCGACCGGGTCGGCGAGCACGTAAGGGTCGGCGTCGCCGCGCAGGTGCAGCAACGGCATACCGAGTTGCTGCGAGATCGATTTGATGAATCGGTAGCCTTCGCGGCGCAGCTGGCTGCGCACCGCCCAGCGCTGATACTCCAGCGCGCAGTGCGCGGCCCCGGGAATCTGAATCGCCGTCCGAAGATGGCCGATCGTTTGCGAAAAGTCCTCGGAGGCAACCCATTTGGCGCAGCTACGGCTACTGACCAGACGTTCGATCTCTGCCCCGTTGTCGCGGGTCAGCAGGCGTTCCGGCCACAGCGGCACCTGATAGCGCAGCAGGGTCGGCAACAGCGCGTAACCCTGATCACGGCGCGTCAGCGCGGAGCGTCGCAACGCGGCCGGGTGTGGGGAGCTGATCAGCGCGATAGCGCGCACCAGCCGTGCATGCAGCAGTGCGGCGGTCCAGCAAGCCAGGCCGCCGTCGGCGTGGCCGATCAGTGTGGCCGACGAATGCCCAAGCGCGCGAATGAGTCCGGCCGTGTCGCCGGCCAGCGTCCAGGCGTCGTAGCCGCGGGGCGGCTTGTCGCTACCGCCATAGCCGCGCTGGTCGAAAGCGACCACTCGCGCACCGGTCAACCCGCGCAACTGATGACGCCAGGACCACCAGAACGAGCCGAAGCCGTGCAGCAGGACGACCAGCGGCCGCGAGGTGGCCGGCGTGGTCGAGTCCTCGGGGGTTGGCAGCGCCTCGACGACATGGAATCGGATGCCGTTGGCGTGCACATCCAAATGTCGCCACGGCCCGTCGATGCGGGTCACCGACGGATCCGGCACTGACATTTACCAGCCTGAGGGATCTGTGGCGGGAGTGTCCGGGCCGCTTTCCGGTGCGGTCAGCTTGCGCAGTGCGGTCTTGTCGTGGCCGGGGGTGAGTGCGGTGCGGGTCTCCTTGACCGATTCGATGGTCTGCCGCGGTCCCCGTATCCGGCGGACCTTCAAGAACCCCAACAGTCCCAGCACCGCCCCCACCACCACCTGGATCGCGAACACGATCAGGAACGCGACCCAGCGCCACAGCCAGTTGTCGAGCAGCTCGGCGAGGAAGAAGAAGAAAAAGAAGGTGGAGTAGAACAGCACCACCAGCGCGGCGATGAAGTAGACGCTACCGGTCAGGCCCTTTTTGACGTCGCTGGTGATTTCGGCGCGGGCCAGTTCGACCTCGGCGCGCACCAACGTGGACATCTGGGTTGTCGCGTCTTTGATCAGGTCACCGATCGACGGTTCGGCGGGCCCGGCGTGCGGGTCGGCCAACGGAATCGTGGTCAGCGTGCTGGGCACACCGTTGTTGCGATCGTCTTTGCTCACAGACGGTCCTCTCCGTTCGCTGTCGTCGCGGTTCATGTTGCCATGCGCTGCGATGTCAGACGAGGCCAGTCGAAGACGGGCGACGCCCCCGACCGAATGGGCCGGAATTTTTGACGGTCAACGCAATTTGCAGAACACGGGACGGGCCGTGGTGATCATTTAGACTGGCGCAGCTGTTCTCCGACATTCGGCCAGCTGAAGGGAATTTCGCTTTGCGGAAGGCGCATCGCTGGTTGGTGGTGGCGCTGGTGGCCGTGCTGTTGGTGCTGCAAGGTTTGCCCGGCCGGGCTGTTGCCGACGACCGGGTCCCGATGGGCGGCGGGGCGGGCATCGTCATCAATGGCGACACGATGTGCACCCTGACCACCATCGGAAGCGATGCGGCCGGCGAGCTGATCGGCTTCACCTCCGCGCACTGCGGGGGCCCCGGCGCGCAGATCGCCGCCGAGGCCGCCGAGGGCCGGGGCGCGCTGGGCGTGATGGTCGCCGGCAACGACGCCCTCGACTACGCGGTGATCAAGTTCGATCCGGCCAAGGTCGCGCCGGTGGCCAACTACAACGGCTTCGTGATCAACGGCGTCGGCCCGAATCCGGTTTTCGGTCAGGTCGCCTGCAAGCAGGGCCGCACCACCGGCAACTCGTGCGGTGTCACCTGGGGGATGGGTCAGGATCCGGGCACCCTCGTCATGCAGGTCTGCGGCCGACCGGGTGACTCCGGAGCCCCGGTGACCGTCGACAACCTGTTGGTCGGGATGATCCACGGCGCGTTCAGCGACGCCCTGCCGGACTGCGTGATCAAGTACATCCCGCTGCACACTCCGGCAGTCGTGATGTCGTTTCCCGCGATCCTGGCCGACATCAATGCCAAGAAGCGGCCCGGCGCCGGTTTCGTCCCGGTGCCGGCCTGAGCTACTTGGACGACCGGATCGCGTCGAACACGCCCGGATCGAGCAACGTCGACGTGTCGCCGAGCTCCCGGTTTTCGGCGACGTCGCGCAACAGCCTGCGCATGATCTTGCCGCTGCGGGTCTTGGGCAGCTCGGGCACCACATGGATCTCGCGCGGCTTGGCGATGGGCGAGATCTCCCGTGCCACCTCTATGCGCAGCTCGTCGATGATCCCATCGTGCACCTCGAAGTCGGCGCACACGACAACGAACGCGCAGATGGCCTGGCCGGTGGTTTCGTCCCGCATACCGACCACGGCCGCCTCGGCCACCGCGATGTGGCCCACCAGCGCCGACTCCACTTCGGCGGTCGAAAGGCGATGCCCCGACACGTTCATCACGTCGTCGATGCGGCCCACCACCCAGATGGCGCCGTCGGCGTCGTAATAAGCGCTGTCGCCGGCGAAGTACCAGCCTTGCTCGGCGAACCTGGACCAGTAGGTCTCGACGTACCGTTCCGGGTCGCCCCAGATGCCGCGCAGCATGGACGGCCACGGCTGGTCCAGGATTAGGTACCCGGCGGTGTGCTCGCCCTTGGCGTTGCCCCGCGGGACCTGCTCGCCGTGGTCGTCGACGATCTTCGCCGAGATGCCGGGCAACGGCCTCATCGCCGAACCCGGTTTGGCCGCGGCCACTCCGGGCAGCGGGGTGATCATCGCGGAACCCGTTTCGGTCTGCCACCAGGTGTCGACGATCGGGAGGCTGTCGGCGCCGATCACCTTGCGATACCAGCGCCACGCCTCCGGATTGATCGGTTCACCGACCGACCCCAGCAGTCGCAGACTGGACAGGTCGTGCGCGTCGGGGATCTCGCGCCCCCACTTCATGAACGTTCGGATGAGCGTCGGCGCAGTGTAATAGATTGTGACGCCGTACTTTTCGATGATCTCGAAATGCCGGTGCTGGGTGGGCGAATCGGGCGTGCCCTCGTAGAGAACCTCGGTGACGCCGTTGGACAGCGGACCGTACACACCGTAGGTGTGGCCAGTGACCCAGCCGATGTCGGCGGTGCACCAGAAGACGTCGGTTTCGGGCTTGATGTCGAAGACGTTGTAATGCGTGTAGGAGGCCTGGGCCAGGTAGCCGCCGCTGGTGTGCATGATGCCCTTGGGCTTGCCGGTGGTGCCCGATGTGTACAACAAAAACAACGGATGCTCGGCATCGAAGGGCTGCGCGGTGTGCTCGGGCGACGCGGAGTCGACGACATCGTGCCACCACACGTCGCGATCGTCGTTCCAGGACACGTCAATTCCGGTGCGCCGCGCCACCAGCACGTGTTCGACAGGGCTGTCGCCGTCCGGGCCCGGCGCCACGGCCTCGTCGGCCGCGTCCTTCAGCGGTGCCGGCTTGCCGCGCCGGAACTGCCCGTCGACGGTGATGACCAGCTTGGCTTGGGCATCGTCAATGCGGGCCCGCAGCGCCGTGGCGGTGAACCCGGCGAAGACCACGCTGTGCATCAGGCCTAGTCGCGCGCAGGCCAGCATCGCGATCACGGCTTCGGGGATCAACGGCATATAGATGGCGACCCGATCGCCGGCCACCAGACCGAGGTCGGTCAGCGCGTTGGCCGCCTTGCACACCTCGGTCTGCAGATCGGAGTAGGTCAGGCTGCGGCTATCGCCGACGGGTTCGCCCTCCCAGTGAATAGCGACCCGGTCCCCGAGACCGGCCTCGACATGGCGGTCCACGCAGTTGTAGGCGACGTTGAGCTTGCCGTCCGCGAACCACTTGGCGAAGGGCGCGTTCGACCAGTCCAGCACCTCGGTGAACGGCTTTGCCCAGGACAGTCGATTGGCCTGCTTGGCCCAGAATTCCAGCCGGTCCTGCTCGGCTTCGCTGTACAGCTCCTCGCGAGCGTTGGCCCGTTCGGCGAACTTTGCCGATGGCGGATACGAAGCTGGATGCGACGACGGACCTTCGGTGTGGGTGGCGGTCACTGGGGCTTCTCCTATGTCGAGGCTCTGCCGGTTCGTTAACCGTCTGTGAGCCTAGACCGGCGAGATGAAGATGCGTGCCGCAATCCGGGGTCAAAGCACGCCGTTATACCTCATAATCACCGTTGTGCCGGGACCTCACAGGCGGGACAGCCGTCGACTGGTCCCCAGCTTTGCCGCAGCCGCAACGTGTTACGCGGCCACCACGCTGCTGGGACCGCTAGCCTGGGCCGTACCGATTGAGACCAGCGACGAGGCGACGCCGTGCTGGGCGGAGCAGGTCGCCGTGAGTGCGTCCCCGACGGAAGGGGCCGTGGGCCACCGGGCCCTGACCCTGACGTTCAGCCTCGCCGGCGGTGCGGAGCCGTGCACGCTCACCGGCTACCCCTCCGTCGAGTCCGGTGCGGGTGGACCGGACATCCACGCCAAGCCCACGCTGCGTGGCTACATGGGTGGTTTGCCGAGCGGTGTCGACGTGCCGCCCAGTGTCACCCTGTCGATCTCGACGCAGGGCCAGGCGGTCGTGGAGGGCATGGCGATCGACGCCAGTGGCAATCCGTGCCCCGGCTACACCGATCTGCGCGTCAATCCCCCCGACACCAGCGTCGTGTACACCGTGCCCGCCGCCATCGATGCCTGCGAACTGCAGGTACATCCCCTCACCGCTGGCCAATAAGGATTATTCGGAGGCCTTGTCCAGGCAGTAAACGACGGGAGGACTGGGAACGCTGGCGCTGCCCTTGGTTCCCGCCGGAAACTCCGATTTATCCGTGCTGCCGTCGATGCGCTGGACGACTCTCACCAGCCCGGGTCGGGGGTCATTGCAGTCGCCCAAGCTCAGTCTCGGATGATGGACGTCGCCGGTGAGCTGGTAGCACCGGCCTTGTTTGAGGTTCAGGGCGAAACACAGGATGGTCGACCTGTCGGTGAAATGGTCATATTTGGAGCCTTCGCGCTTCCCATCCGGGCACGTCGCTAGCGAACCGCCTTTGGTTGCGAGTTCGTCGACATTCGCCGGATTTGCGCAGTCGTTGTCCGAATGCGAGCTGAATGACTGTGCGAGGTAAGCCGATTGGGTAATGCACTCGCCGACCCGCATTGAGGTGTCCGTCGCACCGGGGCCGGATTTCCCCGCCACGTCCGCGGCAACGCGCGCGAAATTCCCGAGGATCCCAAAGGTCAGCAGGACGGCGCCGATGACGATGAGCACCGTCGCCGATTTCCCGGTGCGTTGCTGCGGATAGACGTAAGGCGGGTGAGCCGCGTAGGGCGGCCCGGGATACGGGCCCGCATATCCCATCGGCGGCCGCGGCGGCCCCGGCGGGTACCGGTAGCCAGGATGGGCCTGTCGGCGACTACGTGACCGATCCCACAAGCCGATGACCAGGCAGATCAATCCGATTAGCGGAATGCCGAACGCGGCCGCCAAAGTGCCTGCGTGAACTCCGGCGTCGTGTGCGTCGGCGTATGGGGAGGTCACGGCGCGATAGTAGGTCGAGAACGGCGATTGCCGCACCTCACCCGTGCCGGCCAGCCCGTCTTTGCTCGGTCGCTATGGTCGCAATCATGCGACGGATGCGGACCACGACGGCGGCCCTGGCCGTCGGCATGCTGGTAGTCGCGTCGCTGGCCGGCTGCGGCGGCGGCGGCGTGTTGAGTCCCGATCTGGTGTTGGTCAACGGCGGGGAACCGCCCTACCCACTGGTCCCGACCAGCACTAACGACAGCAACGGCGGGCGGATCATCGATCGGCTTTTCGCCGGGCTGATGTCCTACGATGCCGCAGGACACCCCTCGGAAGAGGTCGCCCAGTCAATCCAGACCACCGACAACGTCAATTACCGCATCATCCTCAAGCCCGGGTGGAAGTTCACCGATGGCTCGCCGGTGACGGCCCACTCGTTCGTCGACGCGTGGAACTACGGAGCGCTGAGCAGCAATACCCAACTGCAGCAGAGCTTTTTCGACCCCATCGACGGGTTCGACGAGGTTGCCGGCGTGACCAGCGAAGGAAAGCCGGCCCCAAAAACGGGGCGGACCACCATGTCTGGGCTACAAGTGGTCAACGACCTCGAATTCACCGTGCGACTCAAGGCGCCCACCGTCGACTTCTTGTTGCGACTGGGTCATAGCGCGTTCTATCCGCTACCCGACGTCGCCTTTCGCGACATGGCGGCGTTTGGCCGCAACCCGATCGGCAACGGCCCCTACCAGCTTGCCGACAGCCCGGACGGCCCGGCCTGGGAGCACAACGTCAAGATCGACGTGCGGCCCAATCCCGGGTACCACGGCAATCGCACGCCCCACAACAAGGGTCTGAGGTTCGAGTTCTACGCCAACCTGGATACCGCCTACGCCGATCTGCTCTCCGGCAATCTCGATGTGCTGGATACGATTCCGCCCAGCGCGCTGCCGATTTACCAGCGCGACTTGGGCGACAACGCCATCAGCAGCCCGGTGGCGGTCAAACACAGTCTCGATACCCCATTGCGGCTGGCGCATTTCGGTGGCGAGGAAGGCCGGCTGCGCCGGCTCGCGCTGTCGGCTGCCGTCGACCGCGCGCAGATCTGCAAGCAGATCTTCCTGGGCACCCGCACCCCGTCACAGGATTTCACCGCCAGATCGTTGCCAGGTTTCGATCCGAACTTGCCGGGTAACTCGGTGTTGAACTTCAACCCCGAGCGCGCGCGCCAACTTTGGTCGCAAGCCAACGCCATCTCGGCGTGGAGCGGCCAGTACGTAATCGCCTACAACGCCGATGCCGGAAATCAGGAGTGGGTAGACGCGGTGGCCAACAGCATCAAGAACGTGCTGGGCATCGACGCGCTAGGCGCGCCGCAGCCGACCTTCGCCGGCTTCCGCACCGAGATCACCAACCACACGATTTCGACTGGGTTTCGGGCCGCGTGGCAGGGCGACTACCCGTCACTGATCGAGTTCCTTGCCCCACTGTTCGCCTCCGGGGCAGGGTCCAACGACGTCGGCTACTCCAATCCCGACTTCGACGCGGCGCTCGCGGCCGCCGAGGCCGCACCCAATCTGCGGGAGTCTGACACCCTGGCCAACGCGGCGCAGCAATTCCTGTTGCACGACATGCCCGTTGTCCCGCTGTGGGACAACATCAGCGTGGTCGGGTGGTCGCCGGAGGTCAAAAACATCAAGGTCACCTGGAATGGTCTGCCCGACTACGAGAACATCGTGAAGGGCTGAGATGGGTTGGTACATCGCACGCCGAATCGCCATCATGGTGCCGGTTTTTCTCGGTGCCACGCTGTTGATCTACGGCATGGTGTTTCTGCTGCCCGGTGATCCGGTGGCAGCGATGGCAGGAGACCGTCCGCTGACTTCCTCGGCGGCCGCGGCGCTGCGCGCCCGTTACCACCTCGACGACCCCTTCATCGTGCAGTACCTGCGCTACCTGGGTGGGATCTTGCACGGCGATTTGGGCCGGTCTTACTCCGGGCTCCCGGTCAGTTCCGTTCTGGCGCACGCATTTCCGGTCACCATCCGACTGGCGCTGATCGCGGTGGCGGCGGAGGCGGTGTTGGGGATCGGCTTCGGCGTGCTCGCCGGACTGCGGCAGGGCAGTTTCTTCGACTCCACGGTACTGCTCACCGGCCTCGTCATCATCGCGATCCCAGTATTCGTCCTGGGCTTTCTCGCGCAATTCGTGTTTGGTGTCCGGCTCGGAATCGCGCCGGTCACGGTGGGTCCGAGTTCGACGTTCGCTCGGCTGCTGCTGCCCGGAATCGTCTTAGGTTCAGTGTCTTTCGCGTATGTGGTGCGGTTGACCCGATCCGCGGTCGCCGCGAACGCGCACGCTGACTATGTCCGTACCGCGACCGCCAAAGGATTGTCCCGACCGCGGGTGGTCACGGTGCACATCCTGCGCAACTCGCTGATCCCGGTGGTGACGTTCCTCGGTGCCGACCTGGGATCGCTGATGGGAGGAGCCATTGTCACCGAAGGTATTTTCAACATCCACGGTGTCGGTGGCGTGTTGTTTCAGGCCGTCACCCGGCAGGAGGCGCCCACGGTGGTGTCCATCGTGACGGTACTGGTGCTGATCTATCTGGTCGCCAACCTGATGGTGGACTTGCTGTATGCCGCTCTTGACCCTCGGATCCGTTATGGCTGAGCGTAATCCGGATCGACACGGCTTTTGGCGCGACACGTGGCGCGAGTTACGCGGGCGTCCCAAGTTCGTCGTCGCCGCCGCCCTGATTCTGTTCGTCGTTGTCGTTGCGATGTTTCCGTCGTGGTTCACCGCAATCGATCCCAGCTATGGAGATCCCAGCCAAAGCCTGCTTCCCCCGTCGGCCGCTCATTGGTTTGGTACCGATTTGCAGGGCCACGACATCTACGCGCGCACCGTGTACGGCGCGCGGGCCTCGCTCATGGTGGGTCTGGGGTCCACGCTGCTGGTCTTCGTCGTCGGTGGGGCCCTGGGAGCGCTGGCCGGTTTCTATGGGGGCTGGATCGACGCCGTGGTCTCGCGCATCACCGACGTGTTCTTCGGATTGCCCTTACTGCTGGCCGCCATCGTGATCATGGGCGTCATGCACCACCGCCGGGTGTGGACGGTGATCGCGATCCTGGCCTTGTTCGGTTGGCCCGGGATAGCGAGGGTCGCTCGCAGCGCCGTGCTCGAGGTGCGGGCCAGCGATTATGTGCTGGCGGCGAAAGCATTGGGTCTACGCAACTTCCAGATACTGGTTCGACATGCGCTGCCCAATGCCTTGGGTCCGGTTTTTGCGGTGGCCACCCTGGCCTTCGGCGTGTTCATCGTCACCGAGGCCTCGTTGTCTTACCTCGGTGTCGGACTGCCGACCTCGGTGGTGTCCTGGGGCGGTGACATCAGCCTGGCGCAGAGCCGGCTGCGTTCGGGCTCGCCGATTCTGTTCTATCCTGCTGGCGCACTGGCGATCACGGTGCTCGCCTTCATGATGATGGGTGACGCACTGCGCGATGCGCTGGATCCGACTTCGCGAGCGCGACGGGCATGAGCAACGCAGAATCGCCGCTGTTGTCGGTCGAGGGCCTGGAGGTCACGTTCGGTGACCACGCCCCGGCGCTACGCGGTGTGAACCTCTCTGTCCAGCGCGGACACACCGTCGCCGTCGTCGGCGAATCGGGTTCGGGGAAATCCACCACGGCCGCCGCGGTCCTCGGGCTGCTCCCGCCCGGCGGGCGAATTACCGCCGGCCGCATCGTTTTCGACGGCGTCGACATCATCGCGGCCGACCGCCGGCAGCTCCGAAAGATCAGGGGCCGTCGCATCGGTTATGTACCCCAGGACCCGATGACCAATCTCAACCCGGTTTGGAAGGTCGGCTTCCAGATCCGGGAAGCGTTGCGGGCCAACACCGATACCCGCCAGACCCGGCGACGGGCGGTGGAGCTGCTCGCCGAAGCCGGGATGCCCGATCCGGGCAAGCAAGCCGGCAAGTACCCGCACCAGCTTTCGGGAGGCATGTGTCAGCGTGCGCTCATCGCCATCGGGTTGGCCGGCCGACCGCAGCTGCTGATCGCCGACGAGCCGACGTCGGCGCTGGACGTCACCGTGCAGCGGCAGGTGCTCGACCATTTGCAGGGACTCACCGACGAACTGGGCACGGCGCTGCTGCTGATCACCCATGATTTGGCGTTGGCCGCCGAACGCGCCGAGTCCGTAGTGGTTGTCCATCAAGGTTTGGTAGTGGAATCCGGTGCAGCACAATCGATCTTGCGCGACCCGCAGCACGAGTACACGCGTAGGCTGGTGGCGGCGGCTCCGTCGGTGACGTTGACCTCGGCACGCGCCCGGAAGCCGGTGGCCGGCCGGGACGAGATCCTCGTCGCCTCGCAGCTGACCAAGGTTTACTCCGAGTCTCGCGGGGCGCCGTGGCGGCGCACGGACTTTCATGCCGCCGATGCCGTATCGTTTCGGCTGCGTCGGGCCAGTACCCTGGCGATCGTTGGAGAGTCGGGTTCGGGGAAATCGACCGTGGCGCGCATGGCGCTCGGCCTCGTGCAACCCACCTCGGGCACAGTGGTTTTCGATGGAGACGACATCGGCACAATGAACCGCAATCAGACGATGGCCTTTCGTCGTCGCGTGCAGCCGGTGTTCCAGAATCCTTACAGCAGCCTGGATCCCATGTACTCGGTGTTTCGCGCCATCGAGGAACCGTTGCGCATCCACCGGGTCGGTGACCGTAAGCAGCGTGAGCGGACGGTACGTGAGCTCGTCGATCAGGTGGCCCTGCCGTCGTCGGTGTTGCGCCGGTTGCCCCGCGAGCTCTCCGGCGGTCAACGGCAACGGGTCGCAATCGCCCGGGCGCTAGCGTTGCGACCCGAGGTGCTGGTGTGCGACGAGGCGGTTTCGGCGCTCGACGTCTTGGTGCAGGCGCAGATACTCGATCTGCTGGGGGAGCTGCAGGCCGAACTGGGGCTGGCGTATCTGTTCATCAGCCATGACCTGGCGGTGATCCGGCAGATCGCCGACGAGGTGCTGGTGATGCGCGCCGGCCGGGTGGTCGAGCAGGCTCCCGCCGAGGAGCTGTTCACCCGACCCGGTGACGAGTACACCCGTGCGTTGCTGGAGGCCATTCCCGGCGCGCCGGCTTCGCCCCGATAGGTTGGCATCCTGTGACGGTTGACCCGCTGGCTCCGCTGATGGACCTCCCCGGCGTCGCCGAGGCAAGCGACGAGGCCCGCGAGGCCCTGGGCCGGGCGCATCGGCACCGGGCAAATTTGCGTGGCTGGCCGGCGTCGGCTGCCGAAGCCGCGTGGCGGGCAGCGCGCGCTTCCTCGGTGCTCGATGGCGGACCCGCGCGACTTGAAGACGTTGCGCAGACCTCACCGGTCAGCGATCCGGTGTTCGGCGGAGCGTTACGAGTCGCCCAGGAGTTAGACGGCGGCGGGGGCGCCCTGGTCGGTATCTGGCAGCGGGCGCCGTTGCAGGCACTGGCCCGTCTGCACATGCTGGCCGCGGCGGACCAGGTCGACGACGATCAACTGGGCCGCCCGCGGGCCGATCCTCAAGTGGGGCCGCGTCTGGAGCTGCTCGCCGAACTGGTCGGCGGCCGCACGCAGGCGCCGGCGCCGGTGGTCGCCGCGGTGGCACACGGAGAACTGTTGACGCTTAAGCCATTTGGCAGCGCCGACGGCGTAGTGGCGCGCGCGGTGTCGCGGCTGGTGACTATCGCCAGCGGGCTGGATCCACACGGGCTGGGTGTCCCCGAGGTGAGTTGGATGCGCAAACCCGCGGAATATCGAGCCGCCGCACTCGGGTTCGCCGACGGCACGCCCAGCGGTCTTGGAGCCTGGCTGGTGCTCTGCTGTCGGGCGCTGCGGGAAGGGGCGCAGGAAGCTGTGTCGATCGCCGAGTCCTTGACGAACATGTAGAGCGGGCGGCGTCCCGAATTATTCGGTCCACCGCCCGCTAGCACGGAACTCGGTTACCAAGCGTGCATGTTTGGGTTGCGTGGGTGGCCTCGGCGATCTTGCGACATCTGCGGCTGCAACCCCACCCAAAGGGCCGTCGATACCTTTCGATTTTCGCAATTACGCAGGCCCGCAACACTTCTGCCATTTTCGCGGCTATGACTCCGCGTGGGTGCCGGGTACCGTGCTGGGTGCCCGGATCGGGAGATCGACCCTTCTCTTCCGGATCGACCTAGGCCTTACCGGGCTGCCGTGTCTCCTTTGTACTCCTGGAGCGTTAGCACAGCAAGGCCCAATTCTGCGAATGTTGCGAAGATGTGTCGTGTCACGCCGTTAAGATGTTTGCTGCCAGTGGGATTGGGCTTAAAGGGCAAACCGCCGCAACAGCGAGTAGGTCACCGCTCCGGCCGCCAGCGCGCTGATGCCCACCGCGGCAGTGGTCGCGATCGCGGCACCCGACGGTGCCGGAATCCGGTCGCGCAGGGATACCGGCCGCGAGAAACTCAACACGGGCCAACCGCGGTCGGTGGCTTCCCGGCGCAGGCCCCGGTCCGGGTTGACCACGCTTGGGTGGCCGACGGCTTCGAGCATCGGCAGGTCGGTGATCGAGTCGGAGTAGGCGTAGCAGTGTTCCAGCGGGTAGCCCTCGCGGGCAGCCAATTCGCGGATCGCTTGCGCCTTGCCTTCGCCGTAGCAGTAGAACGCGACCTCGCCGGTGTACTTACCGTCCTCGACGACCATTCGGGTCGCCATCGCATGAGTCGCGCCGAGTGCCCGGGCGATCGGGGCCACGATCTCCTCGCCGGATGCGGAAACCACCACCACGTCACGGCCGCACAGCTTGTGGGCGGCGATCAGGTCCGCGGCTTCGGCGAATACCAGCGGAGTCATGATGTCGTGCAGGGTTTCATTGACGATCGACTTCACCTGGGCGACGTCCCAACCGGTGCACATGTTGGTCAGGTGGGTGCGCATCCGGTCCATCTGGTCATGATCGGCACCGGACAGCAGAAAGATGAATTGGGCGTAGCTCGACTTGAGCACTGCACGTCGGTTGAGCAGTCCCTGGTTGAAGAACGGTTTGCTGAACGCCAGGGTGCTGGACTTGGCGATGATCGTCTTGTCCAGGTCGAAGAAGGCCGCGGTGCGCGCGTGGGAACCAGCGGTCGCCGCTGTTTGCTGCTGCGCGGCCGAGTCGAAGACGGTCACGGACACAGCATAGGTCGGCGATTCGATGGGGCTGCGATATCGTGCGCAAAACGACCGCTCAGGCGACTATGGCGGGCGGGACCGACGGTGTTTTTGCGGCTCAAAGTGATTTTTAGTTGAAACAGAAACTTGCGATACCGCCCACTGTCGTGTGTATAGTAAGCATTACTCGGCCTGAGCCGAGGGTGTATCAGCCCGACCCCCCGGGGCTGATACACGACGACCTCCGCCTCCTCCCCCCCTGGCGGGGGTCGTCCCTTTTGTGGGGTGTTTTTTCTCAGCGGTTTGCGGGCTCGGCCCCACCGTCCGCGCGTTGCGGAGAACCTGCCAATCCAGTGCCGAGTGTTCGCCAGCCCGACGTTTTTGTGCACACTTGCGTCTCTCTCCACAAATCCGGATTTGGGACTGGTGTCCCACGGTCACGGCCCCGCACGGTGGGTGGGTGACCAGCAGCATCCGCAGCACAGCGACGAGTTCTTCTGGCGTATTGGCGGTGCTGACCGATGCGCAGTTGCGCGACGAACTGGACCGGGTGGCCGCGGCCGTTGGGGTCCGGGTGGTGCATGCCGGCAGCTCGTCGGTGAGCAGGAAGACGTGGTCGGCGGCAGCGGCGGTGGTGCTCGACGCGGTGGCAGCTGATCGGTGTGGCCGGGCCGTGCTGCCGCGGCGCGCACACGTCACCGTGCTCACCGCCGCCGCCCCCTCGACCGCGACTTGGGCGGCGGCCGTCGCGGCAGGCGCGCAGCATGTCTTGCGACTGCCCGAGCAAGAAGACGACTTGATCCGCGGACTTGCCGAAGCCGCCGAATCGGCGCGCGATGACGGACTGCGCGGCGAGGTCGTCGCGGTGATCGGCGGCTGCGGCGGTGGCGGTGCCTCCTTGTTCGCGGTCGCCCTGTCACTTGCCGCGACCGACGCGCTGTTGGTCGACCTCGACCCCTGGGGCGGTGGTATCGATTTGTTGCTGGGCAGCGAGACGACCGCTGGCCTGCGTTGGCCGGACTTGGCTTTACAGGGCGGCCGCCTGGTCTGGCCGGCCGTGCGTGAGGCGTTGCCGCGGCACCGCGGCGTCAGTTTTCTCTCGGGCACCCGGCGTGGTTACGAATTGGATGCCGGGCCGATCGATGCCGTGATCGATGCGGGCCGGCGCGGGGGAGTCAGTGTGGTGTGCGATCTTCCCCGCCGTCTCACCGATGCCACCCAGACCGCGCTGGACGCAGCCGATCTTGTCGTCGTCGTCAGCCCGTGCGACGTCCGGGGATGCGCGGCGAGTGCGGCGATGGCGCCGGTACTGGCCGCGATCAACCCCAACCTCGGGCTGGTCGTACGGGGGCCGTCCCCGGGGGGATTGCGGGCGGCCGAGGTTGCTGACATCACCGGCCTGCCGTTGCTGGCGTCGATGAGAGCGCAGCCGCACCTTGCCGAGCAATTGGAACGCGGTGGGCTGCGAGTGGGGCGGCGATCTCCGCTGGCGGCGGCCGCGGACCGGGTGCTCGGTGTGCTGCCACGGGCGGGGTCAGCGCAGAAAGGTAAGGCGGCGTGAGTGACTCGCTGATTGAACGAGTGCGCGAGCGGCTGGCCTCCGAATCCGCCCCACTGGGTTCTTCTTTGCGGCCCAACGTGGTGGCCGCCGCCATTCGGGCCGAGTCTGGCGGGATGCTGGGCGACACCGAGGTCCTTGCCAACCTCCGGGTGCTGCAGACCGAGCTGACCGGCGCCGGCATCCTCGAACCGCTGTTGTGCGCGGACGGCACCACCGATGTCTTGGTGACCGCACCCGACGCGGTCTGGGTTGACGATGGAAACGGTCTGCGACGCAGCCAGATTCGGTTTGCCGATGAAGCGGCGGTGCGGAGGTTGGCGCAGCGGCTGGCGCTGGCTGCCGGCCGGCGTCTCGACTACGCGCAGCCGTGGGTCGACGGCCAGCTGGCCGGCATAGGTGCCGGCGGGTTCGCGGTGCGGTTGCATGCGGTGCTGCCGCCGGTAGCGGTCGAAGGCACCTGCTTGTCGCTGCGGGTGCTGCGGCCGGCCACTCAGGACCTGGCGGGCCTGACGGCGTCGGGCGCCATCGAACCCCGAGCCGCCGCGCTGGTCGACGACATCATCGCGGCCCGGTTGGCCTTCCTGGTGTGCGGTGGAACCGGCGCCGGGAAAACGACGTTGTTGGCGGCGATGCTGGGCGCCGTGTCTGCGACCGAGCGGATCGTGTGTGTCGAGGATGCGGCAGAACTTTCGCCGCGCCATCCGCATCTGGTCAAGCTGGTCGCGCGGTGC
>Ga0182030_10004585_pt1 | contig 29450 bp, 26 predicted proteins | sample 812S3MmetaG_FD_121299 | JGI IMG/M metagenome (GOLD analysis project Ga0182030, IMG submission 121299) | Permafrost microbial communities from Stordalen Mire, Sweden - 812S3M metaG (Illumina Assembly) | ecosystem: Environmental > Terrestrial > Soil > Wetlands > Permafrost | place: Sweden...
GTAAGCGTGGGAGCGGGATTGCTCACCGCAAAAGTCGCGCTCGAGGTCCCCCCACCCGGCGTCGGATTCGTCACCACCACCGCGTACCTTCCCGCTGTCGCTTGGTCCGCCACGCTCAGGGTGATCGTCAACTCGCTGGCACTCACAAAGGTTGGGGTATGCGCCACCCCGTTGTAAGTCACTGTGGAGGTAGAAAGGAAGTTGCTCCCGCTCAGGGTCAGGATCTGCGCCGCCGCCCCGGCTACCCCCGAGGAGGGCGAGAGACTGGTGAGCGTGGGAGCGGGATTGGTCACCGCAAAAGTCGCGCTCGAGGTCCCCCCAGCAGGCGCGGGATTCGTCACCACCACCGCATAACTTCCCGCCGCCGCCTGGTCCGCCACGCTCAGAGTGATCGTCAACTCGCTGGCAGTCACCAAGGTTGGGGTATGCGCCACCCCGTTATAAGTCACCGTGGAGGTAGAAAGGAAGTTGCTCCCGGTCAGGGTCAGGGTCTGCGCCGCCGCCCCGGCTACGACCGTGGAAGGCGAGAGACTGGTGAGCGTGGGAGCGGGATTGGTCACCGCAAAAGTCGCGCTCGAGGTCCCCCCACCCGGCGTCGGATTCGTCACAACCACCGCATAACTTCCCGCCGTCGCCTGGTCCGCCACGCTCAGGGCAATGGTCAACTCACTCGCGCTCACAAAGGTTGGGGTATGCGCCACCCCGTTGTAAGTCACCGTGGAGGTAGAAAGGAAGTTGCTCCCGCTCAGGGTCAGAGTCTGTGCCCCCGCCCCGGCTATGACCGAGGAGGGCGAGAGGCTCGTCAGGCTCGGCTGCGGGTAACTTCCAGTACCGCTCAGGCTCACTGACTGCGGGTTGCCCGCGGCATTGTCTGCAAAGAAGAGACTGGCGCTACGCGTCCCACTAGCCGCCGGTGTAAAGGTCACGCCCACTGCGCAAGTGCTGCCCGATATGACGGTCGAACCCGAGCAGGTGTCCTTGCTTATCGCAAAGTCGCTGGCATTCGCACCGCCAATCGTTGCCGTGGAGATGGTCAGGTTCGCCGTCCCGCTGTTGGTCACCGTCTCCGTCTGCGCCGCACTCGGCGCTCCCACGAGCTGACTTCCGAACTCCAGGCTCGCGGTCGAGGGTGTGAAAGCCGGGGCAATTCCCGTCCCGCTGAGCGCTACGGTTTGGGGACTCCCCGCGGCATTGTCCGTGATCTTTACCGAAGCCGACCGGCTCCCAGTTGCGGAAGGTGTGAAGGTCGCGCTTACAATGCAGTTAGCTCCCGGCGCAACCGAATTTCCACAGTCGTTTGTCAGAAGAAAATCCGCGAAATTAGGACCCGTCACATCAACGCTGGCAATATTCAGAGTCGCGCTGCCGCTGTTGGTCAAGGTAATGGTCTGAGGCGCGCTGGTTGTGCCTACGACCTGGTTATTGAACGTAACGCTTGCCCCACTGATCGTGACTCCTGCCGTTGATACGGATGTGGGTGTAACCAGCCCTCCCCCTCCCCCACAGGAAGTGAACAATAGGGCAAAGGCAATCCAGACACCCACAAAAATCGCCGTGTCCCCACGGCGTCGTTGATGCAGCCTCGTATCCATAAGTCAGATTATGATTTTGACCGGGTCGATAACAATGGAAGCCACCGGGTTTCCCACACAGCTCGCGGATCCTTAAGCCGTCTGACAGATCAGATATGCGGCGTGTGCGCCGGTTCAGGCCGAGGCAACGGATCGAGATGGAGTGTGGGTGGCTGCCCCAGGACGGCCCCTTCACTTAGCGCGAATGGCAATCGGAATATTCTGCGCAACCACGAGCCCTAACCAACCTTCAGGCCAGAGATTTAGGCGCGGTTGAAGCCACCGCGCTCGGGTGGTCACATCAAAACTCAAGTACCCGGCACGAAACCCTCACCAACCATATTTCATGGTCTGAATTCGACACCACCATCCTAGCGCATTTTGGCCTGCTCAAAAAGAGTGATCGCGAGTCTAATTAATCTTTGGGGTAACCCTCATGTGAATTATCGACAAACTATTCATACACTTAATAGGATAGTTCCCGCTAACGATCGCGGTAGGGATACCGGTTAGCTGGTCAATAACTTAACACAACTTAACGTAGTATCAGGTTCACATAGAAGGCGGCTCAGCAATGGGGGCGAACGAGCATCCCACCCGCCGTTTTCCCTCCGGGAGCGATAGGGAGTAAACACGGTGCAGGGTTAATTCACCTCCGGGCGCCAAGGGAACCTGGAGTAGAGCAGGAAAACTCTCGCTCAACTCTGCTTGGTCAATTAGCAAACAGACCCCGCCGCGGCTCAGGTCCAAAACCCTGACAGTCCAGATCTTTCCCCCTACCTTGACGATACCCAGTGCGGGGATTCCTTCAAGCCGGATTCGTTCGTCCTTTCGGGCGCTTGGGGCACGATCTGAAGCGTAATCTTCCCTCTCGGTGGTTGCAGGAGTTACAGGAGGTGACGAAAGGAGACCTGGGGGTTGGTCGCCGAAGCCCGCTCCGGTCTCGACCTCCCGTGTGGTTTCCGGAATTTGAGGGAGCATACCTACGGGGGGATGCGTACCCCTTGCTGCCCGCCTGTGCGGCCTGTGTTTTCTTGCATATAGGGCCTTGTCAGCGTTAGCAAACAAGCTGGTTGAGTCATGTCCATCCTGAGGGAAAATGGCAATCCCATAATCGATGCCGACGGATGTCTTGGGGGCAATGGCGCCCGCGTACTGCTCGAACTTCCTTGCGATTCGTTCCGCCAGCGCCTCAGCGCTGGAACGCTCGGCCTGATGGAGAAGGATTGCGAACTCGTCCCCGCCGATCCGGCACGTTATGTCAGACGCGCGAATGACCTCGAGACTCGCCCGCGCCACGCTTTTCAAGACTTCATCTCCCGCAGCGTGTCCATAGGTGTCATTGACGCTCTTGAATTTGCGGAGATCGAACGAAAGCAATGCGAAGGAGGATCCGTAACGGGTGGCGCGTTTGATCTCGCGATGCAAATGTTCCTCAAATATGCGGCGATTATTCAAGCCGGTCAGGGGATCGGTCGCCGCGTTATGGCGCAACCTTCTGAGCTCTTCGTACTCCATAAGAATGGGGTTCCGCAAGATGCTCAACTCACCGAAATAATCCACCGCGGCCGTCCGGAGCGTCACCGGACGGCTAAGTCTCTCAGCCAAATGGCGTTGGTGAGCCACGACCCCTTCCCAATGGGAAAGACTTTCGTTCTCAGGAATTTCAAGGCTCACCAAGCCCAGGAGGAATTCCTGCAAGAACACCCCCCTGGCCCCCTCGTCGAGATGCTTTAAGGTATCGACGATAAAGTCGAGCCAATCCTCCGGACGCCTTTCATTCCCCATCGCCATAATGTCACCCGGTCTCAGAATCTGACCACCCAGCCGCGCGCGTTTTCAAGAACGGGACGCTGATATGCCTTCGCTAACCCGCAACCCGATGTCTGTGGCTGGGTTGTGCCATTCTGCCTTACTGCGCTTACGGATCGTGAACCTCCAACCATACAGGGACTGGTACCAACTTCTTCTTGCTCCCCTGCCCCAATTGTTGCGTCACGGAGCAGGGGTTTGAGCATTCACAAAACGCCTCCGCTCTGCTTGATTTCATCCAAATACTCAGCGAGCGCCACTTTCCAATGAGGCATTAGCTCAAAATGAGCCTGCATTAGAGCCCGGTTTTCCAGCACCGAGTTCGCCGGCCGCCGCGCCGCCCTACCGGAATCGTCGGAGGGTATGGCAAGGACTTCTACGCCCTGCACTGGCCAGAAATCAAGGATGGTTCTGGCGAATTCAAACCATGAACACGTCCCGGATCCCGTCGTGTGGTAAACGCCATAGGCCTGAGTCCCAGCCAACTCCGCAATCTTCAACGAGAGGTGACGGGTATAAGTCGGCGAGCCATGCTGGTCGTCCACTACCCGGAGTACCTTCTGCTGTTGGGCAAATTTGAGAATCGTGGTGACAAAATTCTTGCCATTGGGACCGTACAGCCAGGACGTCCTGGTGATGAAGTACCGCTTCAATATGGCGCGGACATGCTGCTCGCCCATCAATTTTGACCGGCCATAGACACTGACCGGGTTGGGGGGATCATCTTCCCGGTAGGCGCCAATCTTGGTCCCATCAAAAACGTAATCCGTGCTCACGTAAAGCATCGCTGCATCGACCTCAGCGCAGGCCGTGGCAACGTTTTGAGTCCCGATAGAATTCGTCTCCTCGGCAATCCGCGGATTCGCCTCGCAAGCGTCAACATTCGTATAGGCCGCAAGGTGGATGACAAGTTCCGGCGGCCGGGTATGCAAAACGGCCGAAACCGCCCCCCCATCGCGGATGTCGCAATCCCGAAAGTCGATGCCCCACGCTTGGTGTCGCTTCTGCAGGACCGGCATAAGCGCCGTCCCCAGCATTCCGCTGGCACCCGTAACGAGAATACGCAAGGGTCCCTACACACCTAGTCCAGGAATTTCGCCAAGCCTCAGTCCATCACAACCCATTAGTCAGTCCGGCCTTTAGGGGGGCTGCTTTCATCCGCCCCAGCCGCGGGAGCTACAGAATCACTTCCCGCAGACATTACCGCCTCCAGCGAGGAATTTCGATTCTCGTAATATTTTCTATAGTAGGTGAGATAATCACCCCGGCGTATGGATTCCACCCAATCTGCATTCTCCCCATACCACTTGACCGTCTGCTCTAGTCCACTCTGGAGCTGAATTCGCGGACGCCAATGGAGTTCCTTTTCCATCTTGGAACTATCCAGAGCGTATCGCCGGTCATGGCCAGGACGATCCGCCACATAGTCGATGAGAGACTCCGGCTTCCCCATAAGCTTCAGCAGCCGGGCAATAAGCTCGAGGTTTTCGAGCACCTCGGTTCCTCCGAGGTTATAAACCTCACCCACCCTGCCTCGTTCAAGCACCGCCAGGAGGCCGCGGCAATTGTCCTCGACGTGCAGCCAATCGCGCTGCTGCCGTCCATCACCATAGACCGGAAGCGGTTTGTTGGCGATGGCGTTGGTGATCATGAGGGGTAAGAACTTCTCGGGGAATTGGTAGGGTCCGTAGTTATTGGAGGAGCGCGTAATCAAGGCGGGAAATCGGTAGGTGTGAACGAAGGATCGAACCAATAAATCCGATCCGGCTTTGGAGGCCGAGTAGGGGCTGCTGGGTTGCAGGGGGAAGTTCTCGTCTGCAACCGCGCCGGGCGGCAAGTCGCCGTAGACCTCATCGGTTGAAATATGCAGAAATCGCTGCACATTGAGCGTCCGCGCAGCCTGGAGCAGGACAAGCGTTCCGTTAACATTGGTCTGGATCGCCGGGGCGGGCTCGTAGATGCTGCGATCCACGTGGGACTCGGCGGCGAAATGCACCACGACATCACACCCCGTCATAGCTTGGTTGACGGCGTCAGGATCACAGATGTCGCCTTTCACGAACTGGTATCGGGGGTTGCCCGTTACAGACTGCAAGTTGGCAAGATTTCCGGCGTAGGTGAGCTTGTCGAAATTAACGACGCTATGGTTTACACCGAGCGAGAGGATGTGCCGGATAAAGTTCGAGCCGATGAAACCTGCCCCACCTGTGATGAAAGTTTTCACGAAGTTGTCTCATCGGCGGCATGCCCACGTCCGGCTGCCGCGCCACCCGTCGGCTTGTTGGCGCCGCTTTGGGCGACAAAATTGTTGGCGCGCAGCAAAGATTCAAAAGTCCCCGCGTCCGTCCACCATCCTTCCAGGAACTCATAAGTAAGGGTTCCGTCCTCGATGTAAAAGTTATTGACGTCCGTAATCTCCAATTCGCCCCTTCCCGAAGGTTTCAGGCGGCGGATCTTTTCGAATACACTGTTGTCGTAAAAGTAGATTCCGATCACCGCGTAATCGGACTTGGGAGCCTTGGGTTTCTCCTCAATGTTCACCACTTGGTCCCCACGGATTTCTGCAACTCCAAACCTTTGCGCATCGGGGACTCTCTTTAGAATCACCTTTGCCCCTTGGCCCTGGCTTTTGAAGCCCTCCGCCGCCTGACAGATGTTGTATTCAATCAGGTTGTCACCGAGCACTACGCAAATGAGATCATTATCGGCAAAATCTTCGGCCAAACCGAGGGCTTCCGCGATTCCCCCATCCCGCTCCTGATAAGTGTAGTTGATGTGCTTCAATCCGAACTGCTTGCCGTTGCCGAGAAGCCGGAGGAATTCTCCCGCATTCTTTCCGCCCGTCACCAACAAAATCTCTGTAATACCCACGTTGACGAGTGTCTGAATGGGATAATAGATCATGGGCTTGTCGTAGATTGGCAGCAGGTGTTTATTGGTCACCTTAGTCAGCGGAAACAGCCGACTACCCGTTCCTCCGGCGAGAACAACACCCTTCAACTGGCGCCTCCAGGTATGAGGTGAAGTTTCATGAAATGGCTTCCCCCTCGCCGCCCCGGCGATGAATCCAAGGAAAGCCGGCTCTCATCATGGTTATAGCATCCGCTTGGTACGACCGGAAGGTCTTTCTTGCACAGGAAGGGAAATGCTTGGGGAAGCGTTGAGGCGGCGATGCTCTCCATCGTTTTCGCCAGGCCCTGGCAACGATTATGCTTGCTTAAATGGTGATGTTCGCGGTGTGTCCTAATCCGCGTCAGGAAATGGCTCAGCCAGATCACTAAACCGGACTTCTCACCACGTTGGGACGACTCTGGAAGGGCGGGGCTTTACGGGCTGCGGAAAAACGTCCCGGCGCGGATAACCACCCCGGCGCGTCGAGCACCGGGGTGGTTCTGAACAGAGGCGGCGTTGATCACGACAGTACCAGCGGGTTTTTCCACAGCCTGTAAAGCCCCGCCCTTCCAGGGTCGTGGTCAGAAACCCTGTCTAAACCGCCCAGGCCCGGGTCGAGCAGCTATGTTCCACCTTTTCAGCAACTTATCGGGGTAGCATCAACTGCGCGGATTGCTCACCAATACAAGCTGTTTGTTTTCTGTAAGTTATCGGCCTAGCGGGGGATTGGAGGGATCTTTCGTGATTTCGGGGGTCACAAATCGACCTATCTTGTGCGTTTTCAATAACTCATCGGCATTCTTAGGTAACTCGCTTGTTTTCATAAACTCATCGGGCAGATGAGGTTAGGCTGATTCACGTGCTTTTGTTTTCAATTACATTCCGGCTTCGAATGTAATTTTTTTTTCGTCTTGCCGGGCGAGTTCCCCGTTTTCGATCTCGATAATCTTAACTTCCCTATTTTCAGCTACTTGATTTTTTACGTCGGCCATTGGAATTTTCCGCATTATTCGCTAACCGGCTGTTTCTTCATAAAGTTATCGGCTTCGGGAGGAGCTTCCGCCAATTTCCTTCTCGCTGAGTAACAGTTCTAAGCCCGGAAGTGACACTCGATCTCAGCTCAGGCCCTCCGCCCGGAGCCTCTTGGGTGGGCAATTTCACCGCGACGCCCTCGCCCACCTAATAGGCTAGCAATTTGCCGGCCAACGCCGCTAACGTTATTTACGGATTCCTGCCGGTAGGAGAAAACAATAGGCAGTAGGCCCCGGCAGTGGCCGCAGGTTTTAACCTGCGATTCGCACCGCCCACCCGGCGACCTGACATCCTAACCCGGATTTTTTACCACGAGTCTGGAAGGGCGGAACTTGAGCGCCGCCGTTACAAGGTGTTCCTAAATATTCCCATGTCCCGCGCCCCCGCAGCTTCCAGCCTCAAGCTGCGGGGGGGCGGGGGATGACCGGGGCGGGGGCTTATCAGGGATGGCTATTTGCTTTTGGGGGGGTGGTTCGAAGTAGGCGGTAGTATTCTTTCAATTGTCCGGCCGTCTCCCAAACCCAACACTTGTTATAGAATCTTTTTCGCGGATTCATGGACAGCATCCACCTCCCCAATCTCTCGGCCATCACAATGGTCCCAAGTTTCAGGATATTTAGGTAGGGGCGGGGGATCCCTAACACCGAGGGCCCTCCTCCCCACTCTCGGACCGAAGCGCGTCCAAGGTCGAACCACCACTTTAGAAAGTATTCTTTCTGAAGTCGGTCCTCAGGGATCGGGTGATAGACCACGGCAGATGGTTCGTACCGGAGTCGCTCGCCGGCGGCCAATAGCCGCCGACCAAATTCCGTATCCTCGTTGGTGCGAGGGATTTCGAGGTTTGGGCTGGGACCTAGATCGGTGCGAAACAGGCCGTACTTTTCAAACAGCTTCTTCCGAAATGCCATATTCGCCCCGTAGGGGGGGCGGTCCAGTTCACGCGCTTCGTCGCCTAAGTCAAAGTGGGCACAAATAATATGCCCCATGCTGTTGGGACCACCGAGCGCCAGCCAGTCAGGCGCGATGAGGGCATTTGCCGGAAGCGTGCGTCCTCCGGCCCCGGCCCATTCGCCCTTGTCCAAAGAGACAGTTAGGTTCCGCAGCCACGTCGGCACCACAGTCACGTCGTCATCCAGGAAGGCCAAGATTTCACCCCGAGCCTCTCGAATCCCTGTGTTGAGGGCATGCGATTTGCCTTGTTGTGGCTCAAACAAATAGCGGAAGCGTCCGGGGTGCTGGCAGCTAAAATCCTCTACCACCTCGCGCGTTTGATCACGCGAGTTGTTATCAATTATCAGCACTTCCCATTCGACCGACTCAGGAAGCTTCGAGGCTGCAATGCTTTCCAAGGCCTTTGCCAAGTTCTGGCAGCGATTATACGTGCACAAAATGACGCTGATATTCATCTTTATTGAGGGCGGTTAGCTTCGGGCAACTTTCTTTCGTCCAATTCTTCGTTTCCAATAATTAACAGCGCGTTCTATCGTCATCCCCGGATTTGCCACCAACTCCAGCAGTTCCCAGCCGATCTGGAGCGCCAAGTAGGGCCGGTCAAACGTCGCCCCGACCGTTCTTAGGCCCCCTTGGTGATACTCCCAAAAGTCGGATCCGCGAAGTCGGAGTGCCGAATGCGCTAACATACGGTAATAGGCTTGCTTGGTCCGTTTCCTCACAGCCGCGCCCTCGCGCGGGTCTAGAAACCTGTGGGCGTAACGTTGCACGATGATGTACCGGTCGAGAGCGTCCGGATTAAACGTGCGCCACCCGCCTGTTATCGACTCGTTACCTAGCCGCAGGAACGAAAGTACTTGGTGAACGAAAGCGAAATCCCAGTGTTCGAGTATTTCCACGCATTTTTCGGTGTCTTCATGCAGTCGGGACTCCTCGTAGAAGGGCTGACTATCCCGAACCAGGGAGGACCTGTACATTACCGTTGTGGGCGAACCGAAAACGTGCAACCCTGTCCGCAGGTACATCCGGGCCATCTCTTTGCCGGGGAGTACAGGCATCGGATAGGGTAATCCGGACCCCCGGACGACATTCCCTTTCAGATCGTACGCGCTTACGAGCCCGATCGATGGCGACTGTTCAAACGCTTGCACCATCAGCCGCAAACATTCCGGAAATATGCAGTCATCTGCCTGCACCATCTTGCAATAGGCGCTATCCTGAACGATCTCGGACATCGCGCGGTTGTAATGTTGGACCTGCGAAAGGAATTGCGACTGCCGGACCAGGCGAATTCGGGGGTCACTCCTTGCGTAACGCTCAGCAATCTCTCCGGATCCATCGGTGCTGCAATTGTCGGAAAGAATGTATTCGAATGTCGAGTAGGATTGGCCCAGCACGCTTTCGATACACTGGGGCAGATAAGCTGCCCCGTTATAAAATGGAGTAACCACGCTAACTAGCGGTTGACTCAAGACCGTTTTCCCTCCTATGCCGCCGAGAAAGGGATTCCCTGCCCCACTATTGAGGCGATGAACACACTGTCCGATCAAATTAGTCCGGTCAGATGATGAATCAGGTGGATTGCGCCTGCGCGGATTTTCGCCGGGCAAGAAAATGAGCCTCAATCGCCTGACCACGTAAGAAATTGAATCGCCAGCACGCGCGGAAGACCGCTTCCCGCTTGAAGAGGAGGCATGCTGCGCTTATGCGAAGTCCTTCTTTAGGGATATCGCGGAACAGGCGTCGAGGTATACCCATCCATAATTTCCAGACCGGAGTTTCCTCCGCGTAAAAATTACGATAAATACCACGCCCGTAGCGAACGGCGCGTCCTAAGACCCAGGACTTCTTCATTTGTGTTTCGCGGATCAGATGCTCCACCACGGCTCCGCGGACATGCCATGCCTGGTGCCCCTGCCGACTGAGTCTGAACACGAATTCTGTTTCGCTCCCCATCGCATAGCTGGAGCCCTTTGGACCGATCGACGGATCCAGGCGCATTCCCGATTGGAAGACGGAGGTGCGAACCGCCATGTTCGGCCCAAAGACAAAGCAGGGAGCTATGGGCCCCTCTTCCCATGAGCAATCCGTAAGGGCGTAAACCGGGCCTGGTTCTACCCATCGGATCCACGCAGGTGGGGGCGCCTCCCACCGTGGCACAACTGGACCCCCAAACAACGAGTACGCAGGCTGGACGTCCGCCGCTTTCCGCAATTGCACCAACCAATCGGCATGCGGAAAAGCGTCATCATCCGTGAACACCGCCAAATCTCCTTCCACCAGCCCGAGTCCGGCGTTCAGCGCATGATTTTTCCCCAACTTTGGTTCACACACCGAAAACAAGGGGAGACGGTTTGCAAACGAGGCGATGACCTGCGCCGTCTGGTCGGTGCTGCCGTTATCCACAACTACAAGCTTCCACCCTGACGAAGGCTGCTGAAGACGGCAATAGGACTCCAGCACATCCTGTAGGATCCGGGCACGATTTCTGGTCGCTAACAAGACAGTGAGCATACTTTGCCATTACGCCAATAAGCCCCTCATCGATCAGCTCTCCCAGGGGCGGGCAAATTCGCGCGCGCATCATCGATAACTAAAACCCAATCGTTCGAGTCTGTCGGCGTGAAGTTGTGGTTTCCGGAATTCGCGAAACTTCCAATCGGCGTGGTTGACCCATTGCTGGGATCGAACCACCAGCATTTCGCCCTGTGGATGGGGCTCGAAATCTTGCTCATATCGATGTTGATAGTGGTCGCGTTCCCGCTCGGGACGTACGCGATAATCGTTTGGCCGTCCGAGGTTCGAGCGGCAACCGACAGATTATTTCCCGAGCCATAGCCTGAGACGAGCACAGAATTATTCGTGTCAGGAACCAACAGCCAAAACTCCCGGCTGCGCATAAGAGCACCCTGCCACTGTTCCGCCACGGAACCCGCGGAAGCAAGTTGGCTCTGCCAGGTCTGCCCCGACGAGTTGGGAGGGGCGCCCATCGACCAAATCACACCATTGCCAAAAAGCCGCCCAAGCGTGCAACCGGAGAGAATTTCCCAATAAGACTCCGCCCGAACTTGCAAAGGAGTCATGGAATGCTCCAACTCATACCAATCCTCGCCCATCAGCGCAGGCAGCGCCCCGGGTCGCGCATAGTTGCTGCTGCATCCCCTCTGCGTGGTCGAGTAGGTGTTATAGACCCAATTCAAGTTGAGCGGCGTAGAACCGCTCCATACATCCATGCTCGAATATCCGCCGGACGGAACGGCAGTGCAGCCTGTTGGGCAGTTCGTGAAGCGGCTGGCTTCAACGGTGACAAGGTGGTTGGCGTCGGCAGAAACGATGCCCGAAGCCAGGAGGTTGAGCTTGGTGTACAGGCCCGGGTAAGACGGGTCGGCATCGCCCCCTAGCGACCAGATAAGGTTAGAATAGTTCTTGTACCGATTACCGAGCCACCGGCCGTAAGCGATCATCACGGCATCGGAACTCTTCAGGTAGCTATTCAGGTAGCCCTCCGGCTTCGTCAGGCCCACGAAGCCGGGATCAGCCATGACCGTGATTCCATGGGCTTGCGCCTGTTGGACGACATCATCGATATGCGACCAATACGCCTCGTCGAAGTTCGTGAAGTCGGGACCGTCAAAAGGGATGTGGGCGTAGAAATCTTGCGGCGCGTTCGATTGCGTGGCGCTATCGGCCAACGCCATCCAGATAACGTTGAACTGGCGCGACGCCCGGTCCGCGAGGTAGGTTTCAAGGTCAGGGTTGCTGAGCTGTGTGGCCAAGGCAAAGGCATCTTCACCCGTCATGAATGCCGGCGTGTTGGTGATAGTGTTCACCAGGTGAGTTCGATCCGCGCCGAGCGTCATAAATTGGCCCGTACCGGTACCCGCCCCGCTTAGACCCATCACCTGGAGGCTGCCCCCGCCCTCATCGCTGAATCGCAACGTCGCGGACCGCCCACCTCTTGCGACGGGCCTAAAAGCTACGCTGACCGCGCAATGCGCCCCTGCCGCCAGCGTGCTTCCACATGTGGCGGCCTGGGTGAAATCCCCAGGGTTGGTCCCCAGAATCGCGATAGGGGAAAGGTGCAGCACCGCCCCACCGTTATTCGTAACGGTTGTCACCATCGCGGAACTGCTGGTACCCAGCTTTTGCTCTCCAAAGCGAAGGCTGCTTTCTGAGGGTCTTAAGGTAGTACCGACCCCTTCGAGAACAATGATGGCTGGACTTGCCTTCCCGTTATAAGTGATCATGATTGACGACTTACGGGGCCCAGGCGCAGTGGGTGTAAAGACGGGGTTGAGCGCACAGGTATCGCCGGGCGCCAGAGTGCGCGGACAATCCTGGCGCAAGCCGAAATCATCTCTCTCCCCACCTGAAATGGCAATGCTATGGATATGCAAGGGGCTCGTGCCGGTGTTTGTCAGCGCCATCGTACGCTGGGGGCTGCTCATTCCTACAGCTTGAATGCCGAAGTCTGAGAACGCGGGTGAAAGCCTCATCTTCGGCGCACTGGCCAGCTTCTTGTGTAGAATTGCGCGAATCTGCCGCACCCTATTCGCCAGAAACGAATGACCGAGGATAGCCCCCATTGCGCCGACGGCAAGCACGACAAGGAACAGGCTACGCAGACGATGTCCACCGGCACGTTGAACCATTCGACCCTTCAACTCCCTGCCTCCGGCGTTCCCACCGCTGCCCTCCTAATTTGGACCGCCGAGCTTGCCGGCCTGCGGGTTTACCTGTACTCGGGCTTCAGAGGTATTCGGTTCAACACGCTCCAGCCAGATCTCCCGCCAAATCGAGTAGATACTCCTGGGGCAGAACATTCGGCACGAGCTAAAACGCGACTGACACACGACAGAATCCAGAATCACGCCCGGCGTTTTCATTTCCTGCATTTTGCCGACTTTTTCGTTAATGAGCTTGTCGACGCGTCGCAGCACTCGATAGGTTCCGCCGCAGTAGGGGACCTCCTCGGCATCGAATAACAGGCCGCGATTCTGATTGCGGGAATTCAGCGTTTTCAGGATCTCGGCGTGCGATTTGACGCGCACGAATTCACCAGGTTGAAGATTGAGCGTTTCCGCCGGTGTCGGCTGTCCGCCCGGCACGGTTCCCCTTCTTTGAGGATACGGTGTTCCCCGCCACAACGGATGGAACTTGTCGTAGAACCACCGCATGGGGCGTCCCAGCTTAATACCGGCCTCGCAGAGAGTGTAATAGAGGAAGTATACGCCGCCGGAAAAAATCTGCCACAGAGTCACATTTCCCGACCGGTAGTCCTGGATGTACTGGCGGATATCCCACCACTTTAAGTCCTTTGTCGCGTATGGCACTTGGGTAGCTTGGCAGATGTAGGAAAGGGTTCCCCCCTTAGGGTCGTCATGGCGTACGCGCGCCAGAACGTCGGCTTCCGTACAGCCGGGCCCTGGCAAGTCTGCTTTTGGGTGCTCGGGCTGGACATCGACGCGGGGTCCTGTAGAACTCCCCTCCACTGGCTTCAGCCACGCCGTTTTCCAGAAGAGCAGGCAACCCGCCTGGCACCCGTCGTGAGCCTGCCCGTCACATCGCGTTTCCAGATGAACCGCTTGCTCCACCCAGCGTCCGCGAACCGGAAAAACAACATCGCAAGTCTTATGGGCTCGTTTATATACCTGAAATCGCTTGCCGCAGAACGCGAACATCTCAGGCATAAACGGCATGCCGTCGAGTTCGCCGTTGGCGTCGAGCGTCCTGAGGATTTCCTCTTTGCTCCGCACTTCCACCCAATCGCCAACGCTCAAATTGGTTGTTTTAAGCTTCATTTTAGTTTCTCGAGCCCCCATCCAATCGTCGCCGCACCAACGTCCCCACGCCGTCCGTGCTCTCCACACCCCTTCAGTTCAGCACGGCTTCTACACTTGTTGTGGACCCTGCATGCAAGGGAAGAGCTGATATCGGATTGGCGAACGAACCGAGGTGCAAAACGTGCTTAAGATTTTCGCCCAGGATGCCGATCTGGCTCGCCGCAATGTGGTTATCATTCTCGTAGCAGGTCCAAACGTCTGTGAGGTTCGGATTGGTAAACAGGTTGGAGAACACCGCGAGGACCCAGTTGCCTACCGAAGACCGGAGGAAACTCAGGAAGCGCTGGGTACGCGGGTTCTCACCTCGACATCGGTATACGGCAGATACCAGCAGAAGCCACCTAACGAGACCAGGATCACCGCCAGTTGGTAGACGGTGAATGCGTCCGCCGCCGCAACGGCGTGTGAGCCCGACACGATATGAAACAGAGCAAAGAACGCCACCTGGCCTACCCCGATTCCAGCAGGTGAAATCGGAATCGCCGTTGCCACCAGTCCCAGCGGCACCAGCAGGAAGAAATATCCCGCCGGCACATCCGCCGCCCCGCCCACAGAACGTAGCGCGATGTAATAGGCTATACACGAGAGTAGATGGGAAAACACACTGACGGCAATGGCCAGGGGAATTACCGCGGCCTTCTGGTGGTAACCGGGCAGGGATCGCAACATGTTACGCACCACACCGGGCAGGACGGACCATTCGGACACGCGCGAACCCATCAAACCAGCAGAAAACACAAGTACCAAGCCTACGATCAATCCTCCCACTACCAGCACTCCAAGCCTGCGGGTGGCCGGATTTTTCGCCAATTCGCCGAAATTGGGCACAATCATCGCTACGGCTAACAGTAGGAGCCCCAGGATCCCCAGCACACGGTCCATCAAGATCGATGTGGCAGCCGAAGATCTCCGGCCTTCCGTCGCACGTGTAATGTAGTACCCCTTCATTAAATCACCGCCCACGGCTCCTGGAATCACGACATTGAAAAAGAGGCCGATCATCGTAAGACCAAACGCCTGCCGGTAGGGAAGCCGAATCTCCTGAGCCTTAAGCAGAAGGTTCCAGCGCCATGCCGTAACCCCCGGCTGGATGCAAAGCAGGACGACCATTGCCGAAATTGCCTGCCAATGCGAAAGACCGCCCGCAACCTGGTGGAGATTCAGCTTTCCGCTGTGTACCATCCAGACAAAGAACACCGGCCCCAGAAGAAACTTAAGATACTGGCCGGCTTTCGATCCCATGATATGTCGTATGTTCATGTCTGAAGGTGAGCCCGGGGTAGCTAGCACTTTCCGGTCCCATAGATTGTTGTAGACTTACAGTTGCCAACTGCCAGCGCCAGAGGCGACCAAGTAACTATACCCATGCAGACTCGCGGGCCGAACCCGAACCTCGGGATCGAGTCTGCAACCAAGCAGAGAGGTAAGAGGCACTATCAAACCCCACTATCTTTCCGCGCGACGATGACGCGATACTGGCCAAGGCCAACCCGCTCTTTCAGGCGCCGGAGGACCGCCTCAAAACGTGGGCCAAATGCTTGATTCAGACGACCGGAATTGATCAGCCGCAGAATCCCGCGGTTCCCTCTGGGGATAATCGTCCACGAACGCTCGATGGTGAGCCCGGCCGATTTGATCATCGCATGCAGCTCACCACCGGAAAGCCAACGGCTCACCGGGCCACTCTGAATCGGGGTTGTCGCCGTGCGCCGAATGCGATTGTAAACAAATGGATTGATCGCCGTAAGAACAAGCGTACCGCCTGGGCGCAAACCTTGCGCCATCTTCCGCAAGGCCAGTTGTTGATCGCGGAAACACATAATCGCATCAACGCACACAACCACGTCGAAAGGGTCTGGCGGCAAAAGCCAATCATGAAAGTCGGCAGCCTCATAGGTGGGGAAGGGCGCGCCTGCCGATTGCTGAATACTCTTGGCCTTTTGGCGCGCGATCTCGACGGCGGCGGGCGATATGTCCAGGCCGCGGTAACTAGAGTAAGTCAGCAACCGCGAAAGCGCCCCGGCGCCGCAGGCGACTACCAATACTCGGCAGCCTGCCGCAGGCGTCATCGTGTTGACAACCGCCGCCGCACGCTCGAAGAGCTCACTGGAGACAGCATCGTTATTGTCCTTCGTGCGGTAGGAACTGTTCCACAAGTCCCACCAGCTTTTCTCGTCCATGTCACGCGATCGATCAGGTATCATATTAATATACACCGTGGCTTTCCCGTAGATGCATGAAAAACGGTCAGCCAAAAAGGCTGTAACGTAGTGTGCACCAGATGCCGCGGAAACCATCTCGAAATGTGATCTTTTTCCCTTCGGCATAAGTGCGCCCGCGGTAGGATATGGGAATTTCGAAGATGCGGCACTCGAGCTTGGCGATCTTTGCGGTAATCTCGGCTTCAAAGCCAAAGCGATTCTCGTTCAGGCGAACGCCCTGGAGCAATTCGCGCCTGAAAACCTTGTAACAGGTCCAAACGTCCGTGAGGTTCAGGTTCGTGCACATGTTGGAAAGCAACGTGAGGAGCCAGTTGCCAACAGAATGCCAGAAATATAGAACCCGGTGAGGGCCCCCCAGAAACCTCGAGCCGTAGACAACATCTGCCAAGCTCCGCTCAATGGGGTCCATCAGGGCAAAGTAATCCTCGGGGTCGTACTCCAGGTCGGCATCCTGCACGATCACGATTTCTCCTCGCGCCTCTTGAAAGCCACGACGGAGCGCGGCGCCCTTGCCCTGGTTCCGCTCTTGGAAGAAGATACGGATGTTGTCGGTTCGCAGCCCGCCCGGTGGAATTGTCATATTCGGCTGGCTCGGGGAGGCGCCTTCAACGACTGCGGCCAGGATCTCCTTGGTTCCGTCGGTCGACCCATCATCGACAATGATGATCTCCTTTTCGATATCGACAGCTTGAACCTTCCGGAGGATTTCTTCAATGGTCGCCCGTTCGTTGAAAACAGGAATTACAATCGAAGCCTTGAAATGCTTTTCTGAAGTATGCATGGATGACCGCTTTCTTGGCCGGGGGATGTGCTTCGTCCTGAAAGGTCAGTTATTGTTGGGATGCGTTCGGGTTTCCATCCGGTGGGGGCACAACCTCATACACTTGATAGTTGGGATCTTGATGGCTCAAGTGGAACGCGGATCCATAGGCTCGCACCAGCGACTGAAAACACACGTCCTCGGTGGGCAACCAATACCTCAAAGGAGGATTCACCACTACGATTACTCCGACGTTGTGCCTGCGAATGCCGTCCATAAGGACGGTGGGGTCAGAAATCGGCGGAAACCATACCACCCGCCGACCAGTATAGTGAAAAAACATGTCCTGATCCCGCGCCATGATCACCTGGTTTGAGGGTTCGTGCGACCGAATCCAGTCTGCCGCCTCGATCTCCCCATAAGAGGCCTGCTGCTTTAAATTGGGGCTCATGTTGGAGCGGCCCTCGGCCAATTGTCGTGCGATACCATATCCAACGAGGACGATTAGTGCGAGGATTGCGATGAACCGTAAATAAGGGGAGGTTTCTAACTTTGCGATGCGACCTAGCCAAAGAGAAGGAGGCGCATCGCTCCGCGACTTAAGGAGGGAGGGGAACTTGAACATGACAAATCCAATCGCGGCTATCATGCCCCAGAAGAGAGCCGCGGCAATCGGTTGCAGGTGGTCCCCTCTCGGATGGTCGGTTTCAAAATTAAAAGGTATGATTCGAAAGGCAAATGCTGCCGAGCTGATGCCCAGGATCGATCCACAGAGAAAAACATACAGGCCCACTGCTTTAGGCCGACGGAGTGATTGGTCCCTAAGCACCTTAACGCCACGCCACAGGTAAAGGCAGGCAAGGGGCACTACAGGGAATACAAAACGATCCCTATAGTCCCACGGCCACAACAGGAATATAGCTTCGTACCATAAGAAATACCAATCGTGAAGTTCTCCACCGTCTCGAAATGAAGACGCAAGCCCTATAATGATAAGAACCAGCACGCCCATGATGGCCGGAGACGACCAGAACGGGCTGATGTACCTTCGGGTCATTATCCGCCCGAACCCAGCCGTGCGGGTGACAATGTTTCGCCCAGCCCGGCTCGGAAGGTCACCGAAACTCGCCATCCCTAACTCTGGGTACTGGCCATTCTTAACTTTGAGCTGTGACATGTACGACTGCGGGTACCCGGGCAATTGCCATTCCAGAACCTGGTGGCGCCCGGCCCACGCACCCCAGCCGAGTTGTGCGACTGCACCTAGCGCGAGTGGAAGCAAGAACCTCTTCAGCCGGCGGCGGCCTTTTTCCGGAACCACGAGGAGGGAGGTAACAATCCATGTGACCATGCCTATTAACAGAGCGATTCCGACTGAACGGATCAGCACCGCCATAACAAGGTCAATCCCAAGAAGCAGCATCCAAGTGATCGGCACCCGACCTGGCCCAGCGCGATCGATCTTAACCGCCAGCAAGAGGGCGAGCATGCTCGCTAAGAGGTACGGCATTTCCGGGAAGATAATTGTGGTGCTGAAACTGAATAATAGCGGGGAGGACCCAAATAGGAGACAAGTGGCGGCGGCCAGGCCGCGACCTTCGACACGCCGCAGGAGGTGGTAAGCCACGATTAATCCTAACGTCGTTGAAACTGCGATTACCCGGAATTGGACCGATGGTCCGAGCCCCCAAAACCAGCCGACCAATGCTAGAATCAGAGGGAACCCGGGCGGCAATGTCGTCATGGGTAAAAAATCAAATTGATACGAGTGTTGATAGAGAATCGACCGCGCCAGATCGGGGTAGCCTGGGTCGGTGAGGAAGTCGCCAGCATGGGTGTAACATATGAACTGGATTCCACCCATGAGAAAGATGAGGACGTAGGTCGCCCAGTCCACCAAGGAGGTTTCCCGAGGCGTTTTTGCAGGCGTGTCACCTCGGAACAGGGGTTCGGGCATCACGCTAGTGTTTTCCTTTCTCGCCGGCGCCTCCGCTGGCAATGTTAGCGGAACTAATGGTGCACGAGATCCAGCTACATCGCCCGCAGTACATCAGAGTTGGGTTTGGCGAGTTCATTGCAAACCTGAGTTGGGATCGCTATCGCTACCCGCGTGTCCTGCGGTCACGGTGAAATCTGCACCCGATGCTGCACGAATTCCCTGCTGAACGACTTTCGGGAAACAATGCACGACGCCTCGCACGTCTTCTTCGGCACTAATATAGATTGTCGTCGCAGGCGCCCACCGGTCGTATGCCGTTTGGGTGTCGTATCTCCAAATCAAAACCGAGGGGTGGTACATACCGCTGACCATATTCAGATTAAGCTCAAATGTACATGTGAAAACTACACCTTCGTCCAGGGTGAAGCTATCGAACCCAAGGCGTTGCGTAGAAGTGTCAAAGATATTCTCGTGATTTTCGTCAGTAATATAAAGCGTGACATCCAACTTTTCACAACGCGCGCGTCCAGTTACCTCAACATCAATCCAAGCTTTCTCACCGGATTGAAACCGGGAACATTCTCCGTGTTCATTGCGGACGCTGACTTTCGATATCCTGACCGGCATAGAATCACCGTCGGCGGTGTGGGCACTGCGAGAGCGATCTAAATAGGCGGAAACAACCTCCTGCGCCGGACCGGTCATCACCTCGCGTCCCCGCTCCAGGAGTAGGCACCGATGACAGAACTCGGCGACGGTTTTTAGGTTGTGGGAGACGAACAAGACTGTGGCTCCGCTGCGAATAACCTCCTTCATCCGTTCAACACACTTGTTCTGGAAAAGGTAGTCGCCCACGCTGAGAACCTCATCGACGAGCAGCACCTCTGGATCGACATGGGTGGCCACAGAGAATCCCAGCCTGGCGTACATTCCGGAGGAGTAGCGCTTTACCGGTGTGTCGATGAACTCTTCAATTCCCGAGAAAGCGATGATCTGGTCGAGCTTTGATTCGATCTCGCGCTTGGTCATGCCCAGGATTGTCCCGTTCAGGAAGATGTTCTCCCTGCCCGTGAGGTCCGGATGGAAGCCGGCTGATACCTCAAGGAGAGCGGAGAGGCGCCCGTTGACAACCATGCTTCCCTTGGTAGGCTTCATGACCCGACTGAGGATCTTTAACATCGTGCTCTTGCCGGCGCCATTGTGGCCGATGATGCCAAATGCCTCCCCCGGCTTGACCTCAAACGAGATGTCCTGCAAAGCCCAGAAGTCCCGCTTGTCGGTTTCGGTTAGTTTCTCCTGCCGGAACATTCTTCCGGTTAAAGCGGGTATAAGGTCACGCAAGGAGGTGAAGACCTCTCCCTTGCGGAACCTCTTGTAAACATGTTCCATCCGGAGGGCGACGTCAGACATGAAACTCTCCCGTCAGATGCTTTCCGCGAAGGCGGGTTCCAGATGCTTGAAGAAAACGTATCCGCCAAAGAACGTCGCCATCGCAAAGCCAAAGCTGTAGGCAAACCAACCCAGTTCGGGAGAATGCTGCCGAGCGATGCAGTCACTCAGGCCAACCAGAATCGGCGCAATCGGATTGAGCAACAACCATTTACCCTTGTCGCCGAACATGCGAACGTCGTAAAAGACAGGTGTAAAAAAGATTCCGAAAGTCAGCAGCACTTCGACGATGTACTTCACATCGCGGAAGAAGAGGCTGGCGGCAGAGACAACCAATGCAATTCCGGTGGCCAGGACCACCATGGTCAGAAGCAGCACCGGAGTCCAGAGCAGGTAGACGCTCCAACCGGTCCGAACAATCAGCAGAAAAATCACCAGAGCTCCAGCCGCCACGCAGAAATCGAAGAAACTGGCCAGAATCGCCGCCATGGGAAAGATTTCCTTGGGAAAGTAGATCTTGGTCACCAAGTTCTGATTGTTGGTAAGGCTGTTGCAGCCAAACCTTATGCTGGAAACAAGAAAGGCCCACGGTAGAGATTTCACCGCGACGCTTACGATATCGGCCGTTTCAAGATGCTTGCCCGATGCCAGGGCGTAAGCGTAGCGGACGACGACGCCGGCCATGACAATCAGGACGGGCATCAGGATCGCCCAGAGAAAACCCATCACTGACTGCTTATACCTCACCTTGATATCGCGATAGGCGAGCATGTAGAGCAGTTCGCGATATTTGAATAACTCCCTTAGATCTTCTTTCATGAGTGAGTGTACTTCCAGCCGGCCTATTTCCTGGTCGCGCGACAACCTTTTCCGACCGCTCCGCCCATACCCAGATGGGGCTTCCCGCAGGCCTTCGTCCATGGCGCGGCACCAGGTGTGAACGCCGCTAGTTATACTTTCGGTACACCGGCTTGACCGGCCGTCCGTCCAGATACTTACCGATGCCCTCGTCTAAGGCCTTGCGATAAACGACATGAGCTTCATAGACTGCCTCAGCGGTGCGATCGATATCCCCATCGCTGTGCGAGAAACTCACCACAAACGAGGGCGCGATCACTCCCCGCCGGATCAGTTCCTGCATGAATAAGGTGCGAAATGCCTGCGACCGCTTGCCCTCCTGGTCGCAAGTGACGAACACCAGGTTGCAAGGCCGCCCAATCACCTCAAAGAAGCCTTCAAGCCGGTTCTCCACGATCGACTGGTTCACGAGGGCACGTAGTCGCTCCCCCTGTTTCCAGAGAACCTCGACGACGTTCCGTTCCCGAAAGATCCGCAGGGTTTCGAGTGAAGCCGCCAGAGCGTGAGTTTCGGCGCCATGGGTCGTGGAAAGCAGGAAAACCCGCGGCTGGTCGTGGTCCAGGCCCCCGAGCCGCATAATTTCACGCTTGCCAACCAGTGCCGAGATCGCAAATCCGTTCCCCATGGCCTTGCCGAACGTGGACAAGTGGGGAACGACGCCATGGAATTTTTGGGCTCCTCCCAAATGCCACCGGAAACCGGTAATCATCTCATCGAAGATGAGCACCGTGCCCCGTTCCTCACAGATTTCCTTAACCTGCTTTAAGTATCCCGGTGCGGGCGGGATAGCAGCTTCAGCCTCCATGACAACGCAGGCAATCTGGCCAGGATATTGGTCGAAAAGGGCTCGCAAGCTCTCGGGCGCGTTGTAGTGGAACTTTAAAGTCATATCGGTGATCACCTGGGGGATGCCGGCATTCACCTCCGTGGTGCCGATAAACCAATCGTCAATAGATAAGAACGAGTGGTCGCCGCAAATCGCGATCAGGTTCCTCCCGGTATACGCCCTGGCCAGTTTCACCGCGGCCGTTGTCACGTCAGAACCGTTTTTGGCGAACTTCACCATATCGGCCCCATCCAGGATCTCGATCACCGCTTCCGCAAGGTCCACTTCGATCTTCGCAGGCCGCGTGAAATTGATGCCAAGCTGCATCTGCCGATAAGCAGCCTGAACAACCGGTTCAAAGGCATGCCCAAGTGTAACCGCCCGTAAACCCATTCCGTATTCTATGAACTCGTTCCCGTCGAGGTCCCATACATGGCAGCCTTTTCCGCGAGCGATGAAGGCCGGGGCTTGCTCGGGATACTGGTCGTCGCCTTTCGCATACGTGTGAGCCCCGCCGGGAATGAGCCGCTGGGCCTTCGGCCGGAGGGCCTGGGATTTGGAAAAATCCTTCCGGCCGGCAGCCGCGAGCGCTAGACTGTCAGCTTGATTATCAATTTTACCCATGTCAGATCTCTCATTCAAACGAGCGATTGAATCACTACTTTGCGACCATAGAAAGCTTCTGCGTATCCGCTGGGGGAATTCGACTCCATACCCCGAATCCGCATTAGCGCCAGGAACGTCGCCCGGTCAAACCACCGCTTGGTGCGTTGCGATTCAAACGCCTCAAATAGATAATTGATCTTGCGTTCACAGAGCGGCCCCTCCAGAGGTACGAACACGTTGGGCCTGCCCATGTCGCCATCATATTTCGGAATCTCGTATTCGAGGATCAGATGATTCCGAAAGGTGTTCCATGTCAGCTCCGAGAGCAGCCGGTGATCCTGGTGCGCATCGTCGTGCCAGTGGGTGAAAATCAGATCCGGGTCCACCCGGCTCTTCATCTCTTCGAAGACATCCTTCACTTCGCCGCCGCTGTAAGGCAAGAAACCGTCCCGATGGCCCTTCAGCACGAGTTCCTTATCGCATCCGGCAGTGAACAACTCGGCCCCCTTCGTGGCTTCCTGGCCGCGGGCGCCCAATGCGCTGAATACGACCCAATGAAACCTCACTCGTGGCAGCGTGCTTTGGAGGTACAACAAAGTCCCGCCACAACCAATTTCGATGTCATCGGAATGAGCCCCCAGGCAGAGCACGACAACCTGGTCCCCATCTCTTCCACCAAGGCTCAGCTTCATCACGCCACGGCTCGCGTTGCAGATTTATCATTCTTCCATAGACACCAGGGAGCTTCGCCGGTGGCCTCAAGTTCGTCCAGGATCTGCTTGTCGCGGAAGGTATCCATGCATTGCCAAAATCCCTCGTAGCGCTGCGACCAGACTCTTCCCTCCGCGATCAACCGCCTGAAGGGTTCGTAGACCAACTCCTCTTTGGGTTTAATGTATCGAAAAATTTCCTTTCGAAGGACGAAGTAGCCCCCATTCACCCAAATGTCAGCGTCTTTCATGCATTTAATCTCCCGCACGGAGCCATTGTCATCCAGGTGCACAGTATCCAAGCTGCTGGTCCGTGGCTGCACGGAAAGAAAAGAGGCGTAGCCGTCACGGCGACCGAACTCTTCAATCATTTGCGGCAGGGGGTAATCCGTAAGGCCGTCGCTATAATTGGCGAGGAAAATCTCGTCTTTGCCAATATGGGGTTCGACAAGTCGCAGCCGGTCCGCAATCGTGGAATGCAATCCGGTGTCGACAAACGTTATGGTCCAATCGTCGATGTCCCGCTGCGTAAACTCCAGCTTCTGGCCGCCTTGTGAGAACACGAAGTCGTTGGAAACGGATTCCTCGTATTGGAGAAAATAATCCTTGATGGCATTGGCCTTGTACCCAAGGCAGAGAATGAATTCCTTATGGCCGAAGTGCGCGTAGTATTTCATGACGTGCCACAACACCGGCCGCGAGCCGATCGTCACCATCGGTTTCGGAACATCCTCCGAGTAACCCCGGAGCCTCATTCCCGCTCCGCCGCAAAACAAAACCACTTTCATACTCCCCCCTTAGCGCTCCCCTATGCAAACAGCGACGTCCGAGATCGGTAAAAACGAAAGGCCATCCGATCATAGAATGCACGGGTTTATCGTCTTCTTCCCTTCCCTCAAGTACGACCCTGCGCGCTCGTATCACTTCCGCGCGCACCACCCCGCGGTTTAACGGGGGGTTGAAACCGGCTGCGCGTACTGGGATTCCGTGCCATCGAGATACAACGCTATGGCCTCCTTGGGGAGATGCGACAAATCGGTTCCCTTCAGGTAGTCCCCCATGGCTGTCCCGGTGCAGGCGGAGTCGATGTTAGGCGCTCCGATTTTCCCCAGCACATCATCCAGATGTACCGTGCGAAAGTCGATGCTGTAGCGGATCACGTTTGTGGTATTGGGCACGGTGGAATGCAGTTGTGCCGCCGAAAACAAATACACCCCCCCCACGTTACAGACCAAACGGATCTGCGGATCAATCTCCACCGGCTCCTCGGCATGCGGCTGGACGCGCGTGTCCGTCTTGACATGTAGAGCGGCATTGTGCCGGCTCTCTAAATTCCATTTGTGGTAGTTGTATTGGCTTGATCCGTTTTTCAAAGGCTTTGCCCAATACTGCGGATGAATGGCCATGCAGTTTTCAGGGGTGAGATCGAAGACGGGCATCCACCAATTGATCTGGCAGAAGGGCGCCGAATACCAAGTATCCCGATGGGGATGAAAAGCATAAGCGACGCCCGACTTCAAATAATCACCGGGAAAGGCCGTGCGCATGCGTGGCACATCGAAATACGTCTTCGCAAGGTCGCACCCCGATTCCCTCAGCATCTCCGCGATGAGCTCTTTTGATTTTGGGTGGTGAATGAACTTGGGCTTCAAGACGGCAAGAATCCGGGCACACTCATCCGCGGGCAACTTCTCGTGCACGCTGATCGGATCCAGCGGGCCAAAGGCTTCCCGAATCAACTCCTTTGCCAATTGGCAAAGCTGCAAGGCGCTTGGGGATGGAGAAAACGTATAAATGGATCCCCTGTATATCTCTTTCCTTCGAGCGTCATCGGTCATTTTGGAGTCCACGTAGATGTTCATGGGTCTCCTCCCCTCTCTACTGTCCTGCGGTATTTCCGCCGCTAGAAAATGCTACTTGGTTCACTGCTCCTTGACTCTTCTAAAGAATCGTCACTTTCGGGATCGGCACCACGAATTTGCCACCCCACTCCCGGATATACTGCAACTGCTCCACGATTTCGTCTTTCAGGTTCCAGGGCAGGATCACGACATAATCTGGCTTGGTCTCGCGAATCCGGTCCGGGTGGTGGATGGGGATGTGGCTACCAGGCAGGAATCGGCCCTGCTTGTACGGGCTGCGGTCAACCGTATAGGCAATAAAATCCCTCCCGATACCGCAATATTGCAGCAATGTGGCGCTCTTGCCTGGAGCTCCGTACCCGGCTACCGTCTTGCCTTGCCGCGCGGCGGCGATCAGGAACTCTACCAGGGAAAATTTGGTCTCTTTCACCTGATGCGCAAAACTCTCATAGCCCTCCGCGGAACCCAATCCCGCCTTTTTCTCCTCCGCAATGAGGTCCCCCACAGTCCGCTTGACCTCGTGCGTCTCATCCTCCGCCCGGCAGGCAAAGACGCGAAGAGAACCACCGTGCGTCGCCAATTCTTCCACGTCGAACACCTTCAGTGCATGAGCCTCCATAACGCGCTCAGTCGTGAGCATTGAAAAATACGAAAAATGCTCATGGTATATTGTATCAAACTCGTTGCGCTCAATCAGTCGCAACAGGTGGGGAAACTCCAGAGTCAGAACGCCCTGAGGTTTCAAGAGTACCTTCAGCCCTTCGACAAAATCGTTGAGGTCCGGAACCTGCGCCAGGACATTGTTTCCGAGAACGAGGTCGGCGCACCTGCCCTCGGCCGCCATATCCCTCGCCAATTCTGTCCCGAAGAAACGGACTAGCGTAGGGACTCCCTTCTCAACCGCCACTTTGGCCACGTTCGCCGCGGGTTCAATACCCAATACCGGCACGCCCTGCCGGACGAAATACTGGAGCAGGTAACCATCGTTACTAGCCACCTCCACGACCAGGCTCTGCGCACTCAGCCCAAACCGGGCTGTCATCTTTTCACAGTAGTTCTCAGCATGCTTAAGCCATGAATCGGAGAAAGAGGAGAAATAGGCATAGTCGCTGAATATGTTCTCACGATTTTCGTATTCTTCCAGTTGAACGAGGTAACAGCGCTCGCAGACATAGACGTGGAGCGGGTAGTAGACCTCCCCGTGGTTGAGGTCGGCGGCCGACGGATACGTCTCGCATAGGGGTGACATCCCCAAGTCGACAAACGTCCGCTTAAGGTCCGCACGGCAAAACCGGCACGCCTTGGTTGCAGTTGGTTGTTGAATTTCGGCAGTTAATGTCAATGTCACCTCAGCCTCTCGCACTCATTCAGAATGGGCAATCAGGCACCCACCGTTGTTCCGGCGCGCTGTTGGCTCCAATGCAAGGAAGCCCCCAGTTGCCCCGATTTCAGGAGGCGCTGAATCTGCCGGAGGCGGATGTAGCGGCCGGAATCCATATCCTCGCGCGTGAGCCCGGCAGCGCGATAGGCATGGTAAAGCTCCTGCGCGCCTTGGCGGGCATTCCACTGGGGGCGAAACCCTGGCAACAGGCGGCGGATTTTGTCGCAGTTGACGCGATAACAGCGTAGGTCCGGGCCTCCCTCGGGAGCATACTCGACACGGGAGCCGGGAACGGTCTCCGCTACGATGGTTGCCACTTCCCGGATCCGGTAATTCTCCTCGGTCTGGCCAACATTGAAAATCTCATTGTGGACGGCCTCACGCGGAGCCTCCAGGGCGGCCAGAGCGGCGCCGACAATGTCGCGAATGTGTATAATCGGGCGCCATGGGGTGCCGTCGCTCTTGATATAAACTCGGCCTTGCGTATAGGCCGCTGCCACCAGGTCGTTCAAGACAATATCCAAGCGTAGCCGTGGAGAAACGCCATAGGCCGTGGCATTCCGCATATAGGTCGGGCTGAAGCGGTCGTCTGCCAGCGGCGCAATGTCGCGTTCGGCCAAGACCTTGGATTCGCCATACGGGGTCACCGGATTGAGCGGAGCGGTTTCGTCGTGAAACGCATCCCCCGCTGCGCCGTAAGTGCTGCACGAGGAGGAGAAGACAAAACGCTTCACCCCAGCCTCCTTCGCGAGTTCCGCGAGCCGGACGGAGGCGAGGTGGTTGATATCGTAGGTGAGACTCCGATCGAGGTCGCCGAGGGGATCGTTTGACAGCGCGGCAAAATGCACCACCGCGTCGAAGCCCCCGAGATCGGCCTTCGTGAGGTCGCGCATGTCTTTGCGGATTTCCGGAATCTCCGCCGCCGGTTCACCGAAGTCGCAGCCGGCGAACAGATCCGTATCCAGTCCTACAACCTCGTGGCCGGCGGATTGCAAGATAGGTCCGGCAACCGCACCGATGTAACCCTTATGCCCAGTTAACAATATTCTCATCGGAGTATAATTCAACCTTCCTAAACAGATTTGATCTTACGTTCAAGATAGGAGGAGGCCCGTTAAGGACGGTGCGAGCCGTCTTCGCGTGAAGGTTCGCCGAGGGTTGTTCCTTCCCCGGCGCCGTTTGGGACGATCGAAAGCAACCCCTTTTGGCAGAGGAGATCGGCAGCCTCGCACAGGGTCGAGAACAAGACACCAGATTGCTCAGCGATGTCCAACAGCGAGTGCTTGCCGTCGGAGAGATTCAGCACCCAGAGCCGCGCCATGATCTCTTCTCCGCCCGCCTCACCGCCCGTGGAATGGTAGAGGCCCCTCCGTCCGAGTTGTGGTTCGCCATAAGGGAACTCGTTGCGGTAGCAGCGATTGTTTTCGAGCACATCGAGAATGGCGGCACATACCAGGAGCGATCCGGCCAGTGGCTGTGGCCGGACTAAGTCGAGGTTGTCGGCGGAAGTGTGGTACTCCGGAAAGGTCTCCCAAAGGCTGCGCGTGAGGCAGCCAACGGGGAGATTGAAGCCGGGTGAGCAATATTGCCGCTCGTCATTGCCATACGGGGAGAACTCCAGAATCTCCGCCGATTCGCCGGAATGGCGGAGGATATGAGCCGCAGCCCGGTCAATATCCGCATTTCCCCGCCGCGTCTTTTTGTAGTGGAACCCGCCCGCATCTCCGATGCACGTGAGCACGAGCCCATGGCGGATGCGGCCAACGGCTTCGCGGTTTCGCGCGAGCCAGGTAAGTGCCCCAATCGTCGCGGGAACGAACTCGAATCGGTACGAGTAGCGAAGATCGCGTCCGGAGAGAAACTTGGCCAGAAACGTTGCGACCGTCAACCCTGAGACATTGTCATTCGCCAAGGACGGATGGCAAGCATGACTCGAGATCAGAATCTCGTCGGTTGACTGACCTGGCAAATAGCATTCGCCGTATGTCAAGTGCCCGTTTTCGAGCGTAGAGTCGACGCACACCTCGTACTCGCCGTCCTTGAGTGCCAGCATCTGGTTATGGGAAAGACAAAATCCCCAGTCTTCCTTGTAGTATGACGTTCGGTAAGGAATCCAATCGGGACGCTCCGGAATCGTAAACAGATGCGGCTTAAGCTCGCTCAGAGGCATCGTCGTATGCACCGGTATGCTGTAATTCATGATGTGCAGGTTGCATTTTCGAAAGTCCACCACCCGCTTTCCGCCGGGGGCAGCGATGTAAGCATCTCGAATATTCCATTCCTTAGGAACGTTCCAGTCGAAGATTTGCGCCCCGGTGGGCACCTCAAAGGTCTGCAACGGAATGTGCCTCTTGATCAGGCCTAAAGTCTCCCGCAGGCCGTTGCCGGTGATACTTCTGCAAATGGGGAAAAGGTCCGCCGCGAAGTTGTGCAACTCCTGGCCAAGGCGAGTTCGGTCTGTCTGGTTGAGATCCTTCAGGAAGGTCATCACGGTTATTTGAAATCAGGGTACGCCCGATCCTTTTCGGAAATCACTGCCACTTTCTCCGGCCAAGCAATCTGGAATGCCGGATCGTCCCAGCGCACTCCCCGGGCCGCCTCCGCGTTATAGAACTCCGATATTTGATAAAAAACCTCAACGTCATCTTCCAGCGTCAGAAAGCCATGCCCGCAACCCTGCGGCACGTAAACCATGTGACGGTTGGAAGCCGTGAGAACTACGGCGATCCACTCCTTGAACGTAGGCGAGTCAGGGCGTAGATCAACCACCACATCGTAGATCGCACCTCGGGTGCA
>Ga0182030_10004586_pt1 | contig 29445 bp, 29 predicted proteins | sample 812S3MmetaG_FD_121299 | JGI IMG/M metagenome (GOLD analysis project Ga0182030, IMG submission 121299) | Permafrost microbial communities from Stordalen Mire, Sweden - 812S3M metaG (Illumina Assembly) | ecosystem: Environmental > Terrestrial > Soil > Wetlands > Permafrost | place: Sweden...
CGATGACCGCTCCGATCAGCGCGGTGGGATCAACAAATAAGTCCGTACTCGTCAAGATCGGACAACCGGGAGTGCAGTCTCAATAGCCCCTCGCCCCTGTCCAGCCGCAGCGCTGCGATCAGACCCCCCGGGACTGAGGACGCTCGATCCAGCTCCAACAGAGGTGCGGCCCTTCATCTCAGAGGACTTCCCAACCGTTCCCCAGCTTGGACTGAACTTTCAGCGCGAGCTGTTGAGCCTGCAGATAGAAGGCGGCCTCCGTAGTGTGGTCGCGGTCTTCCGGCCGGACTCGTCCACCGAACAACTCGTCGGCTGAGTCGTTCCAGACCTGTAGATCCATCGTCAACTGCTCCCCAAGTAAATCGCTCAACTTCCTTCGGTGGGTCTCGGCCCGCCTCGAGATGAGCCAGATGCCACTCGCCTCGACGTCAGCGGCTATGAGGACACGATTGGGAGCCTCCCTTGTCGACGATCTAGCGCACGGAGTCACGTCGTCGCGGGGGCCTTACGTACTTCGCAGCGCCTGACGATAGGGCAACCAGGGAAGCTGGCTCGGAAGCGAAATGGGCAATGCACACAAATCGAATTCAGCCAGCGTCGAGCGGCGTTCCATCGAATTCTCCCCAAATGCTGGACATGAGTTCTGGATGCTCACCTTCAGGTCGGGGACAATTCGGCCAGTAATCCGGAATGGAACCCCTGCAGTGCACTGCCACTTTGATCCAGTGCTCCCAGCCTGGCACCGGCCGAACTTCGGCTGAGGTGTAGCGAACTGTCAGGCCGGCTCGACGACGGGTCGATCGGTTGGCCTCAGAACCATGGAGCAGCAGGTCGGAGTGGATCGAAATCTCTCCAGCCTTCAGCGCATTGTTGAAGCGTTTGCCGTGCCGCTCAGTGTTACTGACTTGGCGCTTGAGGACGCGTGTCCCGTCGAGCTCCATGACTTCATGCGACAACGGTCCGAGGAGGTGGGAACCGGGAACGAATTGCATGGCTGCATTGCCCCGGTCCACGTCGTCGATCGCAATCCATACGGACACGGTCTTGGCCGGAGTCAGCGGCCAGTAGACGGCGTCTTGGTGAAGTGCCACTTCTTTTGGGTCGCCCGGTTGCTTGGCGAACAGGTGCATTCCCCAGCACACGAAGTCCGGGCCCAGAATATCCTCCACGTAGTCGAGTACGAGGGGAGCCTGGATCAGGTCGTACAATCCTCGACACACGACATGATACGAGCTGATCGAATAGGAGTTGCGGCGATCAGGAGCAGACACGACAACGTCGACGAGGTCGTCGATGTAGCTCCGCAACCTGGCCGTCTCGCCTCTGTCGAAGGCCGGCAAGGGGCTCACGAACCCTTCCCGGTTGAAGTGTTCGATGTCGGAGGGTTCCAGGGTGCGAGGTGTGGAGGGGTCCGTTGGAATGAATGAGAGAGAGGCAAGCTGCGTCGCGTCAGCCTGGTAGTCGACGAGTGACTTCAGAGCCCGTCCACTCGAGATCCCAACCTCGTTCCTCATTGTTGCCATAGTGGCATACGGCCGAGCGTTTTGCCTTCCGAGTGGAAAGCGGACGCTGGTCCCATCCTCGGTTCAGGCGAGTGTTCTCGCCGGTAGCGTCGAGGTCTACGAGTAGTTCGATGGAGGTGGCGATGAGGGTCGTCTTCGTGCACGGAGCGTGCGTGCGGGATGGCACGTGGTGGTGGCACCGCACGGCTGAGCTGTTGCTTGAACGTGGACTCCCGAGCGTGGCGCCGCTGCTGCCGAGCTGCGGAGAGGGTCGGCGGCCGGGTGGCACCGACGGTCCGGGGCTGCCCGAGGACGTCGCGGCGGTCCGACAGGTGCTCCTGGACGGCGACGAACCGACTGTCGTTGTCGCCCACAGTTACGGGGGGATCGTCACTGCTGAGGCAGCCGTCGGGGTGGGATCAGTGCGCCACCTGGTGCTGGTGTCCAGCTACCTCCCCGAGGTCGGGCAGAGCCTGTCCGACTTTGCGGACGGGACGCCCTCTCCGTTCCTCGACGTCGATCTCGAGAACGGCACGTTCGGTGTCCGCTCGGAGATGCTCGTCGAGACGTTCCTGCAAGACTGCGACCTCGAAACCCAGACTCAGGCTGCCCACAAGCTGGCGCGGCAAAGCATGCACGTGACAGCGCAGTCCGTTGGTGCGGCGGCTTGGAAGCATGTGCCCACGACGTATCTTGTCTGCGCCCAGGACAAGGGCACGCCAGTGCGGCTGCAGCGCGACTTTGCCCGCAATGCCGGCACGGTCATCGAGCTGGACACTGGCCACCACCCTTTCTTGTCCCAACCGGCCTCTGTTCGAGACTTGCTTCTGCGGCTCTGACCCGTTGGGAGCAGGTTCTGTCGCCCCTGGCCGCCGAAGGAGTTTGACAAGAACGTGACGGGTTCGTGACTCACAGATGAACTCTGAGTGACAAGAAACCATCACTACGAGCGCGGCCGCGCAGGAGCGCTCAATGGTCGTGAGATTTTCTTGGGGGTGCATGGATCGCCCGGGTCGAGCGGTGTACCGTTCTAATCCCTGGTCGAGTAACAACCGCTCGATCAGAAGCCAAAGCAGCGGGGGTTACGTCGGTGTCACTCCTGGTTTCACAAAATGACTTCCTCGACCCGGTCCTGAGCAGATCGGTGCTGTCGGCAAGGACGGCCGGGCTGTGCCTTTCCCCCTCCGACGGCGACGAAGTGAGCTCTTGGATTCTCAGAATATTCGACGGCGACCCGGCGAAACCGGATACGAGATGCCCTCACGAGTACTACCGCGAGGTACCTCCGCGGCAGACCGCCGACGAGTCCTTCGCCGAAGCCGAGTTTGCACTGCGGAACTATTTTGGCGTCGGTGGATGGGTAAAGGATGCGTCGCCACTACCGGGGTTCGCTCGTAGCTGGAGCCGAAACGCCGTTTGAGCGAGGGAATGAGGAGCCGCGGCGAGAGTGCTCATCCACCTCGGTGCACGCCGGAGCGCGCCGCCTCCAGCCGGTTACGACGAGCTCTCCAGGCTCTGCAGACTGACTGCATCCGCAGGTTTCACCGGATGGACGGCGACGCCATAGGAGCCGAAGGTGAGCGAGACCGAGGAGGTCCCCTGGCTTCCCTGGACGTTGACGATCACATGGGCGCCGCTTGTCGCAACGTACATGGTGCCGGGGCCATCAGACATGACGCCGATCGTCCGCTTCCCATCGATCACCCTCGTCGTGCCCTTGGTGTAGGGGCCCTGATCGCTGCCGAAGAACGATTGTATGAAGGGTCTCGGACTGAGGAACGACCGGAAGCTCGAAAAGAACGAGTTGGTCACAGGGGCATAGATCCACTTCCCCGCGAACAGCTGGGCCGTTGCGGCATTCGCATTCTTCGTCCAAAACGCCGTATCTCCCTCAAAGTACCCAACGCCGGAGATCTCTCGGATCTGGGCCTTTCCCCCGTTGATCGACAGGGATCCGTCCGCGAGGCCCGAATCGCTCAACGAGAGATCCAGTGTGAGGTCCATTTTTGGTTGACGGATGTCGCCATGGACCGTAAAGGATCCGGCCGCACCTGAGTCCGACACGGCAGTCTTGAAGATTTGCCCTGCGCTCTTCGAGGTGAACCCGTTGGCCCCGGCGACAGATGGTGCGACCAATGTGGATACCGCGAGGAGAAGCAGGGTCGGAATCATGACCGGACGCAGGCGGTGGCCACGCGCCTCAGGCCCGTGATGAGAAGACATCATTCTCCTTCCGGAAGGGATACTTGCACGAAAGTCCTCCTGCCGAAGCCAACTGCAGTCGCTACGGTCACAGGGCATCGTGACGGCGTAGCCACACCATGGCACCCCACCCCCAGATCGGCGGCAGGTAGGTGGTCGCCAGCCGATAGAGGAGTGTCGCCGCGATCGCCGGATCCTGGGGGACACCCAGGAGGGTGAGGCCGGCGATGTAGCTGGCTTCCATCACCCCCATCCCACCGGGAACAGGTGCCATGCCTCCGAGCAGCGCCGTGAATGTGCAGACGATCACCAGGCCTCCGAAGGAGGCCGATTCGCCGACCGAGCGAAGAGCGAGTCCGAGGGCGGCGGCCATCATCAACTGGGTGATTGCCGCTCCCCCGAAGAGCCGCACCAACCGGCCGGGAGATTGCGCGATCTGGCGCACGTTCTCCCACGCGGGGCGCATCTTGGGTCGGAGCCGCTCGACCAGGGCTCTGCGGATCTTCGGAGTGATGAAGGCCACGCCGACGACGAACGACACAGCCACAATGCCGTAGAGGATCAATTCGAGGTTCTCCGGCCCCGAGCCGGACGCGCCCGCGTTCACCCGATGGAAGTCATCGGCAGCGAACACCAGAGCGATGAGCGTCAGCAGGATCTGGATGATGAACCCGGTCACGCTGTAGATCAGGCCGGAGCTGATGGCGACGGCCGGGGCCGACCCGCGACGCTGGTTGAAGCGGACCACGGTGGCCGTCGTCCCCACGGTCCCACCGATCATGCCGGTGAAGTTCATCGCCAGTCGGAGCAGGCTGAGCGGGCCGAGGGGGGGCGACCCCGGCATCGCCCCCGACAACGAGATCGCCTCGGTCACCGCCGTCGCCTGGATGATGAGCAAGACGGCCAGGAACCACCACCAGTTGGCGCTGGCAATCAGATGCCCGATGCCCTGCAGTCCCACCAACTGTTCGACCAGCAGCCAGATACCGAAGAACGTGCCGGCCAGCATCAGCAACTTGGAGAGCTGGACCCGTGCCAGGGGCAGCGGTTCGACCGGGGGTATTCCCAGCTGCTCGGCTGCCGTCAGTCGGAGGCCTTTGAGGTCCTGCTTCTTCCGCTTTCGGGTCCGGAGGCCCGGGTCGGTGGGAAGGACCTGTGGCTGTATCAAGGGGAGCAGCTCCGCTACCCGTTCGGGACCGCAGGCCTCGATCGCCACACCGATCGCCCGGTCCGGGCCGACGACCTCCGCAGTGGCGATCAGCAGGGACGCAGCGTCCGCCGCCCGCGATTCCGGACTGGCCATCGCCTCGGCGTTGGCAAAGTCGAGGTAGCCGATCCCGTGCTCCGGCGTGATCACGATGGAGTCGACTCGGACGCCGGCCAAGGAAATGCCGGCGCGGTCGAGCTGCCCCAGCGACTTCCACATTTGGCCGACGGCCGCGTCGGCGACATCGTCACCGACGTGCTCGGACAGCGTCCTTCCCTCGGGCGGTCGGGTCACCAGGATGGCATCGTCGCTCGGCTCGACCGTGCCCGCAATGACTACCGTCGGGGTGTTCACACCCAGGGCGCGCACCCAAAGCATCATCCCGACCGAGTGCTGAATGTGTTGCGCCCGGCGCAGTCGGAGGTCCAGGGTGGATCGCCGGACCCATATGAATCGCCACGCCCGCGCCAACAGTTGGCCTTCGGGAGAGTCGCGGCCGTAGACGTCGACGTCGACCGGCAGACCCTCTGCGTCGACGCCCGCGAACCGGGTCGCACCCCAAGACGTCGCCATCGGGCTTCGACGGAGCTCCTTCACGGGCACGCCCAGTTGCTGGAGGAAGCCTCTTGCTTCGTCAGCGGTGGGGGCGACGTCCTGAGTTCCCAGACCGAAGGCGAGGAACGCGCTCACGGAGATGCCCAATCCGGCGGCGCCCAACGTGCCCAGCGGCACGAGGTGAGCGTTGAAGACCTCGGCCACTGTTCCGATCGCCACGATGCCCCACAGGGGCGTACGGAGCGGGAGGGCGAGCGTTCGGACCACGAGGACGGCCATGGCGAAGGTCGCGGCTACAAGCGGTGGTGCAAAACCAACCGGGCGCCCCAACTCGTGAAAGACGCCGACACAGACCAACGCGGCCGTGCCGGCGGCGCCCAGCGCTTGGACGAGGAGCAGCCAACGACGGGCGGCAACGCACAGCAGGGCCGAGACGGCGATGAATGCGCTGGTTCCGGCGATCCCCGCCAGAGTGACCAGCCACGCGATCCAGTTCGGTATGCCGAGCGTGACCGCCGATCCGATGCCGGTCGCGATGGTCGTCCACGACCCGCAGGCCACCAGTGCACCACCGACGCCGCCGATGAGGTCCCGCGGCATGCGGAGCCGTTGCTCGGACGTCGAGACGAACAGGCGGGCCCGCCACGGGGAATCCCCCATGGCTCCCGTCGCGCTGGCGGCGCTGGTCACTGCTCGACCTCATCGATCGCCGCGGCACACCAGGCCACTGCTGCATCCACCGTCGGGAAGAAGTGCTCGAGACCGATCCGTTGATCGAGCAGGGTCGACTGGAACTGTTCCTCGACCGACGTCTTCAGGCGGGCCATCACCAAGATCATGGTGGAGGCGTCAAGAGCGGTAAGCAGCTCTTCGAACGACGCGACGCCGCTGGCATCGATACCGATCAGCCCCTCGGCGTCGAACACCAAAAAACGCGTCTCGGTCGGTGCCCCGGCCACCGCTTCTCGGATTCGGCCCTTCACGTACCGGCTGTTGGCAAAGTGCAACCGGTCGTCGAGTCGGTAGACCACGACCCCGGGCAGGACGCGCGCGCTCGGATGGACCGACACGTCGGCCCATCGGCCGAGCCGGTCGACATAGCCGAGCACTGCGTCGTGGGGCTTCGCCGACCGCATGACGACCTCGACGATGGACATTGTCACCGCCACGATCAGCGCCTGGAGGACGCCGAAGACCACCACACCCACCAGGGTGGCCCCGGCGATCACGACTTGCGAGCGGCCGGCCCGGGCCAACGCCTTCCACTCCGCCGGGTCGATCAAGCCGATGGCGGCAGCCACGATCACTGCTCCGAGGCACGCCTTTGGCAGCTTGGCCACCGGTGCGGTCAAGAAGAGCAGGACCAGGGCGGTCACGATGGCGGCGGCGACGCCGACAATCTGGGTCCTTCCCCCGATCTGTTCGTTGACCGCAGTGCGTGAACCGCTGGCTCCTACCGGAAAACCTTGCGTCACGCCCGCGGCCACATTGGCAATGCCGATGGCCAGCAGTTCCTGATTGGCGTCGACGTGCTGGCCACTCCGTCCGGCAAATGATCGTGCCGTCAAGATGGCGTCGGCGTAGCAAACGGCGAAGATGCCGATGGCCGACGGCAGCAGATCGACCCACGTGCGCAAGCCCACCGAAGGCCAGCGCAACGAGGGAAGTCCCGACGGGATGTGGCCGACCACGGCCACCCCGTGCTCGGCCAGACCGGCGGCTGCGGAAGCCGTAATGCCGGCCACGACCACCACGAGAGCGCCTGGGAGTTTCGGGAACAGCCTCCGCAGGAGGAGCAACGCAGCCAAGGACACGAATCCGACGGCGACAGTCAGTCCGTGGATCTGGCCAAGCTCGCGGCCGAATTCCCTGAGTTGTGGCAGCGGGTCGGTGGCTTCGATCGGTACACCGAATAATTTTCCGAGTTGCCCGCAGACGAGCACGACGGCCACCCCGTGCAGGTACCCGACGAGGACGGAGCGGGAGAAGTAGTCGGCTATCCACCCCAGCCGAATGATCCGGCCGACCACGGCGACGAGGCCCACCATGACGGCCAACAACCCGGCGATCAGCGCGTACCTGGACGCGTCGCCACCAGCGAGGGGCGCGACCGCGGCGACCACCAGCAACGAGAGGGCGCCCTCGGGACCGACGATCAGTTGGCGGGATGATCCGAGAAGTGCGTAGACCACCGCAGGGAGCAACAGCGCATAAAGTCCGGCGACGGGCGACAGCCCCGCCAGCTCCGCGTAGGCCATGGCGGACGGGATGGCCAGGGCGGCCACCGTCACCCCGGCGACGACGTCGGCCCTGGCATATGGCATGCGATAGCGCCTGAGCTGCGTCGAGACCGGAAATGTCCGAGCCGGCAGGGGCGGCCTGGACCGAGGCTTGAACGGGGATGCATCCGACGGGTATCGATCTCGGTCCCCCGTCCCGCCGGAGCCGCTCATGAAGACCCGCCGCCCGAGCGGCGAGCGCTGCGGTTGCCGGCGATGGACCGCACGCGCACCGGAAGCGCCCCTGCCTGTTCGTGACCCTCTTCCTCCGTGGTCCCGACCCGGGTGCCGTACAGCGCGGCCAGCGGAGATGCCGACAGGCCGTGGGCGATCACGCTGAAGGTGACCGTGATGGTGACCACCGACAGGACACGCCCGGCATCGGGAGGTGCGAGGGCGTCATAGGCGATGAGCCCGAACACCACCGATGCCAAACCCCGGGGCCCGAACCAGCCGACGAAGAGAACTGCGCCACGGTCGAGTCCGGAGCGGAACGTGGCCAGGGCCACGGGAAGCATACGAATCAGCGTCAGGGCCAGGACGGCGAAGACGTAGTCCTGCCAGGAGGCGTGCTCGAAACCGGGGACAACCATGACTGCCCCGAAGGCCAACCACACCAACAGGGAGAGCAGTTCGCCTGCTTCCTCGGTGAAGGCCATGGTCGACGCCGGGTCTCCACCCACAATGCTGCCGAAGGCCATGCCGGCCACGAACGACGCCACGAAGCCGTTTCCGCCGGCTTCGATAGCGGCGGCGTAGGAAAAGATCGCCAGGGCAAGGGCGGCCATCGGACGGAAGCCGTTCCCGCTCCACCCTCGCTGCGTCGCCGTCCGCAACAGCCATCCGCCCACGACACCCACACCGATCCCGACGCCCGCACCGACCAGGAGCTCGCGGGCTGCGCCGAGCGCAGTGGTCTGGTGAGCCACCTCGGTGGCCACCGCACCGGCCAGGAAGAGGTTGACGAATGGCGTGGCGATGCCGTCGTTGAGCCCGCTCTCGACATTGAGGAGCCGCCGGACTCGTGTGGGAACTCGCCGGTCCTCCATGATCGTGGCACCCAGGGCAGCATCGGTCGGGGCAACGATGGCCGCGATCGTGGCGGCCACCCACAGTCCGATACCCGGGATGATTCCGAAGGCCAGGGCCGTTCCCAGGCCGATGGTCAGGGGCAAACCGATGGCCAGCAGACGTACGGGCGGGCCCAGATCCCGACGAAGCGCGTGGAGATTGACTCTGGAGGCGTCGGAGAACAGGACCAGCGCCAGGGTTATCTCGGCCAGCGAACGGACGGTCGAGGAATGGACGTTGAGGTGGACGAACTGGAGGGGTTGGTGGTTGACCGCCAGCCCCATCACGACAAAGGCGAACGGTGCACTGATGTAGATCCGCTCGAGGCGGGCCGACACGAGGACCCACAGGACGAAGCAGCCTGCGACGACGGCGATCGCCGCGGTGTTCAGTCCGTGGTCCACGGCCACCTGCTCGATCATGCCGGCACGCTTGTCGCCGGCCCCGCTTCTTGCCGAGGATCGCCCATTGACGCCTACTGGCGCGCCATCGACACCCGCCACCGTTCGTCCGGAGAGATCAGGTGGTCCGCGTCGTCGGTCCCCACGTCGATCTGGACCCAGTTGACAGTGCCGGGAAAGCGATTGTCTGTCTGGCCGTACTCGTCGCTCACGGTCGAGCCGCCGTCGGACCCCACGTCGGTGGTCTCGTCGTAGGAGTAGACGAGTGGTGTGGAGCGCTCGAGCCGCTCGCGACCGACGGGAGCCCCATTGACGAAGAGGGTCAGATCGGCGCCGCCCCCGAGCCCGCCGTCGTAGGCGAACTCCGAGCGGACCTGGTGATGTCCGGGACTGACCGGATCGTTGCCACGAACGAAGGTCCGCTGGATGCCGAAGAGGTTGTAACAGTAGGTCGGCCGACCCTCGAGCAGATAGAGAGACCAGCCCCCGAACGCCCCGCCCTGGGCCACCAGCACTCCGGTCGTGTCGGGAGCTGGCACCACGATGTCCGCCGTGATGCTGTGTGAAACGTTCTTCGTGTTGATGATCGAGCTCTCGCTCAACCGCGACATCCCACCGAAGAGGAGCTGCGAGGTTCCGGTGATCAGCTCGGGCCGGCCGGCGATCTCGGCCAGGAATCGCTCCACCCGCCGGTCGTCGAGAGGCAAGGCGCCGTACTTCACAGCCTCGATCAAGAAGAGCCTCTGCAGCTCGTGCAGTTTCTCGGGGTGGACGGCAGCCAGGTCGTGGGCCTGGGTCCAGTCAGAGGTGGTGTCGTAGAGCTCCCAGGTGTCGTCGTCGAAGACCGGCATCTGCGCGGCGAGCCACGGGATGCTGTGCCGAGTGACCGCCGACCAGCCCTGATGGTAAATGCCCCGGTTGCAGACGATCTCGAAGTACTGGGTCTCATGACGGCCGGCCGCCGCAGCGTCGTCGAAGGCGTAGTTCATGGCCACCCCGTGGAAGGGCATCTGTTGGATCCCGTGGACGAACAGCGGCGCCGGGATGCCGGCGGCCTCGAGGATGGTGGGGGCGATGTCAACCACGTGGTGGAATTGGGGCCGCAGCTCGCCGCGGGAGGTGAAACCATTCGGCCAGTGGGTGACCATCCCGTTGCGGGTGCCGCCGAAGTGGGAGGCCACCTGTTTGGTCCATTGGTAAGGAGTGCAGGTGGCGTGGGCCCATCCCACGGCATAGTGATTGTTGGCGGCCGGACTGCCGAAGTCGTCAATGTGTGCCGCTAGGAACTCAGGTGTCTCGAGATCCATGGTCTGGTTGAAGACCAGCAGTTCGTTGAACGTGCCGTTGGGCGTTCCTTCGGCGCTCGCCCCGTTGTCACCGATGAGGTACAGCACCAGTGTGTCATCGAGGATCTCGAGCTCCTCGAGGGTGTCGATAACTCGGCCGACCTGATGGTCGGCGTGCGAGAGGAAGCCTGCAAAAACCTCCATCTGGCGAGCCAGCACCGGCTTCAGACGATCGGGGACGTCGGCCCATGCCGGAATCTCCTGCGGGCGATCGGTCAGATCGGCGTCGGACGGGATCACCCCCAACTCCTTCTGCCGGGCGAAGGTGCGCTGGCGCAGTGCGTCCCATCCCTCGTCGAACCGGCCCCGGTAGCGGTTGATCTATTCCTTCGGTGCATGGTGGGGCGCGTGGGTGGCGCCGGGTGCGAAGTAGAGAAAGAACGGCTTGTCCGGTACCAGGGTCTTCTGCTGGTGTATCCAGCCGATGGCGTGGTCGGCCAGGTCCTCGGTCAGGTGGTATCCCTCTTCGGGGGTGCGCATTGGCTCCACCGGTGTGGTGCCCTCGTAGAGGCCCGGGTACCACTGGTTGGTACCCCCACCGATGAACCCGTAGAAGTACTCGAATCCGCTGCCGGTCGGCCACTGGTCGAAGGGCCCCACCGGGCTGGTCTCCCACATCGGCACCTCATGGCACTTGCCCAGGTGTGCAGTCGAATAGCCGTTCAGCTTGAGGGTCTCCGCGAACGGAGCTGCAGCCTTCGGCCGGATGGAGCTGTAGCCCGGGGCCGACGTGGCCAGGTCGGGCACCGCGCCCATCCCGACACTGTGGTGGTTGCGCCCGGTCAGTAGCGCCTGCCGGGTGGGTGCGCACAACGCGGTGGTGTGGAAACGGGTGAACTTGACGCCGCCGGCGGCCAGCCGTTCGGCGACCGGGGTCTCGCAGGGTCCGCCGAAGGCACTGGAGGCGCCGAAACCGACATCGTCGAGCAGGATCAGCACGATGTTCGGTGCACCTTCGGGAGGACGGAGCGACTCGATTTTGGGGAACGTGGTATCGGGATCCTTGGCGTCGTACGTGGTGACTCCCACGTGCTGGGGATCAGGGATGGGGAGATGGGTGCGCGGCCGCTGCGTTGCCATTGGTTCGTTCCTTCCTCGGGAGCGGGATCAGGTTCACTCGGATCGCGCCCGCGATCCTCATGTAGCTGCTCCCTTACCGCATGATCTCAGAGTGGCGAGTATGCTCCATCAGCCGCAATGGGGGTTGACAGGCATCGAGGTAGTTGATCAGTACTTCAATCAACTGTCAAGTTTTAACTCGTTCGATTAAGGTTTTGGGGTGCAACTGACGCCGGAGAGACGACGGAGTACACGGAGTACACGGACGGCCGGGGAAGCCACCAAGCAGCGCCTCCTCAGCGCGGCCGAGGATCTCTTCTCGGTGTACGGGTATGAAGGAACATCCACGCGCTCCATCGCGGTGAGGGCAGGTGTCGGGCAGCCCCTCTTGAGTTACCACTTCCACAACAAGGACGGCCTTTGGCGCGCGGCCGTCGGCTCGCTCTTTGACGATTTCAGTGGGCTTCTTGCCGATCGGATCCACGGGCTGCGCGGCGTGGATGACGAGACGGTGCTGAAACTGATCATCCGGGAGTTCATCGCCTTCTCCGCTGGGCATCCCCAGCTCCATCGGATCATGATTCACGAGTGCGCCGTTGACGGGGAGCGGGTGGACTGGCTCGTGGAGCACCACGTGCGCCCGATATTCGAAATGACGATCGGCTACATCGATCGCCTCATCGGAACGGGTGTGCTCCCGCAACTTCCGGCGGCCCACATCTACTACATCATTGTCGGGGCAGGTCCGACGCTGTTCGCTCTTGCACCGGAGTGTTCACGACTTACCGGAATCGACCCGGTCAGCAACGAAACCGTCGAGGCCCACATCGACGCCGTCCTCTCACTTCTCTTTCGGGTGCCGCACGTGCCGGCGCAGCGGTGATCGGGCATGCCGCCCGAGCGGCGCGCCGGACGTTCGACGCCCGGACGACCACGATGAAGCACACGCGCGACAAAGGAGGGGCAATTCGGGGGATTATTTAGGGATACGACACGTCGGGACATCCGACGTGCAATCAGCACCAAACAACTACAAGGAGTTCGATCAGAATGTTGGCAACCAATTACCCCCTCCTCGACATCTTTTGGACGACGTTGGAGATATTCCTCTTCATCATCTGGATCTGGCTACTCATCGTCGTCTTCAGCGACATTTTCCGGAGTCGCGACATAAGCGGATTCGCCAAGGCCCTTTGGGTGATCCTCGTCGTGATCTTCCCGTACATCGGCGTACTCGTCTATCTCATCGCCCGCGGCGGGAAGATGCACGAGCGTGCCGAAGCCCAGGCACAACAGGCACAAAGTGCGTTTGATGCGTACGTGAAGCAAGCCGCGGGAACGAGTGGCGGCAGCACTGCCGATCAGCTCTCGAAGCTCGCTGCTCTGAAGTCCCAGGGCGTGATCACCGACGCCGAGTTCGAGGCGGAAAAGGCCAAGGTACTCGGGTAACAGTGCGCGGTCGGGCGAGGTGGGCGTCGAAAGGCGTCCACCTCGCCGGTGACCGGTGATGCGCGCTGCCGGGAACGGGGGGCACGTCCACTAAATTCCCAGAGGTGCCAATCGAAGGGCGAGCGGCGCGAGAACGGGGTGCACGGTGACGTACTGCTTGGCCATGAGACTTGACGAGGGCCTGGTCTTCCTGGCTGATACACGGACCAACGCCGGCGTGGACAACGTCGGCTCCTACCGCAAACTGCACCTTCTTCAGCCGGCTCCTGACAGGGTCTTCGTGATTGAGTCCGCTGGAAGCCTCGCGACGACCCAAGAGGTGCTTGACCGGATTCAGCGCGACCTCGGCGCGGGCGACGTCGGCGAAAGCCTGCTGTCGGTCAATCACCTATTCGAGGCAGCCCTGTACCTGGGCCGCTTGAGTCGAGAGGTGGCCGCAGAGCATCGGGAAGCACTCAAAGAGGTGGGAGTTGACGGCACTGCCACCTTCATCCTGGGAGGGCAGGTGGGGACTGAAGCCGCCGACATTCTGCTCGTCTACCCCGAGGGAAACTACATCCGTGCCTCAGAAGAACGACCGTTCCTTCAAATCGGGGAGAGCAAGTACGGCAAGTTCATGTTGGAGCTGGCGGTACAGGCGAACGTCGACATCGACACCGCCACGTCGATCGCCCTCGGATCGATGATGAGTACCGCGGGAGCCAATCTCTCCGTTGGCCCGCCCTACGACGGTTGCGTGTACTTGAAGGACTCCCTGAAGCCGATGGAGTTCCGCATCCAGAGCGACTCCCCGCTCCTGGCGGAATTACGAGCATCCTGGGAGCGCCAGATGAGGAACGCGTTGACGGAGATACAGCGGATTTCCTGGGCCGACGAAACGATAAGCGTCCTCACCGGCCCCCAGGAGCACCCGAAATAACCGCCGGTTTCGAAGCGAAGACGTTCAGCCCCAGTTTCTCGGACACGTGTCGGGTGAGTCGTTGCCCTCGGATGCTGTTGCCGGCCTCGTCGAGCGGGGGTGAGAAGGTCCCCAGACCGCCTTTGCCCGGGGAGATGGTCACGATGCCGCCGCTGACCCCGCTCTTCCCGGGGAGACCAACCTCATAGAGCCAGTCACCGGAATGCTCATAGAGACCTGCCGTCGCCATGGCGGCGAGCACGTGTTTGCAGGTGAAGGATTCGATGACTTTCCGGCCCGTCAGCGGGTTCACGCCTCCGTCGGCAAGCGTGGCTCCCATGACGGCGAGGTCGTGGGCACTCACCAGGAGAGAGCACTGGCGCGTGTAGACGTCGGTGGTCTCATCGGGATCCGCGTACAACCGGCCATAGCTCTGCAAAAGATGTGCGATTCCCTGATTGCGCAGATTCGTGGATGACTCTGAGGCGTACACCTCGGGATCGAGGTCGAGTGCTCGCCCGGCGAATTGGGAGAGACCGTGAACGATGAACTCCCATCTGTCCTCCTTGGTGGCTCCGGGCACCAGGCTGGTCGTCGCCATGGCACCGGCATTGACCATGGGGTTCATCGTGCGATCCTCGTTCAATTCAATGGCCATCACTGAATTGAACGCGAGCCCGGTGGCGTTGACACCGAGTTTTTGCCGGGCTTCTTCAGGGCCGATGGCATCGCAGACCAAGGCGAACACGAAGGCCTTCGAGATGCTCTGCAGCGAGAAGAGATGGGAGGCGTCCCCAACGGCGAAACTCCTCCCCGCCACTCCCACGATGCTGGCTCCGAAGAGGGTTGGATCGGCGTTGGCGAGCGCGGGGATGTAGTCGGCGACCGAGCCGTCATCTACCGAGCGGTAGAGCTCGTACGCCTCGACGAGGAGATCGCGCACGACTTCCAGGGTGGGCAGCTCGCCGGTGGAGACGGCCGCGGTCGTCGTCGTTTCGTGAAATGGCAGCGGAATGTGCATCGTCTTCTACCTTTCCTGCTCGGTCGAGAGAGGTCGTGGCATGCAATCGTGTCGCACCTGCGTTGGTGAGGCCGCCCCATGCGTGGTCGGCGTGTCAGCTTGTCTGGTACCCGCCGTTGATCGGTATCGTCTGTCCTGTCACCCATGCGGCATCGTCGGAAGTGAGCCAACCGATCGCCGCAGCCACGTCGCTGGCTCGGCCGAGCCGTGGGACGATGTACGCGTTGCGTTGACCGAGTGTCATATCCGACGCGTCCTCGAGGGAGGCATTGCCTTGGGTGGCCAGCGACAAGGAGTTGCAGGTGATGCCGAACCGCCCGACCTCCTTGGCGACGGCGCGCATCAGCGCCGGGCCAGCACCTTTTGAGGCGGCGTACGCCGCGAGTTTGCGGTCGCCGGCCCGGGCCGACTCCGAGCTGATCGTCACGATCCGTCCCCAACCGCGCTCGATCATGCCGGAAAGGACGACATGGGTGCAGTTCATCGGCCCGTAGACATTCAGATCCACGAAGGACTTCCAGGTCGAGGGGTCGTCATCGACGAAATTCTTCAGGGCGAAACCGGTGACGGGGATTCCTGCGTTGTTCACGAGAATGTCGATTCTCTCGACGCGGGCGAAGGTTTCGGTTACCGCCTCCAGGTCCGTCACATCGCAGACAGCGGGCTCGGCCGAACCGCCCGCTAATCGTATCTCCTCAACCACGCGCTCGGCTCTCTCGGCGAACAGGTCGTTGACGGCAACGTGCGCACCTCGGAGGGCGAGGAGATGCGCCGTGCCGGCGCCGACGTTCTGGCCCGCTCCCGTAATCAGGGCGGTGCGCCCGGTTAGATCTCCCACCTGTTCGTCCTCCGTTCGGCCTGTGTCGTCCGGGGCGCAGCCGACGCCATACCCGTCGATGTGGACAAAGGGGATGTTGTTGTCCTCGCCCTCGCCCTCGAGAACGAGGACTCAGGCCGAAGTGCGGCTCCCCGAGACCGTGGATGCGGGGATCATCGGTGCCTTCGAGGTGCCGGTCATCGTCTCGCCGTCCACGGTGACGTCAAACGTCAAGGTCAGTCGCATCGGCGTCGTGACATCCTGCCTCCACGTCAGCTGGTTCCCATTGGCGACCGGTTCGAGGAAGTCCACGGTCTCGTCATCCGTACGAGCGGTACCCTGAATCGCTCCGTCCTCCTCGGTGATGTCAAAGACCGCGGCGAGCTTGCCGATGGGCGTATCGATGGTCACGTCCCATGAACCTGCGAAGGTACTCAAATCGCTCTCCTTTGGTGATCGCCTGTCCGAGGGCCAAGGGGCCATTCGCCCGCCCGCGCTCGTGACCGCCGGACTTCCAACTGTACCCCGGTCGCCGGCCGCGTCCCATGATCATTGCGTTGCCGGGCAAACTGGTGGGGTGGACAGCAGCCCGTTCCCATCGGGATTCTTTGACCGGGCCGACGGCTCCGCCGATGAGGTGTTCTACGCATGGCCACGTTTGGTCACCCACATCGACGACGACGCCATCGCGGCCGTGGGTGCCCTTTACGAAGAGCTCGGGATCGCCGGGGAAGTGCTCGACTTGATGAGTTCCTGGGTGTCGCATTTTCGCATCGCGCCGGCGCACCTCACCGTGCTGGGGATGAGCGTTGACGAGCTACGGGCGAATCGTTCCGCCGAAGTCGTCGTCGTGCACGACCTCAACGCGGATCCCCAACTGCCTTTCCGAGAGGCCTCGTTCGACGCCGCCGTGTGCTGCGTCTCCGTCGACTATCTCACTCGGCCGTTGGAGGTATTCGCGGAGGTGGCTCGAGTGCTCCGGCCCGGTGGACCGTTTGTGTGCACATTTTCAAACAGGTGTTTTCCCACGAAAGCCATTCGAGGTTGGCTCTACGCCAACGACGAGGAGCGGTGCGACATCGTCCGTCGGTACTTCCGCTTCGCCCCTGGCTTTGACGAGCCACACCACGAGCGGCGGACACCGGCGTCGCATCGAGGCGACCCGTTGCTGGCAGTCTGGGCCTACCGCTCGTCGACCCGGTTCGACGCACTGACGGTTACGTCGTCGCCGGAGCCTTGACGCCCCCGTTGACCCAGAGCGTCTGGCCAGAACAGTAGCTCGATGCGTCAGAGGCCAGGAAGAGCACGGGGTAGGCAATCTCCTCTGGCCGACCGATTCGCCCTATCGCGTTACCTGGGCCGAGGACGGCCTCGTCGGATTGTTGCGCCTGTTTCGTCGACTTGTTGTACCCCTCGGTCTTGATCGCACCGCATGCGACAGCGTTCACGCGGACGCCGCCGCCCGTCCACGCCGCGGCCAGCGATCGCGTCAGGCTATTGATGCCGGCCTTCGCTGCCCCATAGGGAGCGACCATGGGCAACGCGAGAAAGCTCGCGCCCGAGGAGATATTGACGATTGCGCCGCGTCCCTGCTCGAGCATGGGCGCTGCCACCAGGCGGGACATGAACCACACGCTGGCCAGATTCGTGTCGATGATCTCATGCCATTCTGCGATCGTCCATTTTTCGGGCGTCTTGTTGATGCTGCCGCCTGCGTTGTTCACCAGGACGTCGACGTGTCCGTACTCGTTCATCGTCGCCTGGACGAGGCGTTCGCATGCCTCGGCGTCGGTGACATCGGTGGGCACGGCGAGTGCTCGACGCCCGAGCTTGCGGATGCTCGTCGCGGTCTCTTCGATCAATGCGGCCCGCCGCCCGGCAAGCACGATGTCGGCGCCGTGTTGCGCCAGCACCGTGGCCGTGGCACGGCCGATGCCGGTGCCGCTGCCCGTCACGATCGCCACCCGTCCCTCCAGCGAGAATATGTCGCCCGCCATGACCCCTCCCATGCTTCGTCCTGATGGACGGTATAGCGCAGCCGGGCTGTCCTGTACTGCTCCGGGGCCAGCCGAGAGTCGGCCCGCGTCAGGGAGCCTGCCGGGACTTTCCCAGCCTCGACAACGTGAGAAAGCAAGCCAGTATCCAGATGAGGGCGAGACCGGCGAAGATCAACTTGTCGTCGATGAAGAAGTCGATGGCCAGAGCGACGCCGAGGACGAGCATGAAGCGCCAGAACCAGCGCCTGCCCGGGTTTCGCTTCACGGACGAGCGCCGTGCCCGTGCCGGGTCGTCCCCGGACGCCCCATGGTGCCCTCGACCTGGGGGCTCGAGCTCGGCATCGGCGGACATTACCTCCGGGAGGACCCCCGAATGCCCCGACCGGGGGGTGCGGCACGCCCCAATTGCCGTGGTGGCCAGGCCCGACGCCCGCCGAGGATCCTCTACTTTTAAATCACATGGATGTATTCTGTGGACGCTGGAAGAAATGAGAGGAGACGGAAATGGTGATCACCGCGTATCTGGGCGATGTCAAGGAGTCCCTGGTCGCCGATGAGCTCGAGTCACCAGCCGCTGTCGTCGAGGATCGGCCGAGGGACGCCCAGGGTCACTGTTGGGATGGGCACACGTGCGACCACCCCGACCATGACATGTACGCCACCATCCACTTCATTCGCTGACCTGGCGGAAGGTCTTGGCGGCGGCATCCGGGGATTGATCCGCGCGTTGCCGCGTGGTTGTGTCGATAGGGCATCGACCAATGGCCTCCGCGCTCCAGTCGCTCGTCCGAGCCTCGAGAAAACTGCGGGGCGCCTTATAGTCCAGTGACACGAACGCGCACTCTGGGGGGACAAGAGGCCATGGAAGCGACCGTTGACCGACTGCTGGAGGGATGTACCGCGTGGATCACCGGCGCGGCTGGCGGCATCGGGCGAGCGGTCGCGCACCGCTTGGCCGCGAGCGGTGCGGTCGTGGCGGGTCTTGATATCGACACGCGTGGGCTCGGCGATGTGTTCGGGAAGGCCGAGTGGGTTTTTGCCACCGTGGACGTAAGGGACGCGGCGGCGGTCGAGCGGGCGACGAGCAGTTTGACCGACCGCACCGGTCCCCCTGACATCCTCGTCAACTCCGCCGGTATATCCGCATCGGCGTCACTCCGGTCACACGACCTCGCGCTGTGGAACGAGATAGTGGCGACAAATCTGACCGGATCGTTCAATCTGATCCGAACACTCATCGACGGGATGTGCGAGCGAGGTTTTGGGAGGATCGTCAATGTGTCGTCGGGTTCGGGGTTCAGAGTGGCCGCCCTCCATGCCGCCTACGGGGCGTCCAAGGCAGGTGTCGTCGCGCTGACCAAGGCGGCGGCGGGCGAGGGGGCGCCCTACGGTGTGACGGCCAATGTCGTCGCGCCAGGTTTCGTCGACACGCCGATGACGCGCCGACTCTTCCCGACCGACGAAGAGATGAAGAATGTGGCTGTGGCTTCACCCATTGCCAATCCTATGGGGCGCCCTCTCCGGGCGGAAGAACTCGCCCACGCGATCTGGTTCCTCACCCTTCCCGACAGCGGGGCGATCACCGGTCAGACGATCCACGTCAACAACGGGGGATTGATGATCTAGCACGGGACACCGGCTTCCCTTCCGGGGATACGTCTATGCCGTCGTCAGAGGTCGGCACTCGACGGTGCCGGGGTGCAGCGATGGGCTGGAGTTGGCATAGATCAGAAGGTCGAGCACGTAGGCGAGCACCGCCATGGTGGCGGCCAGGAAGAGTGTCGCCGCGCCGAGGCCGACCGCGACGCTGGTGAAGGTGCCGCCCGGCGCAGAGAGGCGGACGTCGCCGAACCAGACTGCAGCTCCGCCCGCTCCGGCGAACAGGAGAACGAAGGCGACTCGGCGCAGAGTCGACACGACACCCGTGAGCGGATGGCTTGGCTCCGGCGAAAGCGCCGAGTCCGCTAGGTCGCTTCCCGGATTCTCCATGTGACCTCGTTCTGTCCAACGACCGCTCGTCTCGAAGCTGCCAGGCCTGGCCGCTCTTTTTAGCCATTAAACAACCGGGAGCGGCCCAAGAGAAGGGTCAAAAGTCCTAAATGGCGCCGGACCGGCGTGTTGTTCATTCAGAGAGCGTTGAGGATGCCGGCCAACTCGCGGGCCTGGCTGATCATCGCCATGTGACCGGCATCCAGATCGACGATGTTCACTGCACCGAGGTTGGCGATCATCTTGTTCTGCGCATCGAGGGTGATACTCGCATCACGGGCCAAACGGACATACGTCCGGGCTATGGGATGACGCAGGCCGGTGAGATCCGTAGGGTCGGAGAGAACCTTGAAGGACTCGGGGACCCGGCGCGCCAGGGTCGATGCTGTTTGGCGTTCGTCCATGTCGTTACAGAACATCGCGACGAACAAGTCGGGATGAAGGCCGCCTTGACTGTCGACGACATCGTCTCCGATCCTCGCCGCAACTTCGTGGACTGCCGGGCTGAGGTCGCCGAGAACATCAGTCAAGGGCGTGCCATGGGGCGGGACCGCACAGGACACGAAGGCGAGATGGGAGAGCCGGTCGGGAATGCGCTCGGCGACACCCGGCAGGGTGAGGCCGGCCATCGAGTGGCCAACGAGCGTGACATCGCGCAGATCCCGCGCCACGATCTCGTTGGTCACCGAATCGACGAAATCCGTGATCGTCACCGAACCCAAGTCCTGCGGTCGGCGACCTCGCCCTGGAAGGTCGACCGCCAGCACGGTCCCCGTGAGCAACGGCGTTATCTCGTCCCAACACGATCCGGAAAAGCCGCCCCCATGAACCAGCACAAATGGCATGTCGGTAGATTGTCATATGCCCGACCTCGGGCCGCGACTCGCACCTCGGCTATCGCAGACCGCGCAGCCAAGGTCCGACGATATCGGCGACATCAGATTCGCGCCTCCGCAAGGAATGGTCCCCGTCGACGAAAACGAGTGACACCGGTCCAGCGATGGCGGCCGTCTCCTTTTCGAGCTCGTCCGGAGTGCCGAAGGCATCCCGTCTGCCGGAGATGAAAAGGCACGGCAGGCGCAGTTGCGAGAAGTGGGCAGTGCGAAGGCGATCGGGACGTCCGGGAGGATGAAGCGGGTAACTGATCAAGACCAGCGCGGCTGCATCGAGTCCCTCGGCGACGGCCATGGAGCACATGCGTCCCCCCATGGACCGACCGCCCAAGGCGAGCTGCTCGGGACCAACATGGAGGCGTTCCGCAAGCACTTTCGACGCGGCCCGAATTGTCCGGATACACACCTCGGGCGGATCCGGTCGGCGTTTGCCGGCGGCCTGGCTCGGAAACTCGATACGTTCGACCACGATGCCGGTGGCAGTGACGACGTCGTCCACGGCGACCAGCCCCGGATGGTCTCGTCGTGCGCTGCTGCCCGGGGTGAGAATAAGGCCAGCCGGGCTCGATCCTGTCATTGCGGCATCATTGCGCATGGCGCGGCCTCGGCGCGCGGGGTGAGCTTGGAAGCTGCCCGGCCCCACCTCGAGGAGGGGCCGGCGTCGATCAGAACCCTGTGCCCGTGATGATCGACCCGTTGAGACGCGTACCGTTCATGCCACCGTCGTAGGGCGCGTCGCCAAAGGTGAAGATGGCACCCGTGGCGGACGAGACCCAGTAGCCCTGCCCGTCCGCCGTGGCAAAAATCGCTGTGGCCGGGTCGAGGCCTCCCGTTTGACTGCCCGGACCGCCGAGGTTTGCCGCGTCGCCGTAGGCCGTGACCGTTCCGTTACCCGAGAGGATCCAATAGCCCCCGCCGTCAGGAGTGGCTGTGGCCGAGGTGACCGGCGCACCCTGTGCTTCGGGTGCGCCAAAGGCCACGGCATCGCCGAAGGCATAGACGTTGCCCGTCGTGGTCACCAGCCAGTAGCCATTCCCGCTGGCGTCGGGCATGACCGTCACGGCAGCTCCGGAGCATCCCCCGATGGCGGGGCAGGACCCTTCAAACTTTGCGTCACCGAACGCAAAGACGCCCCCGTCGGAGCCGACCATGAAGTAGCCCCCTCCATCGGCGGAGGGCACCATGCCGACAATCGGCGCGTTCAACTCCTTGACGCCCCTCCCGCTCCCGGCGGGGGCGTAGCCCAGACCGGGGATCGAACCAAAGAAATCTGCATCGCCGAAGGAAAAGACGCCACCGTCCGCGGCGACGAGCCAGTAGCCGGCGCGGTCAGCCGTGACGCTCATTCCGACCACCGGGCGCTGCAATGTGAGTGCTCCCGTGGAGCCGTAGAACGGGGCTGCGCCAAAGGTGAAGATCCCGCCGTCAGAGCCGACCAGCCAGTAGCCGTGCGGGCCTGGAGTCGAGGTTGTCCCTTGCCCGTCGTACATGATGGCGAGGGAGCCGTTGGCCAGTGGGCCGGGCGACGCAAGGACGCTGTTGCTGTCCCCGACCATGTCGACGGGCGTGTGCGTCACCGTCCCGGCGCCTACGGTTCGTTCGCTGATGCTGCTGAATTGTGCGGTACCGAAGTTGGCCAACGTGGACTGTTGGTCATTGATGGTTGGCGCCTCTTCGATCCATTCGGCGGAAGCCCCGGGACCCGTGTAGGCGACCTGCTCGGTCGACGCCTGACCAGTCGTCAGGTCCGTGATGCTGATCGTCCACGTGGTGCTCCCGGCGGAGTTCTGCTCCACCGAGCCGACCATGTGATCGCCGGGTGACACGTACCAGAGGGGTATGGCGTTATCCGGAAGGACTTCGTACCAGGCGAAGTACTCCGTGCCGCCGCCTGATGTCTCCTGGGTTGTACCCGTCTGGATGAGGGAGGAATTCGTTGCGCCGTCGACGCCGATCCAGGTGGCCGAGAACTGTGGCGCCGCACTCGGCTGCACTTGCGGCACCACCCATTGCCCGCTCGCCCCGGTGAACTGTGCCCCGAAGTCGACGTCGCCGGCCCAGTTGTGGGACTCCGCCGTTTCGATGGCACCCGAGGCGTGAGGTTGGTGGCCGGTCACCCAGTGCGCGGGCTCGGTCTGCGCCAACCCGACGAGGGATGATCGGGTAATTCCTGCAGCTCCTGGGGTGAAGGCGGCCGTGGCGCCGTCCGCTCCCTGTGCCACGGTGATGGAGGTCCCTCCCAGGACCAGCAAGGCTCCGAGTGACCACAGCCACCGCCTTGGAACGTACATTGGGCCTCCCGGCGCTGCGACCTGGCTCGACCATAGATGAGGATCCGGTGGCGGATGGCGCAAATACCTCGTTCGCAACCGTCGAGCGATCTCGTTGCAACTTGAGGGGACGAGACTCAGGTCATGTATTCGGCACCGCCCTCGATGCCGTCGCGGCGCGGGGTGATACGGCGAACGATGGGTGAGTGTCAGCCCAACGTTGCGCGCTCCGAATGCGGCGGGATCTTCCCGGGCCCAGAGCCGAGAGTCGGGACGCACGCATGGTGACGACCGCCAGGGAGCGGATGCCCACCGAGCCCTTCGACGTGGACTCGGGTGACGTGATCTCGCAGTTCTTGGTCGAGTACCTCCAGCAGCACACGCCAGAAGGGACCCTCGAAGAGGTCTACCGTGTGGCAGAGGAGTCGCGGAAACTCGGGACACACGTTGCCGACGTCGCGTGGACCCTCTACGCGCGGCGCCGCAGCTTGCTCGAGGCCGCGGGTGCGGTGTTGGGAGGAGGTCCCGACTCGTTGAGAGAGGTCGGTCGCTGCGCCTTGGACTCCATTCGCCGGCCCGAGCAGATGGAGATATTGCAGGCGCTCGGTTCCCCCGCCGCCGTGTACGAGGCTCTGCCCGGGTTCATCGAGGTCTTCGGACCCGCGTTCCGCCTGAAGACGGACATCGTCGGCCCGTACGAGTGCCGGGTCGAGATCGAGATGCGCGAGGACAACGAGCCGTTTCCCGAGCTGTGCGCATTCGCGATGTCCCTCGCGTCCACGGTGCCGCAGCTCTTCGGCTACTCGGTGGCGGAGATCCGGCAGGAATCGTGCCGGTGTGACGGCGCAGCGCGTTGCTCCGCCCTTCTGCACTGGGATCCGGTCGACGCCGAACAGGCGCACGAACGGCGCGCCGAAATGCGCGTGCGGCTGTTGGAGGCCAGGCTCGACGAGCTCCAGCGCACCCTGGCCGAGCTCGGTTCTGGTGACGGGCTACAGCCGGTGCTGCACCGGGTGATGGCCGGAGCGATGCGCGCCGTACAGGCGCCTTCTTACATCCTCGACATAAAACAGAGCGTGTCGTCCAACCACTTCATGCGGACCGTCGGAATCGACGAGGCGGAGGGCATTGCGGTGACGTTGGGTCTCCGCGAGTCAGGAGCCACTGCGGAAAACGTCCTGGCGTGCGAAATCGTCTCCGACCGCTCTCACTACGGGCACCTTGTCGCCATCCGCCCCGAACATGCGTCATTCGAAACCCGTGATCGCTCGGTGCTCGATTCGTACGCCCGCCTCGCCGCGGCCGCCCTCGACTCAGAAGCCGCGGTGGTCGAGGCTCGACGTCAGGCGAACACGGCCCAAGCCCTTCTGGCCCTTTCGGGCAAATTGGCCGACTTGTCGACGAGTGGGGAGATGGCGGCCCACCTCTGTCGCACGGTTACCTCGGTCATCGACTGTGATCGGGTGATCGTTGCCCTGGCCTCGAATGGAGGTGAGGCCGGATGGGTGTACGCCACCCATGGCTTCGATCACGAGACCGCGGCCGCACTGACCTCCCTTGCCCCCGACACGTTCGCGGGGAGCGTGGAGTCCTGGGTCTACCGGCACCCGGTGAACGCTCCGGCGGGCGGCATCAGCGCCGCGTTGGTGCACGCCGGTTCCCTGGCCGCTCGTTCCTTGGGCATCACATCGAACGGTGAGTTGTTCGGGTGGATCACGATCGATGTCACCGACCACCCAGAGCGGTTGGACGACGATGTCGACATCGCCGAACGACTCCGGGGACTGGCCGGTCAAGCGGCCATCGCCATGCACAACGCCCGTCTCCTGGAGGAGATCCGCTATCAGGCACTGCATGACAGCCTGACCGGGCTGCCCAACAGGGTGCTCATCATGGACCGGGTGGAGCAGGCCATGGCCCGGGCCCGCAGGGATCGCGCCGAGATAGCGTTGCTGTTCGTCGACCTCGACGGCTTCAAGGACGTCAACGACAACATGGGCCACACCGTCGGGGACGACCTTCTCCGTTCGGTGGCGTCGCGCTTCGCCGGAACGCTCCGGGAATCGGACACCGTGGCCCGACTGGGCGGTGACGAATTCGTCGTGCTGGTCGAGGGGATCTCGCTGGCCGCCGGGCCTGAAATCGTGGCCGAACGCCTCTTGAAGGTGTTGTGCGAGCCGTTCCACCTCGGCGGGGAGCACGACGCACAGGTGTCGATCTCCGCCTCCATCGGAATTGCCGCCGGGCTGCGGGACACGAGCGAAGAGCTCCTCCGGGATGCCGATGTCGCGCTCTATCGGGCGAAGCAATCGGGGAAGAGCTGCTACGTGCTCTTCGAGTCCGAGATGTACCAGGCCATGCACAGCCGTCACGAACTCGAGATGGACCTGCAGGCTGCGGTCGGTTCGGACCAATTCTTTCTGCAGTACCAGCCAATTTTCCACTTGTCCGACATGACACTGATCGGCGTCGAGGCGTTGCTGCGCTGGAACCATCCGGACAAGGGGGTCCTCCAGCCCGATGAGTTCATCCCCGCCCTCGAAGCGTCGGGACTCATCATCCCAGTCGGTCGTTGGGTGATCGCTGAGTCCTGCCGTCAGGGTAGGGCGTGGATGGCCCTCGGCCATGACGTCAAGATGTCGATCAATGTCTCCGCCCGCCAGCTCGACGCGGAAACGTTGCTCGACGATGTCTGTTTCGCCTTCGAGAGCTCGGGCTTCCCTCCCGAGATGTTGATCGTCGAGATCACCGAGACGTGCCTGATGCGGGACGCCGGGAGCGCCCTCCAGCAGCTGAACGCCCTGAAGGCGCTCGGCGTGCGGATCGCCATCGACGATTTCGGGACCGGCTACTCCTCGTTGGCCTACCTGCAGCAGTTCCCCGTGGACTCGCTCAAGATCGACCGCTCGTTCATCTCCGCCATGGGCAAGTCGCCCGAAGGTGACTCACTCATCCACACACTGATACAGCTGGGCAAGGCGCTGAACCTCGAGACCCTGGCCGAAGGGATCGAAGAGGACGAGCAGCTGGCACAGCTGCGCGGAGAGAAGTGTGACGTGGGGCAGGGGTACCTTTTTGCCCGGCCGGTCGGACCTGAAGAGATAGAAATGCACTTCATGTCGGCCGGCGCACCAGGACTGGCCTGATCTACTCCGGAGTCCCCGCGTGGGCTACGTATAGCGCGCGGCGCGCGTCCCGGGCACGAGGTCGGGGTTCTCTACACAAACCTCACACTCGAGGCCATCGGGGTCCCGGAAGAAGATGCTGAGCATCGGCCCGAAGTCGGTGACGAAGTCGTCTGCCGCACCTCGGGCCATGAGCCGGTCGCGGATGGTCTCGAAGGCACTGAGCGACGCGGCCTGTACGGCCAGGTGGTCGATTCGGCCCCGGCCGAACATCGGTGTTTGGTGATCGGCCTGCGTGTTGCCCTCGATCTGGAAGACGTTGAGCTCTGACCAGTCACCGATCTTGATGATGGTGAGGCGAGGCCCCACGCCTTCGGGAAACTCGGAGCCGTCACGGAGGACTTCGGCCTCGAACACCTCTTCATAGAAGGTGATCAGGCGCGTGGCGTCATTGGTGATGGTGGCGACGTGGTTGAGGCCTTTGAGCAACACGGGAGCTCCTCTCATGCTTTGGCGGTGCACCGCACTGTAGGCGGCGTACGGGCCGGTCCCCCGCGAGCGGCCGGAGGGCCGGGCGACAACGGCCTTGGCGAGGTAGCGTCGCCGCGGCACATAACGGCGAGAGAACTCGAGGAGCAGGCATGGACATTCGGCGGGTGGTGACCGGGCACGACAAGAACGGGAAGGCGATCGTCGTCGACGACCAGATGGTGGCACCGGTTGTCTTGTCACTCGTTCCCGGCCATGAGTTCCATCGCCTTTGGGGCGCCGATTCGGTCCGCTCCTTTCCCGACGACGGGTCGGCGCCCGCCTCGGGGGATTACTTTCCGCCCGTGGGTGGCTTCCGGTTCGGATTCTTCACCATCCCACCTGAGGGTGGGCCGGGAATACCGCCCGATATCGACCTCGAGGCGGCATTGGCGGAGTACGAAGGCCTGCTGCCCGGCATGGGCAAGTACGTGGAGCCCGACGACCCGGGCATGCACACGACAGCCACCGTGGACTACGGCATTGTCATCTCGGGCCAGGCCACACTCGAACTAGACGACGGAGCCAAGGTCATCCTCAATCCAGGTGATACCTATATCCAGAACGGGACACGCCATCGGTGGTCGAACACCGGTGACGTTCCGGCCGTGATGGCAATCACCCTGATCGGTGCCCAGCACCAAAAGGTGGAATGAGCCCCTGCTACGACACACCCAGGCGCTGGTTGTAGTTGGAGATCGTGGCGTTTGCGGCTTTTTCGGCATTCGCGAGCGCCGTGGCAGGTGAGACGCCCCCGGTGTACATCGACTCCTCTGCGTTCAGGAAATCGATGCGGACGTCGCCGTAGGGGCCGATGACCGAACCCGAGGTGGCGGCGTCGTTGACGCCGCTGTTGATCTCGTCATAGGCCACCTTGTAGCCCGGGCTGGCGGCCCAGAGCTGCTTGACCGTAGCCATGGTGGTCGAGGATTTGCGAACCGGGATGTAGCCCGTGCCGGCGGCCCATGTGGCTTGGGACTCGGGGTTGCAGAGATACGACAGGAACACCCACGACGCCGCCTGATCGAGCGCGGGGACCTTGGAGGAGATGTACACGCCTGACCCGCCGGGCTCGATGCCCCCCTTGATCGATGCGCTCAGTGCCGGGAACGCGCTGATGCCCAATTTCACATTCGGGTACTGCCCCCCGCTCAGGACCTGCGTGACGGTGCCGAGCGCGGCCGACGTGTCGATCGACATGCCGTACTTGCCGCTGCCGATCCCGAGCAGGTTGTCGAATGCGCTCGGGCCGCTCGAGGGGTTGGTCGTGGCATCGCCCGACGTCACCAAGCTGGCGAGGTCGGTGAAGATCTGCAGGGCCGGCTTGGTCTGGAAGGCGACTTTGGTGGCTCGCCCCTTCCTCCCGTTGCTGTTGTTGACGAACGTCTGGTTGGCCGTGGACAACCAAGTCTCGAGATGCCATGGATCGAGTTTCAGGGCCGTGCCGCTCCCCGAGGCCTTGAGCGCTTTGGCATCGGCCACGTACTCCGACAGCGTGGTGGGCGGCGAGCTCGGATTCAGTCCCGCCTTCGTGAAGGCGAGCTCGTTGTAGTAGAGGATCGGAGCTGACACCGCGAACGGCAGCGCCTCTTGCACGCCGTTGACATTCCAGTAGGCGAGGGGCCGTGGGAGGTAGTCGGACGTGGAGTAGTGGGCCGCGTTCATGCAGGACTGCACCGGAAGGAATGACTGGGTGTCGATTGCCGCCTGCGTCCGCTGGTCCTCGAGTTGGACCGCGTCGGGCAGCTGCCCGTTGGAGAGCCCTGCTTCGTATTTCTGCCAGGTGTCGTCGTAGCTCGCCTGGTCGACGAGCGTCACATGGACCTTGGACTGCGAGGCATTGAAGGCGCTCGTCATGGTGGCCAGCGTGGTGGCGTTGGCGTTGGTCGCCGAGTTCCAGAACGTGATGTTGACGACACCTTTGTGCTTGGCCAACGCCGACAGGTCGCACGTCGGCAGCTTGGTGGCCGCACCGGCGGGGGAGCCCTGTGCCGCGCCGAGGGCGGCTACCGCGACGGTGGAGCTGGTGATGATGGTAACGGCTGCGCCGACCTGGGTGAGCACGCGGAGGAATCTCATACGGCATTGCCTACCACTCCCGGAGGCCCTATTTGACGGCACCCGCCGTGAGGCTCCGCACGAGTTGTTTCTGGAAGACGAGCAGCAAGATGACGAGAGGCACGAAGGCGATCACGGCACCCGCCAGGGCGACCGGAATGGAGTCGGCCTGCGTGCCGACCAGTTGCTTCAGCCCGATCTGGACGGTATCGAGGGGTTTGGTCCCCCCGGTCGACAGCAACGGCCACAGATACTGGTTCCAGGCCCCGAGGAAGGAGAAGACGCCCAAGGCGGCCAGGGAGGGCCGAGCCAGTGGAACCGCCACCCTGGTCATGAACCGCCAGTGGCCGTAGCCGTCCAACCTGGCGGCTTCCTGGAGGTCCTTCGGTATCTGCAGGAACGCCTGTCGGAGGAGGAAGATGCCGAATCCCGTGGCCAGGAATGGAACGGCCAGTCCTTCGTAGCTGTTGAACCACCCGAGGGAGGACACCGTGTCGAGGTTGGTGATGAAGGTGACTTCGAGCGGGATCATGAGCGTGGCGAGGCACAGCAGAAAAAGCACGCGTTTGAACGGGAAGCGGAGGAACGCGCACGCGTAGGCCGCCAGGACGCTGGTGACGAGCTGTCCGGCCACAATGATGGCGGTCATGACGGTGGAGTTCGTCAGGTAGCTGGACAGCTGACCGGCGTTCCAGGCCGTCGCATAGTTGTGCCACTGCGGAGTGCTCGGGTACAGCGGTGGCGGCTGATGGGCCAGTTGATCGGGTCGCAGGAGCGA
>Ga0182030_10004587_pt1 | contig 29443 bp, 34 predicted proteins | sample 812S3MmetaG_FD_121299 | JGI IMG/M metagenome (GOLD analysis project Ga0182030, IMG submission 121299) | Permafrost microbial communities from Stordalen Mire, Sweden - 812S3M metaG (Illumina Assembly) | ecosystem: Environmental > Terrestrial > Soil > Wetlands > Permafrost | place: Sweden...
CGAGGCCAAGGACGAGTGGGTCATCAACGGGACGAAGACCTGGATCACCAACGGCGGGATCGCCGACATCCATGTGGTGGTGGCTTCGGTCGATCCGGAGCTCGGCTCGAGGGGCCAGGCCAGCTTTATCGTTCCTCCCGGCACAGCCGGTCTCTCCCAGGGGCAGAAGTTCAAGAAGATGGGGATCCGGGCCTCCCATACCGCCGAGGTGATCCTCGATGACGTCCGGGTACCGGGGAGCTGCCTCCTGGGTGGCAAGGAGAAGCTGGACGCCAAGTTGGCCAACGCCCGCGAAGGTAAGCGCTCGACCAGCCAGGCAGCTATGAAGACCTTTGAGGCGTCGCGGCCGACCGTGGGGGCCCAGGCGCTCGGCATCGCCCGGGCGGCGTACGAGTACTCGCTGGCCTACGCCAAGGAGCGCAAGGCTTTCGGCCGGGCCATCATCGAGAACCAGGCCATTGCCTTCAAGCTGGCTGACATGAAGACCAGGATCGACGCATCCCGCCTCTTGATCTGGCGGGCATCGTGGATGGGCCGTAATGGCAAGGAATTCACCTCGGGAGAGGGGTCGATGTCCAAGCTGTTTGCCGGCGAGACCGCAGTGCATGCGACCGAAGAAGCCATCCAGATCATGGGAGGCTACGGCTACATCCGCGACCATCCGGTGGAGCGCTGGCACCGCGACTCCAAGATCTACACCATCTTCGAAGGCACCTCAGAGATCCAGCGGCTGATTATCGCCCGATCCATCTCCGGGGTACATATCCAGTAGCTGAGGAACAGGACGTCACACGCGGAGGCGCCGATCTCGCCAAGTCCTCGTCTCTGTAACCATGGTGTGAGATCGGCTCAGACGTTAACCAGACCGGGAGATCCGCCGCTTCGGAAACGAGTGAGATGGGTTCAAGACCCTTGGTCCGACAGTCCGGTCGAACCCCAATCTCGAAGGCTGGCCAAGCTACTGATCTGGGCTATTGGACTGCGGGTTGGAGTTGGTCGATCTGATTCGGCCTGTCATCGGCAGTGAATCGAGTGAGCTGGTGTCTGTGATCCCGTCGGCAATGTCGCGAGCGACTTCCGTGAGCCGAAGGTTGTGATTTCGTGCGTGATTTCGCATCCGTTGGAAGGCAAGGTCCATGTTGAGACCGGCTGCCTCGCTGATCTTTCCCTTGGCCTGCTCGATGATGACCCGGCTGTTGAGTGCCTCGTTCAGCTGACCGTTGAGAACTTGGGCATCAATGGTGGTCTGGTGTTGAATGATGGCGATGGTTGCGACATCGGCAAGTGCTTGGGCGACCAGCACGTCGCCCGATTCGAGGGAACCATTGTCAGTCCGGAACATATTGAGCGCTCCAATGGTGTTGCCTCGGAGATGCATCGGGAGGGCGTGCACCGAATGGAATCCGGCATCGATCGCCTTTCGTGTGAAGCGAGGCCATCGCCCATCGGCTGCCGACAGTTCAAGATTGACGATGGGATCCCCGCTACGGAAGCAGTCGACGCAGGGACCCTCGTTGGATTGAAGTTCGAACAGTTCGAGATCCCGCATCGCATCGCTCGAGGAGGCGACGACCTGCAGATCTCCGCTTGAAGCGGCAAGCATGACACCGGCCGAGGCGACGTCGAGCGCCTCGACGCAGCGGTCGCCGAGCACGGTCAACACATCGATGACGTCGAAGTCATCCACCAGGTTGTCGGCCAGCTCGACCAGGGTCTGGACCAGCAGAGCTTCTCTAGCCATCACAACACCAATCTGTCCGGGTGAGATCGTCGGCGATGCGAAACTGAACGAACCGCTACGGCCACCATAGTGCTGCGGGCTCGGAAAGGAGGAGTTGCCGCGTACCGACCGCTCATCTACTGGCTGTCGGCACCGCTGAGGCGAAGTCGTCTGGCGACCACATCTCGAGCAACGTCGGCAAGGAGGCGGTCCGCCCCAAAGGCATAAGCGCGCAGGCGAACCAGGGCTTCGGTGACACCGACGTCGAGCTGGATTGCAGCCATACCTGCGGCTTGGTGGACCACGTAGTGGAAGTTGGCTCCAGCCTCCAGTTCAGCGGCAACGGCACCGGGCGGAGCATTGGCCTGCGTGGCAAGGATGGTGCGGGCGGCTACGTCAGCCAGCACCAGCGCATCGGCGAACTGCTCCCCATCGAGAGGGCCGGTGTAGCGACGGTAGAGGTTGAGGGCACCCAGGCGGGCCGACCCGATCCGCACCGGAAAGGCAAACACCGCACGTGCTCCGGCCTCCAATACGGGGGGAGTGAACGCCTGCCACCGATCCAGTTCCGGCCTAGCCAGGTCCGGCTCCACAATGGCCCTCCCGTCATGATGGGCATCAATGCCTGGCCCCTCACCGAGGGTGTACTGCAGGTCCTCGATCTGTGCCGACAGGGCATCGGTCGTGCCTAGTGACCCCCGGACCAGTTCTCCCGAGAGCAACATGATTCCCGCGCCATTTGTGCCCGTGATCTCCGCAGAAACCTCGCACAGTTGTTCAGTCTCTGGAATATCGGCATCCTGGGTGGACAGGAGCATGAGGATGCGCGCCAGACGGTCGGTAGTCATTCTCAGCAACCTGAGCCGTGACGTATCTGCTTCGGTCCAGCGCTAGCGCTCCATTGCCGAACCATTGGTCGTCTCCTTGCCGAGGGGCGAGACGCTTAACGGGGACCTGGTTCAGCGCAGCCGGTTGCGGGTTGCACCGGGCCACCTCATCTTACCGCGCCGATCATGGGAGCAAACATTGTGAGTACGAGGGCAGTGACCGCCTGCCGCTTGCCAGGGTTGCACCGAACCCAGAATCTGGCGAGTCCGCCCGCCGTCCGGGTGCACACGCCACAGGGTGTAGGGTCCTGAGCCAGAGAGGGTAGACCGCCTGGGACTTTGTCTCAGTTGTGAGCCCCTATTTAGTTGCTCCAGATCCTGGCGACGCAATAGCGAAGCGTCGAGAAGGGGCCTGATGAGCGCCAACCGGCAGCACCTGCGGCTGATCGTGGTCGAACATAAACCGAACGCGACAAGCGACGGAGTCGCGAAAGTGGCGTCATCGTTGGCGAGGTCCAGAGTCGCCTTGCTAACGGCATCGCGGGGAGGCACTGACGGGGTTCCTGAGCATCACAGACCTCGGATCACTGGTGGAATCGAAACCGCTACCGACGGGTGGATCCGTCGTCGCGACGCATCGATTGCTCGTGAGATGCCGAAAACCCAAGCCTCTTCGGGCTTTGTGGTGAGGACCGGAATCAGTGACCTCACTGATGCGGCTCGAAAGCGGGAAGCGGCCGCGCGCCGCATCCATCCTTCCGGAGCAGCGTGATCCAGATGGACCTTTACGCGAACGACAAGTTGGCCTACGGGATCAATATCGACACCAAGGAAGTGGGGCGCTTGACGAGTGCCAAGAGCGACCAGACCAAGGATCGGGTCAAGGAGGCCTTCCTCACCGGCAACAAGGACCTCCAATCCGATGGTGGAGACGACCGTCGGGCGGCCGATCTGAAGGAGCAGGTGGAGAAAGTCGCAGACAAGTCCAAAGAGATGGTGGGCGAGCTCGGCGATAAGGCGTGTGGCGAAGTGTCACGGAACCCGCATCGAATCGCGACCCCGGGCAACTCGCCGATTATCAACCCCCAAGTGGACACAAGAGATAGGGAGCCAGAACAATGAGGCACACTTCGATACCCGCAATAGCAGCAATCGCCGCCGTTGCCCTCGGGGCAGCAGCCTGCGGCTCCAGTGGCTCAGCCGTGAGCACCGAGCCAGTCCACATTGTGGAGACCGCCTATACGACGACGCTCAACGCCAAGACGGCGAAGGTCGCCTTCACCGAGTCGATCAAATCCTCCAGCACCAGCGGATCCAGTGAGTCAGCGACCGTGACCGGATCAGGACTGATGAACCTGTCGAATCACGGTTTCGAACTGACAGTAAATGCTCCGAGCGGAGGCACCGAGGAGGTGCTGGAGACCGGGAGTGTGGAATACATCCAGGTACCCCCGGCATCAAGGAGCCAAGTGCCCGGCAACAAGGCATGGGAGAGCGTGAATCTGAATCAGGTGGATGAGGCCAAGGTGGGCAAGTCGTTTTCCCAGCTTTCCTCTGTCAACTCTGATAATCCCACCCAGGCGCTGTCCAATCTGGCTGAGGTTTCCGACAACGTGACCAAGGTCGGTGCCTCCACCATCGACGGGACCGCGACCATCGAGTACCGAGCGACGGTCAACCTCACCAAGGAGGCGGCCAGGGTGAAATCAAAGGATGGCTCCAGGGCTGCCCTCGCCATCACCCAAGAGGCGCAAGATCTGGGCACAAAGACACTTCCGGTGAACGTGTGGGTGCAGGCCAACGGGCTAGTGAAGCAAATCGGCGAGCAGGTCCCCATCCCTGCCGCGAGCACTGGCGCTACGAACGGCAGTGGGAAAGCAACAATCACGATGACCTTCTCGGATTTCGGCACCCCAGCTCCGCTTACTCCGCCACCTTCTTCCCAAGTGGCAGACATCACCGCCGAAGCTGTCCAACAGGCCAAGACCAGCGGCGGCTAACGGTCTTGACAATCGAAATGAGAAAAGCCAGCAATCGACTCCATGAAACCCAGTTCAAACCAAACGCCGAACTTGTGGGAACCCCAATCGGCCGAGCCGCTGGGCGGAAGATCGGTGGCGGAACACAACTGTGCGGATGTGTCCAAAGCAGAAGCCGGGGATTCGGGCGTGAGATGCGAAGCAACCCAAGATCAGCCGAAGGAACAACAGCGAACCCAGTCGCCCCGAGAGGCCCCGGTCGTCGAGTGCGACGAGTGGTCTCAGTCGGTGGCGAATCCGGCCGAATGCGCTTGATGCGGGAGCGTTGCGCACCGGGGGCCTTCCGGCTGGGGGCTGGCGTTCGAAAATACGGAATCAGGCCGCCGTGTGGTATGGGTTTCCGCCGAGTTCGGAACCTGGGCAAATGAGAGTGCAGGAAAGCAACGGTTGATCCGCATGAATCTGGGCAAGGTCCAACCATGACTTCCGACGCTGAACCTCTTTCATCACAAGATGGTGCCATCGATCCTGAAACAGTGGCGAGTCGAGCGGACGGAAGACCCGCAGAGGAGGAATCCAGTAGCAACCCGGAAGCCCAAGCACAGGTCATTCTTGAAGAGTCGGAACAGCGGATTGCCGACGGTGCACGTGCCTCGGACCCGATTGACGAACTCATCCCAAAACCTTCGGAACGTCAACTGGAAGAAGAAGGTGCGGACTGACGAGTTCGGGCCCTTCTCTGTGCTCCGGCGCTATCGAAGTGCCTCATGGGTAGGTGCGTTGAACTTCGATCAATCGGGATTTCCCCACTAGCGCGATTACACGGGTGAAACGTCCCCCAAGGGCATGTAGACGGTCATAGTCGTCAGGACCCCATCTAAGGGGTGACGTTGCGAAGTTGTGGGATCAGTCGCTTCTCATCCCGCTGCGTGTCCAGGACCGACTTCATGGTGGACAGAGCCCCAGGGAGGTCAGAAACCTGGTTGTGGCGTTCCTCCGGGTCGGTGGTCAGGTTGTGCAGCTCCCATTCAGGTTCTGCTGCGGCAGGCAGGAACGGGTTGGGTGCAACGCCCTGATTGGCGTACCAGTCGTCCAGACGCTCGTAGTAGTGGTTCAGCTTCCACAATTCCTTTTCCCCTCCGTCACCGGTGGGCAATGATGTGATGACCGACTCGATGTTGACCGGTGGAGTCACCGGTTCGAAAGGCTTGCCGTTCAGGATGTTCACCTGGGTGATTCCCCGGGTGACATCGTCCTCGGTCATGAAGTAGATGGGCGACTCGACGGAGGGTACCTCCTTCGTCCCCAACACAACCCCGCTCAGGTCACGGCCAGGCAGCGGATGGACTTCGTCATGGTGTGCAGCTACACCTGCGACCGCCTCCTCGATGTCGACACCCGCCAGCCCCAGGAGTGTGGGGATCAGGTCGACGTGACTCGTGGGAACGTTCACGCCCTTGCCCCCGGGAGCGATGCCCGGTCCAGCCATCAAGAGCGGTACCCGTGTGGCCTCGTCAAAGGCGTTGCACCACTTCTGGATCAGGCCGCCATGCGCGCCGAGCAGGTCGCCGTGGTCCGAGGTGAACACCACGATGGTGTCATCCACCATGCCGGAGGCTTCCAGTGCACTGAGGATCCTCCCGATCGCTTGATCGACCAGCTTCATCAGGTAGTAGTAGAGCCGGCGATAGCCGAGGTCGGTGGCCGTCTCGAAGATCATCTGCGGCCATGCCGCCTTGAACGCCTCCTGACAGGCCGGACGACCGGTGAACGGGTCGGATTGGGACGGCGCTTCGGAGATCTCAGGGACCGTGTCATCGGGCGGTCCGAACTTCAAGATCTGCTCCCACCCGAATCCCGAGAAGGCGATGTCGTGAGGGTTCACGAATGAGGCCACCGTCAGCCATGGTCCGTCATCCTTGGCTGCGGCAAGCTCGCCGAACAGCTCCACGACCTGCTCGGCGAAAACGCCGTCTCGAATTGTTCCACAGTCGGACCTGGCAGCACCGTGCGGTTCACGACCGATCCATCCGGAGAAGCCGAATGGATCGAGCCGGTCAGCCTTGCGGTAGGCGATCACGGCATCGTCGATGGGCTTGCCGTCGTCGTCTGACGCCTTCAGCCCTTCGTGGGTTCCGGGAATCATCAGGTCGGCGAACGAAATGTGCCATTTCCCACGGTAGTGGGTCTGGTAGCCACCGGCCCGGAACCAGTCGCCGAGTGTGGGCACTGAGTTCGGGTCCAGCCAGTTCATCCCTGGGTCGGAGTTCTGCTTGGCGGTGCCGTCCGTTGAGTTCACCCCGTGAAGTGAGGGGTACTGGCCAGTGAACAGCGTCGCCCGGCTTGGCGTGCAGGCCGTCGATCCGGCGTAATGGCGATGAAACTCCAGGCCACGCTGCCTGATCGATTCCCGAGCGGTCAGTTGCTCCTTACGGAAGGTCGTGACCCCGTCCGTCTCGTAGGGAGGCGGGTAGCGCTCCTCGTCGGTCATGATGAGCAGGATGTTGGGTCGGGCCATGGCTATATCGAAGCAGGTATGGCCCGGGCAGGAGCCACACCATTGGGGTGATTCCCCTCCCGTCGATCCTGACTGAGGTGGCATCGGCATCTATCGATGTTTGTTGCTCAGGGTTCCGAAGATAACGCCGGGTATGCCACTGTCCACATCGGGCTGTTCGAAAGTACCGGAAAATGCCGTCACGGTGGGCAGGAGAGATCCGATTTGAACGTCGGGAAGTGTAGGAGAGCGGCCCTCGCCAAGTGGTAAGACTGGACCATGGAACTCGACCTCCACGTCTCGCGATTCGACTGGGCCGGCGGCCCCCCAGGCATCGGGCCGGGAGTCTCCGATCTGGCCCGGCGGGCCGAAGGGATCGGTGTCCGGACCCTGTCGTTCATGGACCACTACTTCCAGATGGACTGGAAGGCGCCGGCCGAGGACCCGATGCTCGAGGGTTATACCGCCCTTGGATTCGTCGCCGGGGGGACCAAGCGGTTGCGCCTACGCCTCCTCGTGACCGGGGTGACCTATCGCCATCCCGGGCTCTTGGCCAAGGCGGTGACCACCCTCGATGTGCTTTCCGGTGGCCGGGCCGAGCTTGGTATTGGAGCGGCCTGGTACGAACGTGAACACCGGGGTCTCGGTGTGCCGTTCCCACCCCTGGCCGAGCGATTCGAGCGTCTCGAAGAGGCGATCCAGATCTGCTTGCAGATGTGGAGTGACGACAACGGTGCCTACCAGGGCCAGCACTACCAGCTTGAGGCGACGCTGTGCAGCCCGTCGCCGGTCAGCACACCTCGTCCACGGATACTGATCGGAGGGAGCGGCGAGCGCAAGACACTGCGCATGGTTGCCCAGTATGCCGACGCCTGCAATCTGTTTGGCGGCCCCGAAGAGGTAGCACCAAAGATCGATGTCCTCCGGCGTCACTGCGACGCCCTTGGTCGCGACATCAACGAGATCGAGGTGACCGCCATGTACCACGAGATGCCCGCGGATGCGAGCGTCGACGACGTGGTTCGGGGAGCAGAGGACTTTGCCAAAATCGGGGTGTCGACCCTTGTCACGGGCGCCATGGGCGACAACCCGGGCGATTGGCTCGAGTCGACCTTCGGTCCGGCCATGGACCGGCTGGCCGATATCGAGGCTGCGCCCCTGGGCTGATCCGGACCCCAGAACCGAGTTGCTCTCGGAGGCAACGGCGTTGCTGTATCCCTGAACGCCAATGGGCGGCAAACCGGCACGAGTGGGGTAGCCTCCTCATTGGACGATGGTCGCCCGCGCCGACGAATGATCTCCTCCTAAAAACGCTTGGCACGTTGACTAACGAGGGAGTCGAGTCACATGTTGAAGCAGCGGAACTATTGGGTCTACAGCATCGGGTGTTTCCTGGTATGGGGCGTCCTCCTTGCGCTCGCCGCGGCTAAGGCGAAGAACGGAACGTTCCACAACATTCTCCTGGTGTTCGCGGGCTGGACCCTCTGCTGGGTGTCGGCGACGATCGCCAGATTCGTATATCCACCACCCAAGCGATGGCTAGAACGTAGCGAATCGGCGATCCAGTAGACCGACTCCGGATGCCCGCCTTACACCCAGACTACGGCCGGACTGTTCCGAAACATGAGGAGATCAACGATGTCGGCAACGCTGAAAGTGACACACAAGGCGATGGGAGCGGAGGTTCGTCGTGGCTCGTACGATGTCGTGGTCGACGATCGGCGGGTCGGTTCGGTCGCAATGAACGACACGATCGAGATACCGGTTGAGCCTGGAGGTCATACCCTGCAGGTCCGCAACGGCCGAAAGTCGAGCAGTGCCGAAAAGTTCGATGCCGCCGAAGGCGAGATCGTCGCCTTCCGGTGCACCGGAAAAAGGTTCTTGCCGATCTTTCTGGCATCCTTCATAGTTCCCAGGTTGGCATTGAAGCTCGTTCGGGATTGAGTTGGGGTCACCTTGTCTAGCTCATCAACATGCCCTCATCGCCAACCGGCTCGCCGAGAGTAGGCCTGCCACCTACACCGCACAGGTGCCGGTTATCAACCATGGCCAACCGGCCGTTCGAGGATAGAACGCCTGCCCTTCTAGCACCGTCCAGCGGTCACATGCGTGGGCATGGAGTCTGACTGAGACGAACGACGCAGGCAGCGGAGATGCCCAAGCACGGTCGACCGGTTGCGTCATCCTAGAGGTTTCGGCTCTCACCGTCCTAGCTGACCTTCCCACTGGAAGCACACCAGGGCTGCAATGCGTGGATCTTCGGAGGCCAGGTCACCTCACATCGACATTGACTCCGGTACCATGGCAAGGCGTCCATGTACGTCATCGACTATGTCATCTACGGCCTGTGGGTCCTCTTCTGGTTGGCATGGCTGGCAGCCGCCCTGACGGCTAAGCGGGCAGCTCGGTCACGAGTGCGACAGTTCGTCGGCCTGAGGGTCGCCCTTTTTGTCATTCTGGTCTTGGCGGTTCACTCGGGTGTTTTCAAAGGTCACCGCGCCATTGTGAACAACCCCATTCTCCAAGGCACTGGTATGGGCCTGTTCCTCACCGGGTTGGGACTGGCATTGTGGGCACGGGTCTATCTGGGACGGAACTGGGGCACCCCGATGTCCGAGAAGGTGGACGCGGAGTTGGTCACCACCGGGCCCTATCGGTACATCCGCAACCCCATCTACTCGGGAATGATCCTCGCCGCCATCGGGACGGCGGTAGCCGTGAGCTGGTATTGGCTCATTGCCGTCGTGTTCATGGGCGCGTACTTCATCTACAGCGCAACCGTCGAGGAACACATCATGGAGCGCCTCTTTCCGAACGACTATCCGGCATACAGTCGCTCGACCAAGATGCTGATTCCGTTTGTGTTTTGAACGATCGCAGGTCGAGGGTGCCACCAAATCCCGACCAAAGGAATGGGCCAGGGTCGCCCGGTAGACCCGCCTGGGGCTACCCCAGCCGAGCAGCGGTGATCAGGACGGTCTCGAAGTTCATGACGAACGAGCCACCTTGCTCGTCGATGGCCGCGCCGATGCCTTCGAACAGGAGGCCTCGGATCGTTGGTTCGAGGGCAGCGTGGTCGCTCCTTGAAACAAGCTGGTCGAGCCACTCATCCCGCCGGTAGGTCCTCGTCCACCCGAACCACTTCTCTGTCGGTGCACCGAAGTCGGACACGGCGGAGATGGCGTCGATCTCCGGGCCGAGGCCGGTCTTCATATCGGATAACCGATCGGCCGCATACCCCCGGAAGAGACGGTGGCCGCCACGCGGCACGACACTCGTGTACACCTCATCGAGAGCATCGGCCAGATCATCGGGCTGACAACCAGTGTTCCAAATCAGACCGAGCTTTCCCCCTGGCCGCAGGACAGAGGCCGCCTTCGCGGTGGCGATAGGCAGGTCGAGCCAGTGCCATGCCTGCGCCGATGTCACCCGGTCGAACGTGCGACCTGTCGCGTCCCATCCTTCGAATGCAGCGACCTCTACTTCGACTCCATGGCCGCGGGCAATCTCCGCCATTGGTGATGCGAGTTCGACCCCCAGCACCTTGGCGCCGCGCTGGGCCATCTGCCTTGAAGCGATCCCAGTGCCACAACCCACATCGAGGACGTCCAGGCCCGCAGTCACCGGGCCGAGCAGCTCATCGAACACGGCATCGGGGTAGGTCGGCCGGAACCGGTCGTAGGCTACGGCTTGCTGGCCGAATAATTTCGAACGTTCCTGGGCTAGAGGTCGCGCCGTCAGACGGTCGGGTTCCTCGCTGGTATCCACGTACCCCAGCCTGGCCCAGATCACCGGGTCCGTGGGGGCCCCTTCGCGGGCAGCCACGTGCGAGCATTGGAAGTGGCCACTTTCAAGCCGGGTGAGCAGCCCTGGATAGATCGCTTGGGGAGCCTGCGCAATGTGGTCCGGCAGGAAGTGATTGCTCGTCAGATTGCTCCCTTGGCTGGGCCGGGGAGCGCCGTCCTCGACGTTGGCTGTGGTCAGGGCACTCAGGCACTGCGACTGGCATCGCTTGGATGCAAGGTGACGGGCGTCGATCCTTCGTCGGACCTACTTGACCTGTTCGCCGAAACGGCCGCCGCAGCCGGTGTGGATGTTGAGGTGACCCAGGGGCGGATCGAGGATCTCGATATCCTGTTCGCAGGTAGAACCTTCGATCTTGTCTGCTGCCACGGTCTAATGATGTATCTGGACGACTGGGAGCATGCCATCGGGACCCTGGCGAAGCGGTTACGCACCAGCGGGAAGCTTTCCGTTACGTTCCGCAATGGACACGCACTGGCTATGCGGCCTGGACTGAGGGGTGACTGGGCCGCGGCGGTATCGGCTTTTCATTCCAAGGCGTATGTCAACGAACTTGGTCTCCCGGCTCAGGCCAACCGAGCTGACGAAATAGCAGCCGCACTCACCTCAGTCGGGTTGCACCCCGTCGCTTTCTACGGGGTGCGGGTGCTGACCGATCCGCTACCGGTTGATGCCCCTCTTCCCGATTCGGATTCGCTTGTGCTTTTGCTCGATGCGGAAGAACAGGCGGGGAAGACAGAACCGTACAAGTGGATAGCTTCCCAGCTGCACGTCATCGCCGAACCGACTACGTGGACTGGGCCCCTGACCCGTTCCGACGGCGTTATCCACCGTGGGCCAATGGCAGATTCTGCTTAGGTACCGCAGATCGCTGGCTCCGGGAGTTCGTCGACCGCTGCGCCGACATACTGGGCGGGTGGTTTGGCTCCAGGAGGCACTCCGGGATTGCCCCAGCACCCGACGGCGTCGCCGAACCCCCAGCCAAACTGAGGAAACGATGAACTTGCCAGCCAATAGCCCTGCTGGCCTGGGGTGGGAACCAACGCCCCAACAGCATCATTCACTCCCGGGCTGTCGCCAACAGAGCCGAAGTAGGTTGCGTTGCCAAATGCAAAGACCCCGCCGTCCGAGCCATCCAACCAGTAGCCGTTGCCGCTCGAGGTGGCAGCGATCCCCACAACGGGCGCATTGAGCTTCACGCCGGCCATGGAGCCGAAGAAGTGGGCATTCCCGAAGCCGAACACTCCACCGTCGGCGGCAACCAACCAGTAGCCATCTCCGTCGGGGGTGGGGGTGATCCCAACGATGGGTCGGTTGAGACGTTGTCCGGCCATGGAGCCGAAGAAGTGGGCCTTCCCGAAGCCGAACACTCCACCGTCGGCGGCCACTAACCAGTAGCCATCTCCGTCGGGGGTGGGGATGATCCCAACGATGGGTTGGTTGAGACGTTGTCCGGCCATGGAGCCGAAGAAGTGGGCGTTCCCGAATCCGAACACTCCACCGTCGGCGGCGACCAGCCAGTAGCCCTCGCTGGTGCTGGTAGAGGCCATGCCAACGATGGGTTGGTTGAGGTGTTGTCCGGCCATTGACCCGAACAGGTGGTCGCCGTACACCTGACCGTTGGCGTCTACCTGCCAGAAGCTCCCTGAGTACTTAGTCGACTGGCTCTGCTCGTTCGCACCCGCTCCAGTACTGAGGAACAAGAGAACTAATGGAATGAAGGCAAAGACGAAGACACTTCTCCGCCCAAGGACCGGGGTCCGCCGTCGGGCCATGCAGCCATTGAAGCACGGACCGACCTGCCCCACAACAGGGCGATGCGCCTGGATAGGGCCGCCGCTCGGAGGGGGTGCCCAGCTTGGTGGTGGACCCGTGTCGAACTAGTGGGCACCCACGTCGCAAGTGAGCCACACTGGTCCATGGCGAGGTATATGGCGGCAGTAATGGTGATGATGGGACTAGCCCTTGCGGCCATCGGGCTTGGCTCCTGCGGCGAATCCTGTTCCTGTCCTGCGGCGATCGTCAGCTTCTGCCCCAGGACCACCAGTGGACCGATGCCCTGCTACTACATTCGCACCAATCGACCTGTGAAAGGGCCCCAGACCGTGCAATACGACGGTCACACCGTGCCGGTGGTTGGTTGGCTACCCAAAGGATGTTCGACCAACGGTTCCTGTACCCACCTATCCAACGTCGGCAGATACCAGGTGTGGCGGACCCACGCCCATGAGATCACCCACGTTCAGGCGGTCTACGGGAGCCCGACCTTTGGTAGTCCTGTGTCAATCCCTACGTCCAATGCGGCACCCGGGGGCTGCTGCTAGTGCTGGACGGGGAGGATCGTCGCATGGTGCTCACGGCAGATCAGCCTTTGTGTCGGTTGCTGGCCTTCATTGCGGCTTACCAAACCAGCGATTCCACCTCTCAGCCCAGCGCTTCCTTGTCCCCCGCGAAATCCAGCGTTGGTCGTGGATTCCGCGGGATCGAGGAACCACCCTTCCGCCGGTTCCTCGTCTTCTGCCATCGCACCTCAGTTCAGCAGGCCGGGATTCCGAGGCAAAACTCTCTCACACCACGGGGGCGAGGGGAGACCCAGGCGGTCCTTGCTCTGCTTCCTCCTTTGCACTCCGGCGATGGCACAATGATATTCGTGCGTCCGAATCCACTACATGCCACAGAGGATGTCGAGGTCGTGCGTCGGCTGATCCACGACAATCCGTGGGGGATCTTGGTGAGCATCAATAGCGGCGTGCAGGTCGCATCGCACTATCCGATCCTCCTTGATGATGAAGCTGACGACCTCACGGTCCTGACACACGTCGGAAGGCCAGATGAGACGGTTCATGGATTCGGCGAGCAAGAGGTCATGCTTATCGTCCAGGGCCGCCACGGGTACATATCACCCAGTTGGTATGCACCAGGAGCGATCCGGGCGCCGACATGGAACTTCAGCGCAGCGCACTGCTATGGCGTCCCCGAGATCCTTGGTCCGGAGGAGAACCTCGCCGTGCTGGCCAGGCTTGTAGAGAACTTCGAACGTCACGTTGCTGAGCCGATGTTCTTGGACCTGGACTGGGGCCGCCCGGTGGCACAGGGTACCGTGGGTATTCGCCTGCCGATCACGCGGTTTACCTGCAAGATCAAGATGAGCCAGGACAAAGACCCGGTGACCCAGCGCCAGGTGATCGAAGCCTTGCGTGTACCTGGGACCTATCACAATCCTGAACTCGCCGACGATATGGAACAGGCCCTCTTCGGATCCTCAATGGATGCGACCACCCACTCGATGGGGCCGTAGCCCCATGTTCTTAGACTGCCTCCGAACGGCGGGAGAGTGTCGCCGCCGATGGGGTGGCGAAGGGCCAAGTTGATCCTGCGGCTCAGTTAGTCAAAACCCAAGCGACGATCGGAGTCTGGCTTCGATAGGTCCTTGCTGGATGGACTCAGTCGGGAGCAATCTAATGCGGGAGCAAGTTCCGTCACGGCCCTTCGACCGAGCTCAGAGAACTCCGAAGGCTGACGGGATGTGCCGACAACGTGCGGCACCCGGACCATGCCGTCTCAGATCCGCGCTTCTTTGTCTGCTCGTTCCGCAGGGTCATGCCCGAAGCGCCGGTTTACTTTCGGGCCCCTACCGGAGCAAGCCTCAATCGGGGAGTGTGTAGGTGTTCTCGAACTCGTCCTGGAGCACGGAGGCCAGGTGGTCGGAGGTGTCCACCACCAGCTCCTGGGCAAGGATACGAGAGCGGTAGGTCCAACCGTCGGGGAGGGCGAGCCGCTCGCCCAAGGTCAGAAGAGCCTCCTCGCTCATCTCTGGGTCGACGCCGACACAGCGAGCCTGCATCACGTAGGCGAGTCCGCCCGGGTCGACCAACTCGTACACGCGGCTACCGGCGTCGAAGAAGAAAACGGCGCGTCGATCGACGTGGCGGACTGTGAAGGGGATCTGTGCCGCTTCATTGCCGAGCTTGACCACGGCGATACGGCGCATCATCATTCCGCCGAACTCCCGCATGATCGGCTCGATGGGCTGGCCCTTCGAGCCGAGGCCGTCGAGCATCCAGTAGCGAGGGCCGTTGAGCTTGACGAGCACGGCTTCCATCTCCTTGGCGATGGCGTCGGTGTCGAGCTGTTCCCAGAGTTCCTGAGGGCAATCGTTGATCATCTGCGTGCCGTAGACGTGGGCCTGGAGTCCTTCGTCGGTCAGGAAGACGTTGAGGATCTCGCCGTAACGCTGGCCGCGCTGGCCGTCGATGAGGCGCTCGGGGGTGTCGGTGCTCACGGGTGAGTTCCTTTCCTAGGTGGTTCTGGCGAGAGTGGTGTGGGTCTGGTCGTCGCCGCACAAGCAGGAGTGGCCGGTGTTCGGAGCCACCGAACCGTCGAGCCGGGCTCCAAAGAGGGTGCCAGTATTCTCCGCGACGTGGACTTTGATAACGGTGAGTCAACTTTGAAACGAAGAACAGGATGCAACCAGGGCTGTTGCGGTCCGGTGGTCGCACTCCGTACCTCCTTGTCACCTCCTTGCTCCTTGCGCCGAGTTGTGGCGGCGAGTTAGGCGGAAATCATCTCCGGAATCGCCCCGGCCGGCGAACCGGTATCAAGCAGTCGCTCCCGGCCAGGGGAGCGACTGATGTCCATGCCGAAGTCTCCTTTGGGAAGGTCGGCAGGGAGGGGCCAGTTCTCTGGGCCTAGAGACGGTGGTGGTCGTTTCTATGGGACTCCCTATCCGGTCGATAGAAGGTGTCGTTGTCTGTGACACTAGTTCGACCTCGCTTTGGGCCGCCGAGGCTCGATACCCGTCTGATCCTCAGACTCCCCGGGAACAACTCGTGAGCGGGAGGGCAACCAACTTCGCCGCGTGCACAAACTTCTCGATGAACTCGAAACGGTGTGGCGAGCCCGACTCGAACGCTTCGAAAATGTCTTCAACGGAACCACTGGGAGGGAAAGCGGATGACCGTTTGGCATGTCGACAAGAATGCAGAAGCGTGCAGGTCCCAAGTCGACACCCTGCTTGCCGAGGTCGCCGTCTAGCCGAGGGATCACTCCCAGCGGAAGAATGCCCCAGCACCGGTTGAGCGCGGATCCCACTCGGATGACGGCTCACTGGCCTTCAGGTCAAACGTGACACTGCCTCGTCCAGCATTTCCTGCCTCTTCCACACGGGAAATGCGGAGGGCGACAGGATGGTCGCCCAACTCAACAGTTTGAGAACCGACGGCATCGGCATCGGCAGACTCCATGCCATCAAGGGCCAGAGGTTTTGAACTGGTTCAACAGGGACTCAGCCTCGCTGTCCGTGATTCTCGTCGTGATGGTCCTATCGTCGTTGACCACATAGTGTGCGCCGCACTGGGGGCAACGGAGCAGGATCGTCCCCGTGCTGGCGAACCGGGAGACTTCCGTGATCTTCGCACTGCGACGGTTGCGTGGATCCCGGCAGTAGCCGCAACCGAAGGTCGATCCGAACTCGGCAGCCGTGTCCATTGCGGTCTTCGTCCCTTCAATCCAAGCTGTTTGATGCGGACCCTGCGACAAACCACCCGCGGTCGACAGTTTGGGGAGCGTCCCCACGTCGGATTGGATGCGACCGACGTGAGGCGCTGCAACCCAACGGTCCGCCGACATTGGCACCTGGTGTAGTGCTTCGGACCTGAGTCTGGTCTAACACCCCATCTGTGACGGAACAGTCAACACCTGCTGAAACTTTGGTGAACAGTCGCGCTCCAGTCGGCTTATCCGACGCACAGTGGGCACGTCGTCATGCTCTGTAAGCAGAGGCGACGTGGTGGTGAGAATCGGTTGGTGTCCGGTGGCCCCCTGCGCCGCTAGGCCGCAGGATGCCGGACGAGAGCAGGATGATGGCCAGCACCGGTCCGACGATCAGGCCGAGACCCTGCATCGAGAACACCAAGGACACCATCCGGCCCCGGTTCTTCTGATTGGCGTCCTCGCTCATGGTGGTGGCACTGACCGGGTAGTCGCCACCGATACCAAATCCCAGTACGGCCCGGAACCCGATCAACCACCAGATGCTGGAGAGAACGCCGACGCCATGGCCCCGGCTGCCAGGATGAGGACCTCGTAACCGTAGATCTTCTTCCTGCCCAGACGGTCCGCCACCCGCCCGAAGGCGATGGCGCCCATGGCTGAAGTGAGCAGAGCCAACGAGGTGAGCAAGGACTTCAGAGAGCTGGTGATGTGCCATTGCGTGGTCACCAGGCTGGCCGCCACGCCGATAACGAAGAGGTCGTAGGCGTCGGTGAAGAAACCCATCCCGGAGATGAACAGGGATCTTCCACTGCTTACCTGACGTGGGCGCCTGATCGAGTTGAGCCAGAAGTTCCCGATCGACCGCTCCATCGCTGTCAGGCCCGAACGCGGCACGGGTGGCGGTCGTCGACACGAGGCCTCCTCGTGAGCTGCAACGAACCGAATGTGGTCGTCATGACCTGGTATGCCCGGATCCGGATGAGCCGCACCTGACGGGAAGCTGAACCTTCCGCGAACTCGTGAGGCGGCGGTGCCTTCGCTTCACCCGGTGGGTCGCTGAGACAGAGCCACCGCCTCCGAGGTTGGGGCCCTCCCGGACTGGGTAGTCTTCTGTGTGCTCGACGATCCCGTTGAACGAGAAGTGAAGCTGGCCGCCGATCGCCGCTTCTCCCTCCCTGACCTGGGAGACCTGGTCAACCGGACCGTCAGGCTGCCTGAGCAACGGTTGCTCGCCGTCTACTTCGACACGCCCGATCATCGGCTCTGGGCCCGCCGGATGACGCTCCGCCATCGGGTCGAGGGGAACCACGGCACTGGGGTATGGACGCTCAAGACCCCCCGGCCGAACGTTGGTCCGACGTTGGACCGGACCGAGCTTGAGTGGTCAGGCTCTCTCGACTTCATCCCCGATCCGGTGAAGGAGATCCTGCTCGGCATCGTGCGGAAGGCGCCACTCCAGAAGGTCACCTCTCTGGAGACCATACGCCGCCGTCTGGCGCTCCAGGGCGGCAACCAGATCCTGCTGGCCGAGATTGACGATGACCTGGTCACGATCCAGGGTGGTCCCCACGACGGAGATTGCTTCCGGCAGATCGAGGTCGAGGTGGACAAGGCCGACGATGATCTCCTCGAGAATTGCCTTGAGCGGCTCTGCGAGGCTGGAGCCTGGATCGATGACCGGGGCCCGAAGCTCGCCTATGCCATGGATGAGGATGGTCCCAGTGGAGGCCACGCTCGTTCGCTGGGACCGAAATCCACGGTGGCTGATGTCGTGCGGGCGAGCCTTAAAGATGGGCTCGACCGTATCTTGGACCATGAGTACCTGCTGAGGTTGCACGAGCAGGATCCGCCTCCTGAGGCCATCCACCAGGCCCGAGTGGCAGCCCGACGACTGCGGTCCGACCTGCAGACCCTCAAGGTCGTTCTGGATCCCGTTTGGGTCCGACACACTCGGGATGATTTGAAGTGGCTGGGAGGAGAGCTGGGCCTGGTGCGTGACGTAGACGTCCTCGGAGTGCACCTCGAGCTCAACGGGTCGCCCAAGGGCGGCTCCCAGGGGATGGATGGTCTACGAGCACAGCTTGAAGCCCAGCGAGAAACGGCGGCTGAGCGGGTGACGGACGCTCTGCAGAGTGAGCGGTACCTGCTCCTCCTGGACAAACTTCATGCCGCAGTTGAGCGGCCGCCCATCCTGGACAGCAGCGGCGCCGGGCGGGGCGTCCGACCGGACCAAAAGGCTTCCAAGGCCCTTCCCAAGGTGGTGAAGCGACCGTTGAAGAAGCTCCGTAAGGAGGTCCGGGGTGCGGGCCGCCAACCGACTGATCGACAGCTTCATCTGATCCGTATCGCAGCGAAGCGGCTCCGGTACGCAGCCGAGGGTGCCGAGGCAGTGGTGGGTAAGGAGGCGAGGCGCGTCGCCGAATCCGCCGAAAGCCTGCAGACCCAGCTGGGCAATCACCACGACGCCGTCATCGCCGAGGCATGGTTGCGGGCCCAGGCCAAGGGGGCTTCGTCCAAGGTGGCGTTCTCCGCCGGGCTCCTGGCCTGTGAGCAGATCCGTCGCCAGCAGGTCTACCGGAAGGACTGGCGAGGCGGGTGGGAGAAGATCGACCGGCGGGCGCGAGCATGGCTCGGCTAGGCCTTGACCCGGCTGGCGTAGCTACGATTGCGGGCTCCTACCGCCGTCGATCTACGGATCAACCAGGCGGTCCAGTACGACGTCGAGCGGCAACCAGGGCGAGTCTCCGCTCAAGCTCTCTTGGACGCACCGGGCGAAGAGCCACTGCCGGACCCGGGTGGCATCCAGACCGGCCAGATCGGCGACCTGGTTCGCCAACCCGATGGGGTCGGCCTGCAGCGACTCGGTGCAGTTCAACAGGTGCTGGATCACGTCGTAGTGCGGATCGCCGACGTAGGGCTTCGGATCAATGAGCAGCCACGGAGAGCGGGTGCCGGAAAGCACGTTGCCGGCGTGCAGGTCGGTGAACAACAACACGTCGGCCGGTCCGGGGCGCGACAGCCGGCGGAACAGGCTCAATCCCTGGCGGGCCAGCCCGGCGTCGAGCAGCCCGGGGTCGGCGGCCAGCCGCGCTTCGGCGCTCACGATCCAGTAGTCGGCCATTCCCGATAACGGTCGGAACGGATGGTCGGACGGTAGGTCGACAGCCCAGACCGATCGGAGCAGCTCGGTGATCACCGTGTGTTGTTCCACTTCCGGCCGGGCGCGTAGCTCGGCACCGGGCTGACAACGCTCCAACAAGAGTGCGGTGGCACCGACGGAGTCGCAGTCCGGTCCGCCTCCGGATGGGTTCGCCCCCAGGTGCTCGAACGCCAACACCTCGACCGCTCCTTTCCCGCCCAGGGCGGCCAGACCCTCGGCCTCGTGCAGAGCCTCGGTGTGGGGCCACGCCACCTTGAGCACGATCGGGCGTCCGTCACGGTCGACCCCCGGAGCAACCCACGAGCAGTTGCCACCCGGCTCGAAGGGCTCGCCGAGACGGAGGCCCCAGCGACCGGTCAGCTCCTCGACGCGTTCGGGCAGCGCGTCCAGCCAGGCCGCCCGCTCCGGACCGCCGATGTCGGTCGAGGCCTGCAGGTAGGTGGGCACGCGAAGCTTGCCGCTCATCCTCCCCACCGTACGGCCTCGGTTTGACGACCCGGCGCCACCTTGTCCGTGCGCCCTGCCGCAGTCACAACGACGGGTGGGCCTCTGATCTTCGCCACACGTGAAAGGAGAAAGCCGGCGTGTCGCCGCTGGCTGCCGTGACCTCTTCGCTGACCAGCCCGAACTCCGCTTCGAACGTAGGGAAGAACTTGGTGCAGCCGTACGCACCGGCGATCCGGGTGAGGTGGATCTCTTGGACCAGGCCCAGCGTGGCGGCAAAGAGCGACGCGCCGCCGATGTTCCAGATATCGGCGGGCCCACGCTGCTGGAGGAACGTCACGGCGTCGGCGATGGGAGTGAAGCCGGTCCGCAGGACCTCGGTGCGCCCGGTGGCCACGTAGTTGGTCCGGCCGGGCATGGGTCTGGCGTACTCCTCGTAGGTGGCATACCCCATGAGGACATCGGTGGACGCAGTCTCCGACCGGAAGTGGGCCACATCGGCTGGCACCGACCAGGGGATCCCCTGGTCGGTGCTCAGTCCCAGCTGGTCGTCAACGGCGGCTATGGCCCGGATCACGCTCGGTCTCCTGGTGGGGATCACTGTGGTCAGCCGCCGAGGTTATCCAACCTGACTCCGCTGGTACCGGTTGAGGGAGCAGGCCCGGGTGGTGGTTCCTGTAGCGTGATGCGAGCCGTGACCGTTGTGCAGGGCTGCACCGACCAGGAGTGGTAGCGCCATCACCAGTACTTCCAACAGCCGGTGACGAGTCTCGAAGGGACCGTCGGGGACCTGGCCGCCGACGGTGAGACCGTCCGGGTGCTCACGTTGTGCACCGGAAACGCCGCCCGGTCGGTGATGGCTGGAGTCATGTTGCAGCCGGGGTCGTTCCGGATCGTGACCGCTGGCACCCATGTGGTCGAGGGGCAGCCGATGAGTAGGCGGACCCGCGATGCGCTGGAGTCCGTGGGTCTCCGGGCCGAAGGACACCGGAGCCATCAGCTCACCGAGCGGGATGTGGAGGTCGCCGACCTGATCCTGGCCATGGCTGGCGAGCACGTGGCCTACATCCGCCGGCTGCACCCCGGGGCGGCGTCCAAGACGGCATCGATCAAGCGGCTCTGCCGTGATCTTCCCCCAGGCCCCCCGTCTCTTTCGGAGCGTCTGGCTGCCATGGACCTGGCCGCAGTCGCCATCGAGGCCTGGGAGGACGTCGAAGACCCTGCCGGCGGTGAGGACGCAGAGTACGTGTCGTGTGCGCAGGAACTGTCCGGACTCTGCGCGGAACTGCTTCCCCGACTCACCTGATCCGGTCAGGCGGTGTGACCCATCGACTGCTGCGGGTGCCGAAGGGAGACGTCGGCACAGGCTTCGCACACCTCTTCGGGTATCACGCCGGCTTTCATCAACATGCCGAAGCCGATGCAGCCGAGGCAGACGGCGAAGACCGACTCGAGGAAGGCGGCTGTCGCCAGTAGGGATACCACCACCCAGGTCGCCGTGGACAGCCCGAAGCCGAACCACAACACCAGAGCCGCAGAAGAGAAGACCACCCCGATGCCCTGGGCGAACCGCTTGGGTGGTCCGGGGACCAGGCGGGGCTGCCCGGGGAGGCGGGGAGCCACCACCCGGGTGGCCAGGAGGCCGAGCGGGCTGAAGCGGGGTCCGGACAGCACCCGGGCCCAGAATCCGTAGGCCAAGGGGATCAGGATCCACGGTTGACGGAAAGCCACCGCGGCCACGCACATGACCACTACCCCAGCGGCCACCGTCCTGGCTGCGTACTCGTTGACCGGGTTGGGAAAGCTAAACACCCACATACTTTATCGGGTCGATCAGGTTTCTGCCCGCCGACCGGTGGCGGCTCGGCTCAGGCCGCAGTGGAGACCGCCCCGTGCAGCAGACCGAGACCCTGGAGCCCGGGCAGGCGGTCGACCCGACGGTCGATGCGGTCGGCCAGGGCCAGGCCGTCCACGTCACCGAACAGGTAGCCGCGCAGGAAGTCGACCTCGTGATCGGGGACCACCCCGGTGCCGACCGGCGCCCAAAAGCGCCGGAGGGCCCACCGGGTGAGCCGCTGGGCGGCCCGGCTGTCGGTCAGGCGTGAGCGGGCTTGGGTGACGTAGAAGTCGATGTGCCGGCCCTCCTGCTTCATGATCCGGCGCAGCAACTCGGTGAGTGTGGGGTGATCAGCCAGCTTGGCCAAGCGGGCGTAGGCCGCCTGGGTGGTCCACTCGTTGACCGCCCCCCAGGTCATGTGCACCGCGGTCAGGTGAGGCGTCAGAGCCGAAGCGAACTGGAAGGTCACCGGCTTCCACGCCTCCCGCTTGGGCAACCGTTGACGCAGGGCGGAGATCCGGCCCGATCCGGCGTCCTCCTCGTGGGCTCCGAGGATGCCGGCGATGGCCTCCCCGTGCCAGAACTCCTCGTAGTTCCACAGGGTCAGGAACGAGGTGACCTCGGGATCGCGATGGGCCCGGGTCACCAGCACATCGCGCAGATAACAGACCGTGTGGTTCTCCACGTCGTGCATGTAGCGGAGACAGCGGAGCGCCTCGGGGTTGAGGGGGCGTTGGCGGAAGGCGTCGAAATCGATGTCCCGGGTCTCGAGTTTCTCCGAGAGTCGCTGGTAGGTCGTCATGTCGAAGCTCATACCCACTCTTCGGCGCCGATCGGGTTCGGGATGAGCTATCGGAGCTGGCCATCCGGATGACCGGTCGGTCCCGAATACAGTGATGTGATCGAATTCGACCAGGCCAGCGACGCCAAGTTGGTGGTAGCGGTCGGCCGATGGCAGGAGCCAGCCTTGGCCGAGATCTACCGACGCCACGGCGGAGCGGTCCACGCTCTGGCCCGGCGCATCCTGCGCAGTGACCCTCCGGCCGAGGAGATCACCCAGGAGGTCTTCCTCGATCTGTGGCGGCGACCCGAGACCTTCGATGCCCAGCGCGGGACGTTGCGGTCGTTTCTCCTGGCCCGGGCCCATGGGAAGTCCGTCGACTTCATCCGGTCCGAGGTGGCCAGGCGCAAACGTGAGGAACGAACGTCCCGGGAGACGGCCACCGCCGGCTACGACATCGACCACGAGGTGTGGGACATGGCCGTGGCCGATCAGGTAAAGGTGGCCCTCGACGCCCTGCCTGACGACCTCCGCCGTCCGATCCTCCTGGCGTACTTTGGGGGCAACACCTATCGCGAGGTGGCCAAGGCCCTGGGCGAACCTGAAGGGACCGTCAAGAGTCGTATCCGATCGGGACTGGGCCGCCTGCGGGTCAACCTGGCCGAGCTCGGTGTGGAAGCCGCAGGAGGAGAGTCGTGAGGGGCGACGGAACCGAACTCACCCACCAGGAGATTCAGGAGCTTCTCGGTGTCTACGCCCTCGACGCCGTCGATGCCGAAACGGCCGCGGCTGTCGAGCGGCATCTGACTGAGTGCGTGAGGTGCTCGGTCGAGGTCGCTCAACATCATGAGGTGGCCGGGCTGCTGGCCAACTCGGGCGGTGAGTCGCCGGCCGAGTTGTGGGGCGGCATCGCCCGTCAGCTCGACGGATCGAGGCCGCCGTCGTGGGAGCGGTTGGCCAGACGGCTCGAGACCGACCCCGAGCTCTCTGAACGTGACTCCGATCCCCGTCAGGTCCGACCGTTGGACGATGTCTCGGAGGGTCCCGCCGGTGGGCCGACCGATCCGGCTCGAGAGGGTCACCCGCCCTCTACCGGGGTGATCCCCATCGGGACCGGACGTCGACGGAACCAGCTGCTGATGCGCGGCGCGTTCATCGTGGCCGCGGCAGCCGCCGTGGTGGCGGTGGTCCTCGGGGTCCAGGTCAACCATCTGCACCATCAGGTGACGGCTCTGCAGTCCCCGACCCTCAGCCAGGCCGAGCAGGCAGCCGTCAACTCCCCGTCGTCCAAGAAGGTCCTCCTCAGTTCCCCGACCACCTCGGGAACCCCTTCGGTCAAGGTGACTGTGGTCCTCACCGCTTCGGGCACCGGCTTCGTCGAAGCCGGTCAACTGTCTTCACTACCCGGGAGTGAGACGTATCAACTGTGGGGGGTGATCGGAAACCAGACCATCTCGCTCGGCCTGTTGGGCCCCCACCCCCTGGTGGTCCCGTTCTCGGTGGCCGGTAACGGACAGGTTGCGGCATTCGCCATTACCGCCGAGCACGCCGGTGGGGTGGTCCGGAGCACCCATCAGCCGGTAGTGGCCGGCGACGTCACCACCTGAGAGCTCCAGCCTCTGAGGCGCCAATCTGCTTGGAGCCCGTCCGCCTGAGGTCCCGTTCCGGGATGGTCAGACCCGGTGGACCTGCCGGAGACCGGCCCAGGCGAAGTCCGCCAATCTGCCGGCCAGCTGGGCCGCTTCGGCCTGGCGTACGTCGTCGGAAGCCCCCGGGCCCCCGTGCTCCCCACCGTTCTGGCGACGATCACCGTCCAGCCAGTGGCGGCTGGCCCCTTCGGCCATCCCCACCACCGAGTGGGCCAGCAGCAACCGGTGCCCGGGATCGAGTCCGGCATCGATCAACGGATCGATGGCCTGGGCGATGGTCTCCTCCACCCGGCGTAGGGCCGCCCCGAGCTCGAGGTCGTCCGGAGCGTCCCGGCCGTAGAGCAGGCGAAAGGCCTTCTCGTTGCGGACCATCTGATCGAAGTAGGCAGCAAAGCCCAGCTCGACCTGCTGGCGGGGTCCCGCCGCGGTGGCCGTGGCCTCGACGATCCGGGTCACCAACTCCTTCGAGAAGACGTCCATGAGCTCCAGATACAGGGCCCGCTTGGACTCGAAGTGCTGGTACACCAGCGGCTTGGTCACCCCGGCGGCCTCGGCGATCTCGTCCATGGTGGTAGCGGCGTAGCCGTGTTCGGAGAACAGCGTCAGGGCCACCTCGAACAGCTGGCGCCGCCGGGCGTCAGCCGTCAGGCGCCGCCCGGCCGGGGCCGACGGAGCAGCCCCCGGATCCGCGTCCAGATCGGGACCCCCCGTGATCGCTCCGTTCATCAGGGGTCATGGTAGCCCCGGGCCGCCGAAGGGCTCGGCCGTCCGGCGAGGCGGTGTGGGCCCCAGTGTCCCCGCGGCCTACCTGGCGACGGTCACACTTCGGGCAGCACCCGGGCGATCTTGGCCGGCAGTTCGGCTAGCGAGAAGTGGGCCGAGGCCACCTCCAGGTTGTGATCCAACAGGCCGGGGCTCGGCATGGCCAGCCAGCGCCCGAGCCGCTCCATCTCGTTCAGGGCGAACCAGTCGAAGCCGAAGGCCAGGAGCTCCTCGGCGACCGGGTAGGGACCGATGGCCAGGGGCCGACGGTGCGCCACCGATTCGATGGTGGGGTTGCCGAAACCCTCCCAGGTCGAGGGCAGGGTGACCACGTCACAGGCCTGGTACGCCTCGTGCACGGTCAGCGACGGCATCCCCTCGGGCGGCCCCAGCACCACCGGGCACTCCGCCCCGGCCACCAGGTCGGCGAGCTCTGGCCCGTACCCGTCCTCCGCCGGCCCCAACAACCAGAAGACGCCCCCCAGCTCGGTGGCCACCCGCAGGCCTCCGGGCACGTTCTTGCGGGGTATGGCCCGGGTCGGTTGCAGAACCAACCGCCGGTCGTCGCCGATGCCGACGGCCCGGCGCACCTCCAGGCGCCGCCCGAGGTCCTCTGGCCCGGAGCTGCCCACGGCAGGACCGCCGGCTTCCGCCAGGTCGAAGCTGTTGTAGATAGTGGTTGCTGCGATGCCCCGTTGGGCCAGCTGCCTCCGGCTCAGCTGGTTGATGGTCACATGGCGCCAACGGGGGTCCACCGGGGGAGCCGGATCATCGAGGAACTGCGGGCGCTGCCACGGAAGGTCGTGGTGGTGGAGGAGGGCCGGACGACCTTTGAGGGTGGCGGCCGTGGCGGCCAGGGCGCCCCGATTGAGGGGGAGGGAGCACAGGTTCTCCACCACCACCAGATCGGCGTCGACCAGGGCCGAAGCCAGCTCGGCGGGGTCCGGTGGTTCCGGCGCCCCGATGGACAGGCCATTGACCGGTCGGTCGACCGGCCCGTCGCCGGCCACGGTGACCGTGGTGAACCCCAACTGGCCCAGCGCCCACTGCCATTTGGTGGCTTCGATGGACACCCCGTCGGAACCACCGAGGCGAAAGGAGAGGAGGGCGGCGGTCGCAATGGCGTCACCGTAGCGGGCGCTCCCGGGATACCGTCTTGGCCGTGCCCGAAGCCCGCCCACCAGACCATGCGCCGACGCCGGTCGGCCCCAGCTCCGACCTCCTGGTTGAACGCCGCGGCCCGGTCCTGACCCTGACCATCAACCGACCGGAGCGGCGCAACGCCATGACCTGGGAGGTCATCGGGGGACTCCGCGAGCAGGTGGCCCGGGCCAAAGACGATCCCACCGTGCGGGTGGTGGTGCTGGCCGGAGCCGGCGACCAGGCCTTCTGTGCCGGTGCCGACCTCTCGGGCATGGTCCCCCGCCATCCCGGTGGCGACACCGACGAGTATGCCGACCACCACCGGGCCCGGGGCTGGCTGGCCGAGCTGTTCGAGGAGCTGTGGCACCTGGGCAAGCCCACCGTGGCCCGGGTACAGGGATGGTGCATGGCCGGGGGGTTGGGGCTGGCCCTGGCCTGCGACATGCTCGTCGCCTCGGAGCAGGCCCGTTTCGGGGCCCCGGAGCTCAACGTGGGGCTGTGGCCGTACATGGTGACCGTTCCCATGCTGCGGTCGATGCCCCCCAAAAAAGCCCTCGACATGATGCTCACCAGCCGGGTGGTCGGAGCCGAGGAGGCCGAGCGGATCGGTTTCGCCAGCCGGGTGGTGCCCGCCGACCGCCTCGACGCCGAGGTGGCCGAGCTGGCTGCGGTCCTGGCTTCCAAACCGCCCGGCGTGATGAGGATGGGGCGCGAATCGTTCTACGCTGTGTTGAATTCAGCCGCCACCGAGGCTCTGCCCTACCTGCACGCCATGCTGACGGTCACCAGCCAGACAGCTGAAGCTGCCGAAGGGATCGCCGCCTTCACCGAGAAGCGGAAACCCAGCTGGCAGACGGTCACCACGACATCGACACCCACTGAGACCTGAGGAGCTCCTGAATGGCGAAACGAGCACTGATCACCGGCATCACGGGCCAGGACGGCTCCTACCTGGCGGAGTTCCTGCTGGACCAGGGGTACGAGGTGTGCGGGATGGTCCGGCGGTCCAGCACCTTGAACTTCGAGCGGATCGCTCACATCCAGGACCGCATCACCCTGGTGGCCGGTGACCTGCTCGACGAGGTCTCGATGATCAACATCCTCCGGGACAACCATCCGACCGAGGTGTACAACCTGGCGGCCCAGTCCTTCGTGCAGACCTCGTGGAGCCAGCCGGTGCTCACCGGGGAGACCACCGCCCTCGGGGTGACCCGGGTGCTCGACGCCATCCGCATCGTCGATCCGGAGATCCGCTTCTACCAGGCCAGCTCATCGGAGATGTTCGGCAAGGTGCTCGAGGTCCCCCAAAAGGAGTCCACCCCCTTCTACCCCCGCAGCCCGTACGGGGTGGCCAAGGTCTACGGCCACTGGATCACCGTCAACTACCGCGAGAGCTACGGGCTGCATGCCTCGTCGGGCATCCTCTTCAACCACGAGTCGCCCCGGCGGGGGCTGGAGTTCGTGACCCGCAAGGTGACCCACGGAGTGGCGCGTATCAAGGCCGGGATCGACGAGAAGCTGGCCCTGGGCAATCTCGACGCCCAGCGTGACTGGGGCTTTGCCGCCGACTACGTGCGGGCCATGTGGCTGATGCTCCAACAGGACGGGCCCGGCGATTACGTGGTGGCCACCGGCGAGACCCACTCGGTCAAGGAGCTGGTCGAGCTGTCCTTCTCCGCCGCCGGCCTCGACTGGGAGCAGCACGTGGTCATCGACGACCGCTTCCTCCGGCCGGCCGAGGTCGACCTGCTGGTGGGGAACCCGTCCCAGGCCGAGCAGGTCCTCGGATGGCACCGTGATGTCGACTTCCCGCAGTTGGTGCAGATGATGGTGGAGGCCGACTTGGCGCTGGTGCAGAGCCAGCTGGCCTAGAGGGCGGCGATGGTAGAGCTCGCGGTGATCCACGCCGATCCCCTCGGGCTCCTGGTGGCGTTCGGTGCCGGCATGCTGTCTTTCCTGTCCCCGTGCGTGCTCCCGCTGGTGCCGGCCTACGTGTCGATGGTGTCGGGACTGTCCGCCGCCGAGTTGCGGGACCTCCGACCGGTAGCCAGCCCCCCATCCGCACCCGTGGCAACGGAGGTGGTGGCTCCGGCCGCCATGGAGGTGGCCCTGGCCGGCGGACCTTCGTCAGCCGGCCCGTCGTCCGCCGGTTCGACGGCCGTGGCCGCCGAGGGGGCAGCCGTAGGAGGTGTCACCAGTGGTGCGGTCATCCGACCTCAGGGGCTGAGCCCCGAGGAACGTCGTCGACTCCGCGGCCATCTCATCCGGGGGATCCTGGCCTTCATCGCCGGGTTCACCGTCGTCTTCACCATCCTCGGGGCATCGGCTTCAGCCCTCGGTCGGTTGTTCCTCACCCATCAGCGGTCGCTGGACCGGGCGTCGGGCATCCTCATCGTGATCTTCGGGGCCCTGCTGGTGGTCATGGCCTCCGGGGTGAGGTTGCCCTTGCCGCTGGCCGCCGAGCGCCGGTTCCACGTCCGGCCTTCGACCTTGGGAGTCTGGGCCCCACCGGTGCTGGGCATGGCCTTCGCCTTCGCCTGGACCCCGTGCATCGGCCCGGTGCTGGGCAGCGTTCTCACCCTGGCGGCCGGAACAGGCGGCTCGGCCACGGGGGGGATCGCTCTATTGCTGGCGTACTCGTTGGGCCTGGGCGTGCCCTTCCTACTGGCCGGCCTGCTGTTCGGCCGGATGACCGACGCTCTGGCCCGGGTACGGAGCGGGCTCCGGTGGGTCAACCTGATCGGGGGGGTCATCATGATCGTCTTCGGGCTGCTCCTCCTGACCGGCAACGTGGCCATCATCGCCGACCACCTGTCCAATTGGTTCCGTGACCTGCACCTCACCCGGCTCTCCGACAGCTGAGGATCCCCCCGGCGGGCCACCGCCACCATGATCGGGTCCTCCGATGGCCTTCTGACGGCCCGCAGCCCGGCTCCCGGCCAGGTCCCGCCTGGCTCCTGAACCGTGACCCCCGTAGCATGAGGCACGGTCATGGCCCCTCCAGCACCTTCCTCCTCCGCGGTATCCCTGCACGACGCCGTGGCGTTGTCCGGACGGTTCCCCCTCCTCTCCGGGGTCGACCTCCAGGTGGCGACGGGCGAGACCGTGCTGGTCGAAGGCCCCAACGGTGCCGGCAAGACCAGCCTGCTCCGGGTATGCGCCGGCCTGGTCGGTCTGGCTTCGGGGCAGGTGCGGGTGCTGGGCCTGGATCCCATCCGGCAGCGGAACCAGGTGCGTCGGCGGGTGGGGCTCCTGTCCCACGCCTCCCACCTCTACGACGACCTCACGGTGAAGGAGAACGTGAGGTTCGCCGTGCGGGCCGCCGGTGCGGACACCGCCCGGATCGA
>Ga0182030_10004588_pt1 | contig 29442 bp, 31 predicted proteins | sample 812S3MmetaG_FD_121299 | JGI IMG/M metagenome (GOLD analysis project Ga0182030, IMG submission 121299) | Permafrost microbial communities from Stordalen Mire, Sweden - 812S3M metaG (Illumina Assembly) | ecosystem: Environmental > Terrestrial > Soil > Wetlands > Permafrost | place: Sweden...
AACATGTTCCTCATCCTCGCCCCGCGGCAGACGCCGCTCGGCCCGCCGCGATTCGTTCACCACAAGGACGAAGCCGCGCCGACGGTCGAGCAGGCAGAGCACATCGGCGAGCACGTGGACGAAGAGCATCACGACGAAGAACATCACGAAGAAGAACACGATCACGCGCCGGACGTGCTAGCCGAGCAGCCGGAACACGAAACACCACCAGTCGAGGGAGCTCATGCCTAAGATCAAGACGCACCGCGGAACCGCGAAGCGAGTGAAGGTTAGCGCGAACGGCATCGTTACGCACCGTCACCAATTCAGCGGCTGCGGCCACATTCTCAGCAAGAAGTCGCGTAAGCGCAAGCGGAATTTCCGCAAGGACCAGCCCGTTTTCGCCGGCGATCTGAAGCGCTTTGCGCCCCAGATCCCCTACCTGCTTTAATTTCTGGAGTAACGATCGATGGCACGAATCAAGCGCGGCGTACACGGCTTAAAGCACCGCCGCAAAGTGATGAAGCTCGTCAAGGGCTTCCGCGCGGCACGTCGCCGCAACTACCGCGTCGCAAACGAAGCGCTGCTCCATTCACTGGCGTACTCGTATCGCGACCGCCGCGTGCGCAAGCGCGACTTCCGCTCGCTCTGGATCGCCCGCATCAATGCGGCCGCGCGCGCCGAGGGTCTGACGTATTCGCGTCTGATCGCCGGCCTCAAGAAGAGCGGCGTCGTGGTCAACCGCAAGACGCTGGCCGAACTCGCCGTCCACGACCGGGCCGCCTTCGCGCAGCTCCTCACGACCGCCAAAAACGCCAACGGCGCCACGACAGCCGCTTAGGTCATTCCGAGCGGAGCGCCGCAGGCGCGTAGTCGAGGAACAGCCACCAACCGCTCCGATCATCGGGGCGGTTTTTCTTTTCCCGCGAATGTCGATTCCGTCACACTCCGTTCGTCTGAGGATCGTCATGACATACATGTTGCTGCTCTACACCCCCGACATCGGACGCGACCGCACGGATGAAGAGTGGGCCGAGATGGCCGAACCGTTCATCGCCTACAACGAGTACGTGAAGGCCTCGGGCTACTACGTCGACGGCGCGCCGCTGGCCGAGCTGAGCACCGCCACCACGGTGCGGATCCGCGACGGCAAGCGGGTGATCACCGACGGCCCGTTCGCCGAAACGAAGGAATGGCTCGCCGGCTACTACATGGTCGATTGCCCGTCGATCGATCAGGCGATGGAACTCGCCGCTGCCTGCCCGGCCGCGGCGTTCGGCTCGGTCGAGGTGCGCCCCGTGATGGACGGTCCGGCCGCGCCGGATGCCGGCTGACGTCGACGAACGCATCGCGCGCTGCTTCCGCGACGACGCCGGACGTGCGGTGGCATCGCTGGCGCGCGCGGTCGGCGACCTCGGCTTAGCCGAAGATGCCGTCGCCGACGCCTACGTGGTCGCGCTCGAACGCTGGCCGGCCGACGGTTTCCCGGCGCACCCCTCGGCCTGGATCCTCACCACCGCGCGCCGCCGCGCGATCGACCGGCTGCGCCGCGAACGCGTCGGGCGCGAGAAGCTGGCCAAACTCGCCGCCCTCGAAGCCGTGCCGGCGGGCACGTCCGACGACGAGCCGGTGAGCACGATCGACGATCGTCTGGGCCTGATGTTCGCCTGCTGTCATCCGGCGCTCGGTCTGGAAGCGCGCATCGCCTTGACGCTCAACGCGCTCGGCGGTTTGACGACGGTGGAAATTGCCGACGCGTTTCTCGTCCCGCCGGCGACGATGGCGCAGCGTCTGGTGCGCGTGAAGCGCAAGATTCGCGATGCGGCGATCCCGTTCGACCTTCCGCCCGAACCGCGCTTGGCCGAGCGTCTCGACGACGTGTGCAGCGTGATCTACCTGATCTTCAACGAAGGTTACGCCGCGACGTCGGGCGAGCACCTGATTCGCGCCGAGTTGTGCCGCGAAGCGATCCGGCTGGCACGCGTGTTGGCGCAACTGATGCCGCAAGAGCCCGAAGTGATGGGCCTGCTTGCGCTCTTGCTCTATCACGATTCGCGCCGCGCCGCGCGCACCGATGCGAGCGGCGCCCTCGTGACGCTCGCGACGCAGGACCGCGCGCTCTGGGACCGCGACGCGATCGCGGAAGCAAACGCACTGCTCGCCGCCGCCGCACGTCATCACAGCATCGGTCCCTATCAGCTCGAAGCCGCGATCGCGAGCGTGCACGCCCATGCACCGTCCCCCGACCGCATCGACTGGCCCGCCATCGTCATCTTGTACGATCGCCTGTGCGCGATCGCGCCGTCACCGGTCGCCGCGCTCAACCGCGCGGTCGCGATCGCCTACGCGCAAGGCCCGCACGCCGGCGCAGCCGCATTGGATGCGCTCCCCGCGGAAGAACTAGAAGCCTACCACCTCTACCACGTCGCCCGCGCCGACACGCTACGCCGCCTCGGCAGCACCGCCGCAGCCCGCGCCGCCTACGAACGCGCCCTCACCCGCACCCAACACCCGAGCGAACAAGCCTTCCTCCGCCGCACGATCGCCGAACTCATGTAAGCAATGTCCCCACCCCCGTCATCCCGAGCGGAGCACCGAAGGTGCGCAGTCGAGAGACGCGCCACGATCCACACTATCGAGTGCGAGCGCGAAGGCGAGCACGTTCATATCGGGCGCACCCGCACGGTGACGGTCGTCCAGCCGGAACGCGCGAAATGGAGTTGCAGCGGGAACTGCGTGTTCGGGTGCAGATCGTGCCGCAAATCGATCGCCATCAGGTGATAGCCGCCCGGTGCGAGCGTGACGGTGCCGTGCGCGGGGATCGTCAGGGTGCGGACGCGCTGCATCGACATCACGCCGGTCATCGCCATCCCCTTCATCGACGTGCTCTCGTCCCTCGACTCATGGATTTCCACCACCCGCGCAACCGGCGTGCGCGCGGCGTCGAGCCGGTCGGCCACGTCGCCTCGATTGTTCACGCGCATGTACACGACACCCGTACCGATCGCCGGACGCGACCACGCATCGGAAACCGCGATCGCCGCGGCGACGAGCGCGGCGATCACGAACGCGCCTGCTGCATCAGCGTAGCCAACTCATCGGGGGTATCGCTCCAGTCACCGGTACCGCGCAAACGGCCTTCGGGCGAGATGAACTGCACCGCCGAGCTGTGCGCGACGATGTAGCCGTTCGCGCTGCCCTTGCCCGGTGCGATCTCATGGTAGACGTGATACGCATCGTAAACCGGGCCGAGCTGCGCCGCGGTTCCGGTCAGCCCGGTGAACGTCGGATCGAACAGGTGCACGTAGCGTTTGAGCACGGCCGGATTGTCGCGCGCCGCATCGACCGTTACCAGCACGACGTCGAAGTTCGTGCCCGCGGCACCGAGTTTGCGCTTCGCGCGCGCCAGCGCCGCCAGCGTCGTCGGACACACGTCGGGACAGTGCGCGTAGCCGAAGAACAGCGCGACGACGTGCCCGCGGTGCGCCGAGAGCGTGTACGGTTTGCCGTCCTGATCGGTGAGCGTGAAGTCCGTCGCGAGCGGCCCCGACGGCAACAGTGCGCGCGCGAGCAATGCTGCAACGCTGGCCAGCACGAGGACGGCCGCCGCAATCCAGGTAACGCGATGACGAATCTTCAACCCGCCGGAACCGCCCCGCGCCGCTCGTTCGCGGCCAGCTGTTTGACGAGCTTGCGCGCGGCCAGCGCCGCCGCGTCGCCGGGAATGCTCAGCTCGATGTGCTCGGGCGGCAAACGCTGCACGCGTGCTTCCTGCGCGCCCAGCGCCGCGACGTCCTGATCGAAGATCGCGCTCGAGCCCTTTTGCCAGCCCTCGCTCACCGCCCGATCGTCGAGCGCGTAGTCGCGCGCAACGGCCCAGTTGTAACGCGTTCGCGTTTCGGTTTCGGGCGTGACGCAATGGATCACGACGAAGTTCAAGGTCGGATAGCCCGGCTCGGTCGACGCCGCCTTCGCGCGCGTGAGCACCATCGAGGGTGGATGGAACTCGGCGATCTGCGTGCGGTCGATGCGCGCGCTCACGCCGAACTTCGCGAAGAGGGCCGGCGGCGCGATATTCTTCATCAACCGCGTCGCGCGCACGCAGTCGGGCTCAACCTCGGTAACGATCGGCGTCTCGGCAACCGAGCTATTCCCGATCGTTTCGGGATGCAAGAACGCTTCGTGTGAGAGATCCATCAGGTTCTCGATCAGCAGTTGCGCGCGGCCCTCGAGAATTTTCGTGCCGTGCACCGACGTCCAGCCCGGCGCAGCCAGCCACTGCTCTTTGATCTGCGCGGGATCGGCTTTGCCCGGATCACCGGCGTAGAGCCAGATCAGCCCGCCGCGCTCGTGCAGCGGAAACGCGCGCACGCGCATCGCCGCCGGCGCCCGCTGCTCGCCCGGCACGCGCGCGCACGCGCCGTCGCAACCGAACGTGATGCCGTGGTAGCCGCACTCGACGTTGTCGCCCTTGAGGCGACCCAGGGCGAGCGGGTACTGCCGGTGTGGACAGGTGCCTTCCAACGCCACGGCCGTGCCGTCTTCACGGCGGTAGAACACGATCGGAACGCCGCAGATCCAGCGCTCGACGAACTCGCGCCCGATCTCCTCGCTCCATGCGGCCGCGTACCAAGCGTTCCGGACGAAGGGAATGTCTTCCATGACAAGGGCCTGCGACGTTCTAGCCATGCCGCCCTGGCGGTTCAAGCCGGCTCGATCCGATGCTCCCGATCGGCCGGCGTATGATCGCTGGAAAGAATATCGATCAGCGTCGCGAGCGCCCGTTGCGCCGGCACGCGTGCGGGTTCGATGATATCGTGCGACCAGCTCAAACCCGCGAGCCGATGCACGGCGATCGACGCACCCGCCTTGCGCCAATCGTCGGCCAACCGTTGCGCGGTGCGATTGTTCACCGACGTTTCGGCATCGTTGATCACGATGTCGATTGCGCCGACGGCCGGGATGCGGCGCGCGTCGTCGCGCGTGCGGTCGGCGATGACGATTCCGGCCCGCAATGCCGTCAGCGGATAGCGCGGATAGCCGTGCAACGGTTTGAGCCGCTCGCGCAGCACCGGATCCCACCACAGGAACAGGCCCGGCGCGAGCCCCAGCAACGCGAGCAAGAACGGATGCGCTTCGTGCGGGACGCCGGCGATCCCCAAGAACGGCGCAACCGCCACCACACGCGACGCCGCCGTTCCGCGCGATGCGTAATCGAGCGCGAGCGTTGCCCCGAGGGAATGGCCCGCGACCGTCAGCGTCTCGCCGAGTGCCGCGACCGCGCGCACGACGGCCGCGACGTCGTCGACCAGCGCTTGCGCGCGCATCGCGCGCAACGCGGTCGTCAAGCGGTCGCCGTGCCCGTGCAAGAGCAAGCGCGGCACGACGACGGTTTGTCCGCGCGCGGCCAACGCTTCGGCTACGGCGCGCCACGCCGGCGGGCTCGCGGTGAGCCCGTGCAGCAAGATGACGGCGCCGCCGCCGGCCTTGCCCGGGTAGACCTGCGAGCGCATCTCCGGCGCGACCTCCGGTTCGGCCGCATCGCGCTCGCGCAAGAACGCTTCGAGCGCCTCGACGTTCAGCGCCGGCGCAACGCCCATAGCACGGCGACTTGCGTCTTCGCGTCGCGCAGTTCGTCGCGCTCGATCATTTCCATCACGCGCTTGAGCGGAAAGGTCGCGACCTCGATCTCTTCTTCCGCGTCCGGTTCGGGTTCGCCGACATCGTAGCTGTCGGTGTGATAGAAATGCAGCAGCTCGTTGCAAAATCCCGGTGCCGAGTACGCCGACCACAAACGCTGCACCGAGCGCGCGCGATAGCCCGTCTCCTCGCGCAATTCGCGAATCGCAGCTTGCTCGGGGGTCTCGCCGGGATCGATCCCGCCGGCACAGATCTCCCACGTGTCCGCGCCGATGGCGTGCCGATGCTGGCGCACCAAGACGATCTCGTCGGGCTCGGGCTGCGCGATCACCACTACCGCGCCGCTGTGCTCGACGATCTCGAGCGCGTACTCTTTTCCGTGCGCTTCGACCGTATCGACGCGCAGGTTGATCACGCGCCCCTCGTAGATGCGCTTGGTCGAAACGACCTTCATCGGTTAAGGTACGACCGTGTTCGCGAGTTCTTCCAGCACCGTCGGGCGATGCGGGTACCAGCCGAGTTCGCGCTTGGCTTTCTCGCTGCTCATCTGCAGATCGATCGCCAGCGCGTCGGCGAAGCCGCCCATCGCGGCGCGCGCATCTTCGAGCGTCAGATGTTCGATCGAACCGTCGCCGCCGGCAGCTCGCGAAGCCGCCCGCGCAATCTCGACGTACGGCACCGCCGCCGCGCTCGATGCGTTGTAGATGCCGTTGGCCGGCGCTTTTTCGAGCGCCGCGGCGTAGAGTTCGGCGAGCGCGTCGACGCGCACCATCGGCCAGCGGTTCGTGCCGTCGCCGACGACGCGCACGGGTCCGGGGTTGGCGCTTGCCATCAGCATGCCGACGATACCGCCGCCGTCACCGTACACGACGGCCGGCCGGATCACGATCGCACGAATGCCGCGTGAACGGGCCGCGAGCACGCGTTGTTCGTGGGCCGGACGCCACGCCACGATCGGGATCGGGTTGACCGGCGCATCTTCATCGATGACCGCGTCGCCCCGGCTGCCGTACACCCACCCACCGCTGGTGTAGACGATAACGTGATCGTCGGGTGCGATGCGCAACAGCACGTCGAGCAGCTTCGCTTCGCGCGCGGGGCCGTCAGGCGGCGTCGGCGCTGCGATTTGCACCGTCGCATCGTGTTCGCGCGCGGCGAGCTCGATGATGTCGAGCGATTCGAGCGAACCGTGAACGGCCTTCGCACCGAGTTTGCGCACCGTTGCCGAAGCCGCGTCGCTGCGCACGAGCGCGGACACATGATGGCCGCGCCGCACCAGTTCGGCGACCACCGCGCGGCCGATATAGCCGCTTCCGCCGGTAACGAAGATCCGCATCAATTTCCTCCGGCGGCGCGCTGTGGCGCCGCGAGCGTTATCAGGTCGAAGACCAGAGCAATTTCCACCGCTACGATACACGAACCGTCGACCCAGCGCGCCGGCAGAAGTACGGCCCAGAGCGCGAGGATCGCGGCGCACAGGTACGCGCCGGCTTTGGTGACGTTCACGCGCGCCTCGGGGGCCTCGGGGGTGTAGGCCCGGCGGACGCCGTTCACCGCAACGTAGACGAGGGCGGCGGCGATCAGCCAGCCCCACGGCTTGTGCATCCACATCATGACGAGCACGTTGTGGCCGCCGATTGCGACCAAGACCGCGATCACCGCCAGCGCCGCGATCTCCACCATCCGTCCCCGTTTCATCCGGCCCGGACGCTTCGGCAAGGCGGTGGCGACTCCGCCGTGAAGGTCGGGGCGGTGCCCACCGTGCTCAGCCCGCACAATCCGCGCATCGAGCGCGTCCGTGACCTGCGCACCCCGCGGGTGCGGCGCGAACGGGGCCGCTTCGCCTTCGAGGGCCCCACCCTGCTGGCCGAGGCGCAGCGCAGCGGCATCGCGATCGAGGAGCTCTACGGCACCGATACGGCCCTCGGTGCGCACGCGGCCCTCGTGGCCGAGCTGGAGGCGGCCGGAACGCCGGTCTTCGCCGTCCCTGACCGCACGCTAGCACGTCTCTCGGACCTCGAGACGCCGCCGGGGCTGCTCGCGGTCGGGATTACCCCGGCCGGGGACCTGGCGACGATCCTGGAGCGTCCGGGGGCCGTTCTGCTGCTCGCCGGGATCAACGACCCCGGCAACGCCGGGACGCTGCTGCGCTCGGCCGAGGCCTTCGGGGCGGCCGGCGTGCTGTTCGGCCGTGGCGGGGTCGACCCGTTTGCCCCCAAGGTCGTCCGCGCGGCGATGGGCTCGCTGTTCCGGCTCCCGGTCGCGGTCGTCGAGGCCGAGGAGCTGCTGCTCGCCGCCGGGGCGGCCGGACGGCCCATTATCGCCGCCGCATTGGACGGTGAGCCCCTGGCGGGAGCCACCCTGCCCCCGGACGCGATCCTGGCCGTCGGTAATGAACGGCACGGGGTCGGCGGCTTTCTCCCGCGCTGGGACCGGGCGGTGCGGATCGAGCAAGCGACGGTCACGGAAAGTCTGAACGCGGCCGTTGCCGGCAGCATCCTGCTTTATGCGTTTTCCCTGGGAAAGGGCCAAAAATAGCTGCTTGTCAAGACTTGGCGAGGCTTATCCACAGGGGTTATACTCCGCTCAGATTTCGCGAACACCACTCGTCAAAGAGAGGAATCGTCGACCGATGCGCACTTCGGAGCTCTTCTGGAAACTGTTCGCCACGACCGGATCGATCAACGCGTATTTGGTCTACCGGCGACTGAATCCGACCGCCACCAGCGCCGGGTAGCAGCAGAAGCGGCCCCAGAACAAGTTGATCCCACGTAACGCCTGGTCGAAGGACCGGGCGTTTTGTTTTGTCCAACAACGGCGTTCGGGATGACGGACCTCGCAACGAACCTCTCGGCGCTCGAAGACCGGCTCACTGCCGAGCTGGCCGGCGTCGCCGACGAACGCGCGCTCGAGGAGCTCCGCGTGCGCTTCCTCGGCCGTAGCGGCGAGGTGACGGCGATCCGGCGCGGCATCGGCGCGCTGGCACCGGAAGAACGCCCCAACGCCGGCAAGGTGATCAACGCCGCGGTCGAGCGCATGGAAGCCGCGCTGGCCGGCGCGATCGACAAGCTCGGCAACGCGCAACTCGAAGCGCAACTCTCGGAGACGATCGACGTCACGCTGCCCGGCGCGCCGGCGCGCATCGGTTCGATTCACCCCATCCGGCGCGTGATGCGCGACATCGGAAGCTATTTCACGCGTCTCGGCTTCGCCGTACTGCAAGGCCCGGAGATCGAAACCGACGCGAACAACTTCGACGCACTCAACATTCCGGCCGATCATCCGGCACGCGAAGGACTCGATTCGTTTTACTTGCGCCCCGATCTCGTGCTGCGCACGCACACCTCGCCGATGCAGGTTCGCGCGATGCGCGAATCCGGACCGCCGATCGCGATCATCGTGCCGGGCAAGGCGTACCGCCGCGATGCCGTCGACGCACGCCATCTCTACCAGTTCCATCAGATCGAAGGCTTGATGATCGGAACCGACATCCACTTCGGTCATCTCAAAGGCGTGCTGACCGGGATGATGCGGGAACTCTTCGGCCCGCAGCAAGAAGTGCGCTTCCGCCCATCGTTCTTTCCGTTCACCGAACCGAGTGCGGAGATCGACACGACCTGCCCCGGTTGCGCCGGCACCGGTCACCGGGCCGAGACGACCTGTCGCACCTGCGGTGGTTCGGGTTGGATCGAAATCGGCGGATCCGGAATGGTGCACCCCAACGTCTTGCGCACCGTCGGCTACGATCCGGAACGGGTGGCCGGCTGGGCCTTCGGCGTCGGACCCGAACGCCTCGCGATGGTGCGCTACGAAATGAACGACATCCGCGACTTCGTCGAAAACACGCCCAGCTTCTTAGAACAGACAAGTTGAAAGGCGCTCCGCCCCAGGCTGCGCGCCCCCCATGCTTCGCACGGGGCCCCCAATCCGAGTTCGCAACAACACCTACAATAATGCACGATAACACGGAGCTCACTCCGCAACCATGAGGGTGCCCATTTCCTGGCTGCGCGATTACGTCGTGCTGCCGCATGATGCAAATGAAGTCATCTCGCGTTTGGCGACGCTGGGATTCCCGGTCGATGCGGTCGAAACGCGCCCCACGATCACGGGCGTCGTTACCGGGCGCATCGCGAAGATCGAGAAGCATCCCAACGCCGACCGGCTCGTCGTCTGTACGATCGACATCGGCTCCAACCGTACGCTGACGATCGCCACAGCCGCCACGAACGTTGCCGAAGGCCAAGTGATTCCCGTGGCAACGATCGGTGCGAAGTTGCCCGAACTAACGATCGAACCGCGCAAGATGCGCGGCATCGCATCGGAGGGGATGCTGTGTTCGGCGGCCGAGCTGGCGCTCGAAGCGGATTGGTTCGAAGACGGCATCATGCAGCTCGACCACGATCTCGCGCTGGGCTCGAACGTCGTGGAAATGCTCGGGCTCGGCGATCCGGTGCTCGACGTCGACGTCACGCCGAACCGCGTCGATGCGATGTCGATGCTCGGCCTCGCGCGCGAACTCGCAGCGTCGTTCGGCGTGCCGTTGCGCGAACCGTCGACCGACGTTGCCGTGAGCGGCGAGAGCGACGACGTGCGGGTGACGCTCGAGACGCTCGATGCCCGCCGCTACGTCACGCAGCGCGTCTCCAACCTCACGGTGCGCCCGGCGCCGGCGTGGATCCGCGTGCGCCTCGCGCTCGCGGGCCAGCGCCCGATCAACAACCTGGTCGACATCTCGAACTTCGTGATGCTCGAAACCGGCCAGCCGCTGCACTTCTTCGACTTCGAGAAGATCGCGAACGCGCACATCATCGTACGCGATGCGAAGCCCGGCGAATCGATTACCACGCTCGACGGCACGAAGCGCGCGCTCGACGCCACCGCAATGCTGATCGCCGACGAACACCAGCCGACCGGACTTGCCGGCCTGATGGGCGGGCAGATCAGCGAGGTCAGCGATAGCACGCGCGAGATCGTGATCGAGAGCGCGAACTTCAGCGGCCCGCGCGTACGGCGCATGAGCGTCAAGCTCGGGTTGCGCAGCGAAGCCTCGACGCGTAACGAGAAGAATCTACCGCCGGCGTTGACCGACCTCGGTGCGGCCCGCGCGGCCGTGCTGCTGGCGGCCGAAGGCGGCAGCGTGCGCGCGCCCAAACCCTACGGCGCGCAACTGGCGCCCGGCGTGCCGATCGCGCTGCCCAAAAGCGACGTGCAACGGCTGCTCGGCTTCGCGCTCGACGACGCCGCCGTCACCCGCGCGCTCGAATCGCTCGGCTTTCGCCTCGAAGATCGCGGCACGACGTTCGCGGTCACCGCGCCGGGCTGGCGCAGCGACATCGCGATCCCGGCCGACCTCGTCGAAGAGATCGCACGCGTCGTCGGCTATGACCGGCTCGAGAGCGCGATGCCGGTGGTCGGTGCGCAGCCGCTCTCGAGCGAGGCCTTCGATCGCGACAACGACCTTGCAACACTCTTGTGCGGCCTCGGGTATCGCGAGTGCATGACGCTGGCCTTGCAGCCCGCCGCCATCGCCGAACGCGACCGCGCGCTCGGCTTTGACATTCCCGCCGTGGCCGAGATCATGAACCCGCTCTCCGACGATCAGCGCTACCTGCGTTACGGATTGATCCACGCGCACCTCGCCATGGTCGCACGCGATCGCTTGCGACCCTATCGCACGTTCGAGATCGGCCACGTCTTCGCCGACGCGCTACCGTATCCGACCGAACGCAACACCGCGCTCCTGCTCGCCGCGACCGCTCACGTCGACGAACCGGCCTGGCGCAGTACGCCCTACGCCGCCCTGCTCTCCGACCTGCTCGCCGCGGTGCGCGCGATGACCGGCAAGGTCGCCGAAGTGAAACGCTCGACCGCGCCGTGGCTGCACCCCGGGAAAACCGCCCGGCTGCACATCGACGGCGTGCCGGTGGCGACGATCGGCGTCGTCGATCCGCGTCTCTTGCGTGCGTACGGTATCGTCGACGATGTCGTTGCGGCCGATATCTTGCTCGAAGCGCTGCCGAAGCGCGCGATCGCGCCGTTCGTTGCGCCGTCACGTTTCCCGCCCGTCGAACGCGATCTCGCGCTCGTGCTCGCGACCGACGTGCCGGGCGCCGACGTACTCGCCGCGGTGCGCGCCCACGTGGGCGTGCGCGGGGCCGAGATCTTCGATGAGTATCGCGGCGCGCAAATCGACGTGGCGAAGAAATCACTGGCCGTGCGCGTTACGCTGCAACGCGATGATGCCACGCTCACCGATGCGATCGCCGACGCGACGATCGCCGCGATCGTCGCCGATCTGAAGACTCGCTTCGGAGCGACCCTGCGCGGGTGATGCTGGCCTGGCCCGATTTGATCATCGGCGGGATCACCATCTTCTTTGCGGTCAAGGGATTCTCGAAGGGCTTCGTCTCCGAACTCGCGGGCGGCGTTGCCGTGTTCGTGGCGATCGTTGCGGCGTTTCGCTACAACGGTGCGTTCGACGGCGGGGTCACGACGATCACCGGGATCACTCACGGCTCGGCGCACGCGGTCGGACTGTTGCTCTTCGCGATCGTCGCGTACGCGATCGTGCTGCTGATCGCTTGGCTGCTCGGACGCGTCGCGAAGCTCCCGGTGGTCGGACTCGTCAACGGCGTGCTCGGCGCGGTTCTCGGCGCGTGCAAAGCGCTCTTCGGTGCGTTCCTCGTCCTCTACGTGGTGTTGTTCTTTCCGATTCCGGGCGACTTGCGCCACGATCTCCGACGCTCCGCGCTGGTCACGCTGGTCACGCAACCCGATGCCGCCGTCGACGAGGCCGTGCGCAGCTTAATGCCATGGTTCATCCAGCCGCTGGCCGCACCGTACTTCAGCCGCCACCACGTTTAGGTTTTGCACCGGGGCGGCTTGGGCGTAGCCCAAACGCGAAGGCAGGAGGGTGCTTGCACTCCGTGCCAAGTCAGCGCGACGAGGTAGCACGATGCAAACGAAGATTACCGGCGATACACTGCCGGTTCTGGAGATCGGTCTCGAGGCCGGCGACAAGATCGTCGCCGAACCCGGCGAGTTCTCGTGGATGACCCAAACCGTCACGATGAACACCACGCCGATGGCGGCCGGAGCCAAAGGCCTGTTCGGTGTCCTGGGACGCGCGCTTTCGGGCGGTGGCCTGTTCATGACCGAGTTCACCACGCAAGGCGGCCCGGGGCTGGTAGCGTTCGCGGCCAAAGTGCCGGGGCGCATCATGGAACTCGACGTCGCACCGGGTCAGGGCTATCTGATCCATCGCCACGGATTTTTGTGCGCGACCGCCGGCGTCGAACTCGGGATCGGCTTCCAGCGTTCGCTCGGCGCCGGCATCTTCGGCGGCGACGGCTTCATCATGCAGCGCCTGAGCGGTCAATGCAAAGCGTGGGTGGAGCTCGGCGGCGAGGTGATCACCTACGATCTCGCGCCGGGCGAAACGATTTCAGCGCACCCCGGTCACGTCGGGATGTTCACCGAGTCGATCAACTTCGACGTCACGCTGTTGCCGGGCATCAGCAACATGTTCTTCGGCGGTGACGGTCTCTTCGTCGCGCGCCTTACCGGCCCGGGCAAGGTTTGGCTGCAATCGCTGACGCTGCCCAATCTCGCCCATGCGATCTCGCCGTATCTCGGCGGCCGTGAAGCGGCACCGCCGGCGGTACAAGGCGGCGTCGCGGGCGGTGTGGCCGCGTCCGTCCTCGGAAGTCTCTTCGGAAACAATCGTTAGCATGTGATCGCGCGACGAATCGTCAGCCTGTTGCCGAGCGCGACCGAGATTCTCTTCGCGATCGGCGCAGGCGAGGGCGTCGCCGGCGTCACGCACGAGTGCGATTTTCCATCGGCCGCACGCTCGCGCGTCGCGCTCACGTCATCGCTTCTGCCGGGCGATGCCGTAACCGCCGGCGCGATCGACCGGCACGTACGCGCGAGCGTGCACGGCGGCTCGAGTTTGTACGCGCTCGACGCGGAACGCCTAGCGCAGCTCGAGCCTGATCTGATCGTCACGCAAGAACTGTGTGCCGTTTGCGCGGTGTCCTACGAGATCGTCGCGCGGGCCGCAAAACGGCTGCGCGGCGATCCGCGCGTCGTCTCGCTCGAACCGTCGAGCCTCGAGGACGTCTACGCCACGATCGTGTTTCTCGGCGAGCTCTCGGGTCGCGAGCGCGGAGCAGCCGAGGTCGTCGCCGGTTTGCGTTTACGCGAAGCCGTCCTGCGAAACACACCGCGCGACGCATCGCCGCGCGCGCTGATTTTGGAATGGACGGATCCGCCGATGAGCGGCGGCCATTGGACGCCCGGTCTCGTCGAACTCGCAAGCGCAACCCCGTTGCTCGCCAATCCCGGCGCCAATTCGCAAACGCTGACCTGGGAGGCGATCGCCCACGCCGATCCGGACGTCGTCGTCGTGGTTCCGTGCGGCTTCGATCTCGACCACGCGCAACGCGCCGCCGCCGAACTCGCGCGCAACCCGGTCTGGAACGGATTGCGCGCGGTGAGAAGCGGTCGCGCGTATGTGATGGACGGTAACGCCTACGTCAACCGTCCCGGCCCGCGCCTCATCGACAGCGCCGAACGTTTCGCGTGGTGCTTTCACGACACAGCGATCGCGCCGCAGCCGTCAGGGATCGACTTCTACCAAGGCCCGTAGTCGTTCGATGGCGGCGCCGATACGCAACCCTCAGGTTGCGGTTTGTCATCCCGAGTCTGTCGAGGGACCGCCTCTATCGTCGTCGCTGAGTGGCTGTCCCTCGACAAGCTCGGGATGACTCCTAGTGCCCGACGCGCACCGGGCCCGGGGCGATCACATCGATCGCGGTCAGCTCATCGGGGGTGAGGGTCCAGCTCACGGCCTTGGCGTTTTGCGCGATTTGCTCGGCGTTGCTGGCCCCCGCGATCACGCTGGCCACCGCCGGACGCGCCAGGAGCCACGAGAATGCGAGCTCGAGCAACGTGTGGCCGTGCGCCTCGGCGAATTCGCCTAGACGTTCGGCGAGCGCCAACCGCTCCTCGGTGAGAAAGGTGTCGGCCAGGCCGCCGGGGCGCGTCAGGCGCGTGCCGGCCGGCCGCGCGCCGCCGCGGTACTTCCCGCTCAGCAGCCCGCTGGCGAGCGGGAAATACGGCAAGAAACCAACGCCGTGGGCGATCATCGCCGCCGTGTGCTCGCGTTCGATCTCGCGCTGCAGCAAACTGTACTCGTCCTGATAGGAGATGAAGCGCGTGCGATGTTGCAGCTTCGCCGTCCAGATCGCTTCGGTCAACTGCCACGCGGCGAAGTTCGAACAGCCGACGTACCGCACTTTGCCTTGCGTCACGAGATCGTCGAGCGCGCACACCGTCTCTTCGATCGGCGTGAGCGGATCGAAGATGTGCACTTGATACAGATCGATCCAGTCGGTCTTCAGACGGCGCAGGCTCGCTTCGACCGCCGCCATGATGTAGCGTCGCGATGCGCCTTTTTTCTTGCCTTCCGCATCCATCGGCAGACCGAACTTCGTGGCGATCACGACGTCGGCGCGCGCGCGGCCGAGCGCATCGCCGAGCAGTTCTTCGGATTTCCCGAACGACGTCAGCGGGTAGTGATCGGCGGTATCGAACAGCGTGATGCCGTTCGTCAGCGCCGCTTGCACGACGACGCGGGAGGCCGACGGATCGAGCCGCCCGCCGAGGTTGTTGCAACCTAGGCCGACGGCCGAAACGCGTAGGCCGGACGAACCTAGGTTGCGGAGTTCCACTAGGCCGGGACGGGCCCCATGAAGGCGCGCACCGCGGCTTGCACGCCGCTGCCGGCTTGAATCTTCAAGCCTGCGCTGAGCAATTCGATCTCGAGCGCACCGAGCATCGCGAGCACGTCGGTTTGCGTGATGGCGCCCATCGTGCCGATGCGGATGATCTTGCCGGCGAGTTTTTCTTGGCCGCCGCCGAGCACGAAACCGTGTTCGACGCGCAGCTTCTTGCGAATCTCATCGCCGTTGACTCCGGCCGGCACGTGAATCGCCGTCACCGTCACCGAACGCATGCCGGGTTCGGCAAACAGTTGGAGACCGGCGCCCTCGGCGAACGCGACGATCGCATCGGTGTTGCGCTGATGACGCGCCCACACGTTGGTGGCGCCTTCTTTGGCGTAGAGATCGAGTGCGACGTCGAGCGCGTACGCGATCGATACCGGCGGCGTGCACGGCGTTTGACCGATCGCCTGGAACTCGCGCGCTTTTTGCAGGTCGAGATAGTAGCGCGGGCTCTTGACGGTTTTCATTTTGTCCCACGCGCGCGCCGACACCGCGACCATCGCCATGCCGGGCGGAACGCCGAGTGCCTTCTGCGATGCGGCGCAAACCACGTCGAAGCCCCACGCGTCCATCGTGAACTCGCTGGCGGCCAAGCCGCTGACGGTGTCGACGAGCGAATACGCACCGTGCGCGCGAATCGAATCGGCGAGCGGGCCGAGCGGATTCTGCACGCCGGTCGAGGTCTCGTTGTGCGTGAGCACGACGCCCTTGATCTCTTTTTTCGTGTCGGCTTCGAGGCGCGCTTTGAGCGCTTTCGCGTCGACGCCCTTGCCCCATTCGGTGTCGAGGATTTCAACCTCGACGCCCCAGGTGCGGGCGATCTCCGCAAAGCGGTTACCGAAAACGCCGACCGGTGCAACCAGCACCTTTTCGCCGGGGCCGAACATGTTGGTCATCGCCGCTTCGAGGCCGCCGGTGCCGGAGCAGCCGAGCAACAACACGTCGCTCGTCGTCCCGAAGACCGGCTGCAGTTTGCGCACGATCGACGCCTGGAGTTCCTTGAACTCAGGACCGCGATGATCGATCATCGGCTTCCCCATCGCCGCGAGCACGGGCTCGGCGACGGTCACGGGGCCTGGGATGAACAGCAGCTGCTTAGACACGGATTCCTCCGGGAGATATGTGCGATAGATACACGTAATGTTGTATCCTGCGGACATGCAATCCCCCGAAACGGTGCGTCTCAGCCTGTGCTCACGATTCGGCGGCTGTGCGAGTAAAGTCGGCGCCGCCGACCTCGCCCGGGTACTTGCGGGCGTGCGCTTTCCTGAGGACGCGAAGGTACTCGTCGGGCTGTCCACCAGCGACGACGCCGGCGTCTATCAGCTCACGCGCGATCTCGCGCTCGTGCAGACGGTCGATTTCTTCACGCCGATCGTGGACGACCCGTTCGACTTCGGCCGGATCGCCGCGACGAACGCGCTCAGCGACGTGTATGCGATGGGCGGAACTCCGGTCACCGCACTCAATATCACGGCGTTTCCCATCGACACGCTCGACGAGTCGATTTTGCGACGGATTCTCGAAGGCGGAGCGGCGGTCGCCGCCGCGGCCGGCGTCGTGATTCTGGGCGGCCACACGGTGAAAGACGAAGAGCCGAAGTACGGGATGGCCGTGACGGGCACGATTCACCCGGGCCGGATCGTCACCAACGCGGGCGCGCGGCCGGGCGACCATTTGCTGCTCACGAAGCCGATCGGCGCGGGCATCTTGACGACCGCGCGGCGCCGCGACGGCATTCCTGAATCCGATCTCACGGTCGCGATCGGCGAGATGACGCGGCTCAATGCGGCCGCCCGCGATACAATGCTCGCGCACGATGCACACGCGGCAACCGACATCACCGGATTCGGCTTGCTCGGACACGCCGGTGAAATGGCGCGCGCGTCGCGCGTCGGCATCGAAATCGAAGCGGCGGCCGTCCCGATCTTCCCGCGCGTACTCGAATTGATCGATCTCGACTTCGTGTCCAGCGGCACCGAAGGCAACCTCACCCATCACGCCGAGTTCACGTCGTTTGCCGATCACGTGACGGGCGCCATCCGCGTGGCCCTCTCCGATGCGATGACGTCGGGCGGTTTGCTGATCGCGGCCGAACCGCGCGATATCCGCGCCATGTACAAGGAACTCGCCCCGACGCACACCTGCGCGATCGTCGGCCGCATAACCGAAGACGGAGACGGCACCATCTCCGTCCTCTAGTGTCATTCCGAGCGGAGCGCGTCAGCGCGTAGTCGAGGAACCGGAGAAAATCTCGGCGATTAGCGTGCGAGGATGGTGGCGCGTTCCTCGACGACGCGCCTTCGGCGCTGCTCGGAATGACATAGCAACCCTTGTCGCGATCGCGCTTATGCGTGATCGAACGGGGCTATGATATCGTTCGTTCACTATGGCTCGCTCGACGTCGCAACGGCGGCTCGGCGCGACTTCGATGCGGCGGTGAAGTACTTGAGCCGCGATCCGGTCGAACGCGCGCTCTTCGCGCGGCTCGAGAGCGGCAAGCAGCACGTCTCGCTCACGACCAATCGCAACAACGAAGACTACTACGATCCGAACACGCACGCGATCCACTGGGATCCGCACAGCGCGCTGCGGACGTCCGGCGGTGGAACGCAATCGCCCGCGCTCGGTCTCGGGCACGAGGTCGATCATGCCGTCCACGACGGCCCGCGTGAATGGCAACGATCGCTCACTCCCGACGCGCAGTTCGATACCGCGGAAGAGCGCCGCGTGATCGCCGGTTCGGAACGGCATGCCGCGCGCACGCTCGGCGAAGCCGTGCGCAGCGATCACGGCGGCTCGACTTGCCGTGTCGACCGGCCGACCGCAATGCCGCTCATCGCCTAACAGCGTTTGGGCTGCGCCCAAGCCGCCTAGGAGTGTCCGGCGACTCACGCGCGAACCATCCAGGCATGTTCGCGCTCATTCTTTCCACGCTCGTGGCACAGGCCGGTGCGCCGGCCTACCTGGCATCGTGTGCGGCTCCGCAAGAGACCCGCGTGCTCGCCACCTCACAGGTGATCGCGCCCGACAACATCCATCCGACCAACCGCCGGACACGTTTCTTCATCGACATCGGAAGCGACGGCCGCGTCCGCCACGTGATGATGTACGAATCGTCAGGCGACGCGACGTTCGATCGAGCCGCGGTGGAGGCCGCCGAGCGTTTCCGTTTCGCACCGCCGACGCAAGGCTGCATCAGCACGAGCGCGATCGTGCCCGAAGAGTTCAACGTGCCGCTGCTCTCGTTCAGCCGGCCGGCAGCGGTCGGCTCCGCGCCGCCGGCGTTGCCGACGCCGCCGCCGGAAGCCGCCGCAATCTGCGGCGATCCGGCCGTGGAAGTCGCCGGACTCGATATTCCCGATACGCGCCAAGCGCCGGGCACGGCGGCGATCGACGTCGCGCTCGATGCGAACGCGCACGTGAGGAGCGCGAAGCTCGCGAAGTCGAGCGGTAACGCAAAAACCGATGCAACCGCCGTCGATGAAGCGAAGAGCGCGCAGTACAAGTTCGACGTTGGTCCGGGTTGCCGGCCGAAGCCGGCAACCTACCAACTAGAACTTACGTTCCACTAACTCCGTTTGCGTGAGGCCGCGCCGACGGGAGCGCGGCGTTTACGCGTTTCCGGACGGCCGGCCTTTTTGTTGCTGGGGCGCAGCGCCACCACGTTGTTGCTGCGGCGGGCCTCTTCGGGCACGCCCAGCAACACCGGGGTGATGATCCGTTTGCCCAGCGCGTGCATGAACACTTCGCTCAGCTCTTCGACGAAGAAGAACTGGATCGTGTCGCGCACTTCCTTCGGCACGTCTTCGAGGTCCATCTCGTTGCGTTTCGGCAAGAGGATCTTCTTGATCCCCGCGCGCTTCGCACCGAGAACTTTTTCCTTGACGCCGCCGATCGGCAGCACTTGTCCGGTCAACGTGATCTCACCGGTCATCGCTAGATCGCTATCGACCTTGATGTTCGTCAGGAGCGAAGCGATCGACGTTGCGATCGAAATACCGGCACTCGGTCCGTCCTTCGGCACCGCACCCGCCGGCACGTGAATGTGCAGGTCGTGCTTGCTGAAGTAGTCGTCGGGTAATCCGAGTTCCGAAGAACGCGAGCGCAGGAACGACACCGCCGCCGTGGCCGACTCTTTCATCACGTCGCCGAGTTGTCCGGTTAGCGTCAGCTTCCCGGTGCCCGGCATCGCGGTCGTCTCGATGAACAGGATGTCGCCGCCGACCGGCGTGTAGGCAAGCCCCGTCGCGACGCCGACCGACGCGACCCGCTTCTTCACTTCGTTGTAGAAGCGCGGCTTCTGCAGGTAGTCGACGACGTTCTCGGGTTTCACCCGCGCGCGGTACTTCGCGTTTTCCGCGATCTTGCGCGCGACCTTACGGAACACCGTACCGATCTCGCGTTCGAGGTTGCGGACACCGGCTTCGCGCGTGTAGTCGTTGATGATCGTGCGGATCGCCGGATCGGTGATGCCGACCTGGATTTCCTTGAGACCATTGGCTTTTTTCTGCTTCGGCACGAGGTACCGCTTGGCGATCTGGAGCTTCTCCATCTCGGTGTAGCCCGAGAGCGAGATGATCTCCATGCGGTCGCGCAGCGCACTCGAGATCGAATCGAGCGTGTTGGCCGTGCAGATGAAGAGCACGCGCGAGAGGTCGAGCGGCAGGTCGAGGTAGTGATCGCGGAACGAGTTGTTCTGTTCGGGATCGAGCACTTCGAGCAGCGCGGATTGCGGATCGCCGCGGTAATCGCCGCCGACTTTGTCGATCTCGTCGATCATCATCACCGGGTTGTTCGTCCCGGCATCGCGCAGAGCGCGCACGATCGTGCCGGGCATCGCACCGATGTAGGTGCGCCGGTGACCGCGGATTTCGGCTTCATCGCGCACGCCGCCGACCGATAGGCGCACGAACTTGCGGCCCATCGCCTTCGCGATGGACTGTCCGAGCGAGGTCTTGCCGACGCCCGGCGGTCCGACGAAGCACAGGATCGGGCCGGTCAGCTTGTTCTTGAGCTTGCCGACGGCGAGGTACTCGACGATGCGGTCCTTGATCTTTTCGAGATCGTAGTGGTCCTCGTCGAGGATCTCACGCGCTTTGGCAATGTCGATCTGGTCCGACGTGGATTTATTCCACGGCAGTTGGACGAGCCAATCCAAGTACGTGCGGATGACGCTGTACTCGGGGCTGGCCGTCGGCACTTTCGCTAGACGGTCGAGCTCGCGATCGGCAGCCTTCTTCACGTCTTCGGGCATCTCGGCTTCGTCGATCTTCTTGCGCAGCTCGTTGGTCTCGGCTTGTTGCGGATCGGTTTCGCCCAGCTCTTCCTGAATCGCCCGCAGTTGCTGGCGCAAGTAGAACTCGCGCTGATTCTTCTCCATCTCGCGCTGGATATCGGACTGGATCTTGTGTCCGAGCTCCACCACCTCGAGTTCCTTGGTGATGAGCATCGTGATCTTGCGCAGCCGCTTCTCGGTGTTGCGCTCTTCGAGAATCGCTTGGCGATCCGCGGTGTCGAGACGCATCGTCGAGGCAACGAAGTACGTGAGCAAGTTCGGATCGGAGATGTTGTTGACTTCCATCTCCATCTCGCGCGGCGCTTGCGGCAAGTAACCCAGCAGCTTCTGGAAGAGCGTACCGAGATTGCGCTGCATCGCAACGAGGTTGTCGTTCTCTTGGGTGATCTCGGGCAGCTCGTGATAGGTCGCGGCCAGATACGGCTCGCTCGAAACGATCTGATCGATTTCGAAAACGGGACCGCCGGCGACGATGCAACGCAGCGTGCCGTCGGGAACCTTCAGCATTTTCTGGATCGTGCCGATCGTGCCGATGCGGCGCAAGTCGTCGGGACCGGGATCCTCGATGTCCTTGTCTTTGAGGACGACGAGACCGATCTGCTTGCCTTCGCGCAGCGCTTCTTCCACCAGCGCAATACCGGGCCGCTTGATGACGGCGAGCGGAATCACGGTGTTGGGGAAGAGTACGGCATCTTGCAGCGGCAAAATGCCCAGAACGTCGGGGGTTACCAATTTACGGGGTGCCATCAGGCCAGGGTCCTTTTAACGGTCATGCGGATCTCGGTCCGCACGATCGGGAAGCGATCGCGAGCGCCGAGCGGTAGCTCGATCGTCAGGATGCCGTCGCGATAGGTTGCGGACGCGCCGGAATCATCAACCGGCAGCGGCAGGCGAATCCGTTTGAAGAACTCGCCGTAGAGAATTTCTTTTTGGAGTATCGATGCCGAGCGGTTCTCGGCGCGGTCGGTTCGGGTGCCCATGATGTAGAGATAGCGCTCGTCGACGGCCACGCGGAGCTCGTCGCCGTCGGATCCGGCCAGCTCGACGTGAACCACCATCCGTGCCCTCGCCTCGTCGATGTAGACGTCCGCATTGGGCTCAAAACGCACGTGGGCACGGACGCCAAACGCACGGTCAACTTCAGCAAAAAATGGGTCTTGGCGCACGGGTCGAGCCTCCTTCCTTCGGTTAGCACTCGCATTAACACAGTGCCAGGGGGAAAGGGTTTCCCGGTCCGGGCCGGCCCGCTATTGCTGCTGGGCTTGGGTCCCGGCCAGGGCCTCCATCGCGACGTTCACCGACATGCTGGACCGCGATGCGCCCTTATATACCCCGCGAACGGGGCTCACGTCGCGATAGTCGCGCCCCACCGCGATCCGGGCGAAGCGGTCGTCGATAAGCGTGTCGTTGGTCGGGTCGTAACCCACCCACCCATGGGCCCCAAGGTAGGCCTCACACCACGCGTGCGAGGCCTCCGCCCCCAGCACCGAGCCCTCCTCGCCGCTGAAGACATACCCGCTCACGTAGCGTGCCGGCAGCCCGTAATAGCGGCAGAGCGCCACCAAGACATGCGCGTAGTCTTGGCAGACGCCGGCCCGCGCCCGAATCGACTCGCCGATCGTCGTTTGGACGCTCGTCGCTTCGCGGTCGTAGGTAAACTTCTGATTGATCGATGAGCCGGCGTGCAGATACCACGCGACGAGATCGTCGCGGCCCGGATCGCCGACCTCAACCGCAAACGCACGCAGCTCCGGACCGAAGACCACGTACTGGCTCTCGTGCAGTTCGTCGTAGAGCCAGCGCACGTTCGGGTCGTCCGTCAACTGATTTTTGGTGATGGGGCTCGGAACAACCGGAGTCGGCGGGCGCACGGTGATCACCGACGAGCGCGCGGTAATCGAAAGCACGTCGTGATCCGGCAAGACGGCGAAATGCTGTACGTCGTTGCCGAAGCGGTCGGAGTACGCGAAGATCCGGGCGCGCGGCGCAACGTTCAGCTCGTACTTCGTGCAGTACTGGGATGAGTCGCTCCGCGGCCGCAAACGCACGATGCTATAGCTTTCGTGAATCTTCCCGGGATAGCGATACGTGGTCTGGTGCAAGATCGTAAATTCCACGATGTCAGCCTCCTCGGCTGCAATGGCGCGCTACCGTACCGACATAGCGCACGTTGCTACGTAACATTTAATATAATGCTCCGCCGGCTCTTTTTCCGGCGCCGTCGTTGCAGAGGAACGTTATCTCCAAATCTTCCGGGAACTCTCTTCTCGACGTGATGACGAACGAGGATTTTGAAACGATTTCCCACCAGCTGGAGACCGTTAACTTGTCCGTGCGCCAGACGCTCTACGACGACGGCTCGCCGGCCAACGAGGTTTACTTTCCGATCGACTGCGTGATCTCGGTCGTTACGACGATGAACGACGGCGCGGCAATCGAGACCGCGACGGTCGGTTACGAGGGCATGTGCGGGGCACAAGTCGCGCTCGGTGCGCAAGACATGTTCGGCCGCTGGTTCTGCCAAATTCCGGGCCGAGCGTACAAGATGAGCGTCACCGATTTCTTGCGCGGTTACGAGCGCGACGAGCGCTGGCGGCCCGCCGTCGGCCGGTATCTGCAAGCCGTGATCGACGTGCTCTCCCAGTCGGTCGCCTGCAATCGGCTGCACTTGGTCAGCGAACGCTGCGCGCGGTGGCTCTTGATGAGCGCCGACCGCGTCCACTCGCCCGACTTCCCGCTCACCCACGAAGCGCTGGCGACGATGCTGGGCGTGCGGCGCGCCGGCGTCAGCGTAGCCGCCGCCGAACTGCAAACCGCCGGTTACCTGAGCTATCGCCGCGGCCGTTTCCACATGATCGATCCGGCCGGCCTCGAGTCGGCGGCATGCGAGTGCTACACCGTCACGCGCGCGATCTACGATCGCCTTACGCCCGCCGCAACGTAGGCTAGCCAACCGGCACCCGCGGGAAATAACTCGACTGGATCGATGAGCCGATCGCATCGGCGCGTTCGGCAAAGCGGGCTGCAAAACGATCGCCGCCCTCATCGAGGATCTCGCCGATCTGCACGAAGTCGAGCATCGCTTGAAGCCGGCCGGTAACCCGCTCCGCTTCGTTGGAGTAGGCGCCCATGGCGGTCTCCGAGATACGATGCAACGCGCGATCGACTTCGTGCGTGCAGAAGCGAATCGAACGCGGAAAACTGCGGTGCAGAAATAGGAACGCGAGCGCCTCGTTCGGGTCGGATGAGAGCCGCTGAGCCTTGGCAAATGGTTCGCTCGCACAGCACATCTCGAGCAGCCGCTGCCACTCGTGGGCCGAATCGTCGCTGAAGTCGTGATTGCGCAGAATGCGCGCGGTCATCGCCGCGCGTTCGAGGTAGCGGCCGATCTGCAAGAAATTCCATTCGTCGTCGTGCGAGACCGTCGCGTCGACGATCCCGCCGAACGCTTGCGCGGTGTCGCGCACGCTGCGCAAGAACGATGACGGGCCTTCGCGCGCAACCGACCGCGGCGACTGCGCCTCGACGAAGAGATAGAGGCCGTTGAGGCATTCCCACACTTCGGTCGAGAGTTCGGCCCGTACGCTCAGCGCGTTCGAGCGCGCGATGCGAATGCACGACACGATCGACGTACGATATTCGGTCGAGAACGTGCAACGCTCGAACGCCGCCGACGCGAGCGACGCGCCCTCGAGCAATTCAACGTCGGCCGATATACCGGCCATGTCGAAGACGCTGCGCCAGATGCGCGCGGCGCGTTCGCGGCCGGCCGCGTTGCGGTCGACGGTGCGGTTGTAGTTTACATCGAGGATGCGCGCCAGCGTCTCCGCGCGTTCGACGTTACGGCTCATCCAGTACAGTGATTCGGCTACTCGTGACAACATCGTCTAGTCGTCCAAGACCCAGGTGTCTTTGCTGCCGCCGCCTTGCGAGGAGTTCACCACGAGCGAGCCGTCGGTCAGCGCCACGCGCGTCAGGGCGGTCGGCGGAACGTCCACCTGATCGCCCAAGAGCACGAACGGCCGCAGATCGATGTGACGCGGCGCGAGCGTTTCGCCCACGATCGTCGGATGACACGAGAGCGGGATGATCGGCTGCGCGATGAAGTCGCGCGGCGACGCTTCGATCGCTTCCTTGAAGCGCGCGCGCTCGGCGGCGGAGGCGCTGGGGCCCATCAGCATGCCGTATCCGCCGGATTGGTTCGTGTTCTTCACCACCAGCTCGTCGAGATGTGAGGTCACGTACCGGCGTTGCGGGTCATCGGTGCAATCGTAGGTCGGCACGTTCGGCAGAATCGGCTCTTCGCCCAAATAGAACCGGATGATCTCGGGCACGAACGGATAGATCGCCTTGTCGTCGGCCACGCCGGTACCGACCGCGTTGGCGATGCCGACGGCACCCGCGCGGTACGCGTTCATCAAGCCGGTAACGCCGAGCGTGGAATCGGCCTTGAAGACGAGCGGATCCAAATAGTCGTCGTCGATGCGGCGATAGATCACGTCGACGCGTTGCAAGCCCTTGGTCGTCTTCATGTAGACGATGTTGTCGTGCACGAGCAGGTCGCTGCCCTCGACGAGCTCGACGCCCATGCGGCGTGCGAGCACGGTGTGTTCGAAGTACGCGGAGTTGTAGATACCCGGCGTCAGCAGCACGACGACCGGATCGCTGACCCCCGCCGGCGCGGAGTGCCGCAATGCATCGAGCAGACGGCGCGGGTAATCGTCGACCGGCAGCGGCTGATAATTTTCGAACAGCCGCGGGAACGAGCGCTTGAGCACGTCGCGATTCTCGAGCACGTACGAGATTCCGGACGGCGTGCGCAGGTTGTCTTCGAGCACGTAGTAGGTGCCGTCGCGGCCGCGGATCAGATCGCAGCCCGAGACGTGGATGTACACATCGCGCGGAACGCGGAAACCGATCATCTCGCGATTGTAGAACTTCGATGAGAACACCATCTCCGCGGGGATGCGGCGCTCGTGCAAGATGCGTTGCGGTCCGTAGATGTCGCCGAGAAAGGCGTTGAGCGCCATCACGCGCTGCGCGATGCCGCGTTTGATCAGCGACCATTCGCCGCTCGGAACGATGCGCGGGATCAGATCGAAAGGCAGGATGCGCTCGGTTCCCCGGCTGTCGGAATACACGGTGAACGTCACGCCGCGTTGGAGCAGCACCGAATTGACCAGGTCGACCCGATGGCGGAATTCGGTGATGTCGATCGAGCGCAGCGTTGCCGCCAGGCCCGCGTAGTGGGCCCGGGGCACGCCGAGTTCGTCGGCAAATTCATCGAAGAAGTCGAGTAGCGGGTACTCGTCGAGGAGCGGCTGCATCAACCGCGGGTTCCCCCCCGAGCGTTAACCTTCACTTGGCCCGCTGGCCAATGCTCCCGGGGTTGCCCGCCATCCACACCATCCACAGGCGCGTGTGCAGGATAACCTCCCCATAAGGCGGCCCACCCGGCAACCCGGCGGCCTTGCGGGCGGTCCAAGCCAGCGTGTCCGCCTACGATGTCTTAGTCGTGGGCGCCGGCCTTGCAGGCAGCACGATCGCCGAGCGTTGTGCAAGCGAGTTCGGCGCGAACGTCTTGCTGATCGACCGCCGGCCCCATCTGGCCGGCAACTGCCACGACCCCGTCGATGCCGACGGCCTGCAGTACCATCAGTACGGCCCGCACGTCTTCCACACCAACTCCGAAGACGTCATCGACTACCTGAGCGCCTTCACGGCCTGGCGCCCCTACGAGCACCGGGTCCTGGCCAACGTCGACGGCCGGCTGCTCCCGATCCCGATCAACCGGACGACGATCAACGCGCTCTACGGCCTCGATCTCGACGAAGCCGGCGTCACGGCGTTCCTCGATCGGGTCGCCGAGCCGCGCGCCGCAATCCGCACCTCCGAGGACGTGATCGTCTCGCGCGTCGGACGCGAACTCTACGAGCGCTTCTTTGCGGGCTACACGCGCAAGCACTGGGGGCTCGACCCCTCCGCCCTCGACGCCAGCGTGTGCGGCCGCATCCCGACGCGCACCAACACCGACGACCGCTATTTCAGCGATCGCTTTCAGCTGATGCCCTCCGACGGCTACACCGCCATGGTGGAGCGGATGACGAGCAACCCGCGCATCGAGCGCGTGCTCGGCGTCGACTATTTCGAGATCGCCGACCGCGCGCATTTCCGTCATGTCGTCTTCACCGGACCGATCGACGCGTATTTCGAACATCGCTTCGGCAAGCTGCCCTACCGCTCGCTGCGGTTCGAGTTCACCACGCACGACGTGGAGCAGTATCAGAGCGCCGGCTGCATCAACGAACCCGCCGAAGCCGTGCCGTATTTACGGACGACGGAATACAAGCACCTCACCGGCCAACGCCACGCCAAGACGATCGTCTCGCGCGAGTATCCGAGCGACGAAGGGGAACCGTACTATCCGATCCCCGCGCCCGAAAGCCGCGAACAGTATCGCAAGTACGCCCTGCTCGCGCAGCGGACGCGCGGCGTAACGTTCGTCGGCCGGCTCGCCGAATACCGGTACTACAACATGGATCAGGCGGTGGCGTCGGCGTTGCGCACGGCGGAAGAGCTGGTCGGGGTCGTGCGCGCCGCGTCATAGTGGATTCACGTTCCGTAAATCCGTCGCGTTTGGGCTGCGCCCAAGCCGCCCGTCGTATCATGGGTAAAACAGGCGTAAGGATCGCCGGAAGAAACATTTTTCCGGGGCGTTGTGGGTAGAAGGACGGTGTGAGTGCGTCCGCCGTCGTCATTTGCGGTGCCGGTCCGACCGGCATGACCCTCGCGCTCGAACTGGCGCGCTTCAACGTGCCGTTTCGCATCATCGATAAGGCCCCGCACGGCGCCGAGCATTCGCAGGCGCTAGGCGTTCAAGCGCGCACGCTCGAGCTGCTCGAAGCGGCACACATCACCGACCGGCTATTGAGCTTCGCGCAGCGCGTCGAGCACGTGCGGATTTCCGCCGGTTCGCGGCCGCTGATCGATACGGATTTCAGCGGGTTGCCGACCTCATATCCGTTTCTCGCCATGATCCCGCAATGCGATACCGAGCGCGTGATGTGCGACGCACTCGATGCGCTCGGCGTCACGATCGAACGCGGCGTCACGCTCACCGCGTTCTCGCAAGACGCCGAGGGCATCGTCGTAGACCTCGCCGGACCCGCGGGTACCGAACGCGTGCGCACGCGCTTTCTCGCCGGCTGCGACGGCGCGCACAGCGCCGTGCGCCATCTGCTCGATCTGCCCTTCACGGGCCATGCGTTACCGGAACGCTTCGCGCTGGCCGACGTACGGCTGGACACCTCGCTCACGCCCGATACGCTGCACGTGCACCTCGCACCCGACGGCGGCGCGACCGCGCTCTTTCCGATGCGTGACGGCTGGCGCATCATCGTCGAATCCCCGCACCCGCTGCCCGATCCGCCGGATGCCGCCGCCTTCGATGCCGCGCTCGCCGCGCAGGCGTTTCCGGCGCGCATTCGCGAGACGATGTGGATGGCGAACTACCACGTGTACCAGCGCCGCGTCGAGCGGCTGCGCGCGGGCAACGCGTTCTTGCTCGGCGACGCCGCGCACATTCACTCACCGATCGGCGGTCAGGGCATGAACAGCGGCATCGGCGACGCCGTGAACCTCGGCTGGAAGCTCGCGCTCGTCATCCGCGACGGTGTGGCGCCGGCGCTGCTCGACACCTACGCCTCAGAACGCGAAGCGGTGGGACGCGCGCTGCTCGCCGCCACCGACTACGGCAACCGGGTCGCGTTCAACGCCAACACGATGGTGCGCGCGCTGCGCAATGCCGTGCTACCGGTCGCCTCGCATCTGCCGCTGGTGCGCGACCGCTTACGCGAGAACGTTGCGCAGTTGCGCATCGCCTATCCGCACAGCCCGCTCTCGGTGAACGGATCGCCCGCACGCCGCGGCCTGCGCGCCGGCATGCGCGTCCGCGGGGCGCGGCCCGCGGGCTACCATCCGCAAACGATCGTGATGCGCCCGCACGATGAGCACGCCGCGATCACGCTGGTGTTACGCCCCGACGGCTACGCCGGCTACGTCTCCGACGGTGCCCATGCCCAGGGCGCGGTCACCTACATGCGCAACGTGATCGGATTGCGCGGTGAAGTCAGCTCCCCGCTTCGATGATCGCGTCGAGCACGGGACGGTCGGAGCCGCGCAGAAAATCGGCCAGCGCGGAGCTGATCGTAATCCGCTCGGGTCGCGCGGATGCGGCGAGCTGGAAGCCGGTGTCGATGTTGGGCCCGAGGAAATCCAAGATCTGATTTTCGCGGTCGTGGAACATCTGATCGCCCGTCAGTAATTCGCGGCGTTCCAGTTCGTCGACGAGCTCGGTCATCTTTGCGGGCACGTTCTCGGCGAACGAAAGCACCGGAGCGATCCAGGCCAGGGCGCGGATCGAGATATACTCGGTCGCCGCGGCGTATTTCGCGCTCGCGCCGAACTCGTTCATCAGCGCGCTGAGGGTGCGGTCGATCGAGCGGATACTGTGCTCCACCTGATATGCCGTTTCGATGCGCTGATAGAAGAGCACCTCATCGCCCTGGTATTTCCAGACGATCGCGTTCTCGACGCCGCGGTTGGTGATGTGGCGGCGGCATTCGCTGTGGAAGTAGCGGAAGAGCTCGACCCAATGAAAGCGCTCGAACTTCCGGGCCTTCAGCCGGCTCGCGCCGACCAGATCGAACGAGAAAAACAGATACACGTCGACCA
>Ga0182030_10004589_pt1 | contig 29442 bp, 29 predicted proteins | sample 812S3MmetaG_FD_121299 | JGI IMG/M metagenome (GOLD analysis project Ga0182030, IMG submission 121299) | Permafrost microbial communities from Stordalen Mire, Sweden - 812S3M metaG (Illumina Assembly) | ecosystem: Environmental > Terrestrial > Soil > Wetlands > Permafrost | place: Sweden...
CGCAGCATGGACAGGTCTCTCAGCGTCTCGAACCCCGACTCTTCCTTGCTCGTCCGTTTCCCCGACTGTACGGCGTGCGCTATCGCGGCCTCCCAGCTCCATGGCCACGCCGAGAGCACCTGCTCGTAGGCGCCGCGGGCTCGCTGGGCCCGGACGGCCTGGGGAAGGTCACCGGCAAGTTCTACGGCGCGGCCATAGAGGAGTGCCATTTCTGGAGGCGAATTGGGCAAAGTGGCAAACGGGCGCACCATCTGCTCAGCCTGATCACTTCGGCCCAAAGCGAGAGCTGCAGCCGCGCCGACCAGCGTTTCCGCGGGATTCCCGGCAGTGGGAATATCGACCTCGCGGGCGTCCAATGCGCGAGCGGATCCGGCCGACCCGATGCGCGGGACGTGCGTGCGCAATGGAGTGCCGTCGCTAGCCCACGCGTCAATCTCAAGCGACTCGCCGTCATGGTTGGAGCCGACGCGGGCGACAACGCGGAGCACTCCAGCACTGGAATTGACGAGCGCAAACTTGATTGTTTCGCGAATTGCCGCGCAAAACGGTTGATTCGTTGCGATGAGCCCTCCCACTCGGAGGAGGCTAGGACTCTCCGAACGCAGCGCGATTCCGATGGTCTCGTGGCGCGGAACGTCGATGTCGACAACGACGTCGCGGACGCCCGGGCTCTCATCATTGCCGGCAATGGGGATAGAGCATCCACGGCCGCTCACCGCTATGGGAACTGCGCGCGCGAGCACCTCGCCATCGACCGGGAAGAACGGTGGTACACGGGCGTCGAACGGAGCGAGTGGATCTGGCGCGTCGATACCGGTTATGGGGCGCCTCGACACCGGGCCGATGACGAGCGCCTCTCGAGCGCAGCCGGTCGCCTCTCGCCAAGCCTCGGCTCGATTCGCGTCGCCACTCCGCTCAAAGTACGTCGTCAGTGCGCGGGAGATGATCCCTCTGGCGAGAGGTCCTCTCGCTTCTCGGGCAATCCGTTCGATAGGGCCCACGATGGCAGCGGTGGTTCGCTGGGCGAGCGCTGCGTCGGCGCTCGCTTCGCCGAGCGAAGGCATCGAGCGCGTAACTAGTGCGTCGAGCGCCGCAACCATGGTCGGCATCTGCCACCGCCGGTCGTCCGAACTCGCTGCCTCGTTCAGGGCGGACAGAAACGCTCCCGTCGACCGCATTCCGTCGTCTTCCGCGTCGGCTCGGAATGCGTACGCGAAGAGCGCGGTGAGCGATGGCTTTGACTGGACCTGCTTCAGCGGGGCATGGGTCGCGCACGCGCCGAGGGTGAGAGCAAGGCAAGCCCCCACGAGCCACGTAAGACGCTGGATCATCGCGCTCCACCCGTCGCAGCAAGGCGTATGCTCTGGTGCATCAGGCCGTCGATCTTCTGAATCCACGATCTCCACTGCGGATACTCGCGCACTGAAATGACGTTTTGATCGAATGCAATGGATCGCTTCACGACGACGCGTCTCGGGCCAGTTGGGTCGCGTGAGATGTCGAGGCGCGCATTGCCGAACGCCCCACCGGCGACCTCCCCCCCTCGCGGCAGGGGCTCGAACTCGAAGCCGGGCGGCGCCTCGATTCGCAGCGTCCTCAATTCTTTTCGGGGAGCATTGTGCGGAGGCAACCAAACTGGGAGAGTTCGTGTGACCAGTGGCGCAAATTGGGACGCGAGCGTTTGGGCAGGGGATAGGGCGACGACAAGTTCTTGTCCTTCATGCCGCGCTAGTCCGGTCGAATGGGCCTTCCATTCTACGCTTGCGCCACCGCGAGGGAGGTCGCCACGAAAAGACACGTCTCTGTCGACCTCGAGAGTTGGAAACCACGTGCCGACCAGTTGATTCTCAAGCCATTGAGCTCGTCCGCCCGGCTGCGTGAGATACGTCCTTAGCCAAAAGGCGTCGTCGCCCATGGCGTGCTCGTCTCCCGTGAGGTTTGCGCTTCCATCGGGCAAGAGCTTGATCGACCACACCGCTTCGATCCCGTGGTCTGCAGGGGAACCGGCAGGCAGAGAGACAGTCTCTCCAGAACTGTCCACCCGCAATGCGGTCGCAAGAGCGTCCATGGAAGGCAGGGGACCGACACGCGACTGCGGGCTGGTTGCATCGAGGTACTGGCCCCCTCGCGGGCCCGGAAGAAACGCAATACCGTGATCGAATAGGGGAACCGCAGCGCCGTGAGCGTGTAGCACCGACGGCTGCCCGAGGTGCCGTGTTTGCACCATCACTTCCTGTGCGTCGATGCCCACAGCCTTGAGGAGGGTAATAAGAAGGATCGCCTTGTCGTCACAATCGCCCTCTCGACGAGCCAGCAGCTGTTGCGGGCGATTCGGTAGCCATGTTTCCCCACTCGTGTAGTTGACGTAACGAATATCGTCGGCGACAAAGTCAAATAGGGCCTCTACCTTTGCCTCGCGTGTAGTCCGCCCTTGAGTGAGCCGTTTGGATAGGGCGATCACTTCCGCATCGGGCTCGGTGAAACCCTTTATCGCGTCGATATACCAGCCGCGGAATGCGGTCCAGTCGCGGAATGTGGATACGACGATAGTGGGAACGATCTCGCTCATGGGAGGGGAGAGGGGCTCGTCAGCCACCTGCGGAGGTTTGTCCGATATCAAGCGGATCACCTGCCTATCCCCCTCGCGACTCTCCTCCCGACGATCCACCTGCCCGCTCACCACGGCGACGTGAAGTAGCGATCCGTCGGGTGGGATCGCTGGGGAATCGATGATGACCTCATTGTGGAGCAGCGCATGGGTGGAGGGGGCCCCCGCGTAGTCAAGGCGAAAAAACGGTGGATCCTTTCGCCCTCCGACGGAGCCGGCGCTCCAAGATCGAAACGCGACCTCGATGACGTCGCCGCGACCGAGCTCGGGCCATCGAATATGCGAGTGAGCCCCGTCGCTCGCTTCTTCGACGGCGAACGCTGTCGTACCGTCTGCCCGATGGACTCGAGCGCGAAGCAGCTCGGTCAAGTCGCCTTCGGCCGGGATGTCTTCGTAGAGCTCGTCTTCGGTCCGGGGCAGGATGACGATTTCCCGTGCGTACTGGACGAGCTCAGAGATGCGCCTGTCGGGATGCATCACGATTGCGCGCATCCAGTGCAGCTCTCGGTCCGCGACGTCAGGAGGTGCATTCGGCTTCGCCGCCTGGGGATTGCCAGCCGCCGGAAGCTCCGGCGGAAAGGTTCGCCGTGGAGCTGCTTCCAGTCGGCGCGCGAGGAAGACGTCCGGCGTGACCAGGTATCTCTCGTCGTCGTGTCGGTCGCTCGACGGGCGCGCCGACGCGCGGCGAAGCGCTAGCTGTGCTCGATATGCGGAGTCTCCCGGGTCGAGATCGTGGGCTCGCTGCAGTCCGATCGCGATATCCCGTTCTTCGTCCGGGGCGCGGGGGAACTGAGCGTTTAGCTCCGTGGCGAGCCCCGCCCAAGCTTGTGCCCTGTTGGGAGCCATGCGGACGGCCGATCGAAACATCCCGAGAGCGTCGGCGTGAGCCCCAAACTTCGAAATTGTCTGCGCGATCGCGATCGCCTGATCCGCATGCTCGAGCCCGCCGTCCATAGCCCTTACAGCGGCTGCTCTGACGTCACCGATGCCTCGGGCATCCGCCAGCGCGTCGACGAGGTCATCATCGTACACTCCACGTGACGCGAGCTCCGCTCGCGCCGACGCGACAGCGCCCGAATCGATCCCTTCAGCGGTCGACGCAAGCTCTCTTAGAATATCGCTCGAAACGTCAGGCTCGTGACGGGATGCGAGGAGGCGAAATGCTCGCTCGCGCAAGGCTTCATTTCCGAGGGCGGAGTAGGTTCGCGCTGCGAGCAGCGTCGCTTCCGGGTCCGACGCGACGTCGACGTGCGCGCCACGCAAGGTAGCCAAAGCCCAATCGGCCATTTTGCCATCAATCCGGTGTTCAACCAGGCGTCGAGCGGCGAACGCCCGAGCGGCTTCGTCATGGGAGTCGCGAGCGCGCTGCAGCCATGCACTGCGGTTCGCTCCCGACGGAGAAATCCACGCAAGCATCGCCAGACGGTCGGGGTCATCGAGCGTTTCCGCCAGTCTCGCAATCAGCCCTGGAGAGCGCGGACTCCGCAAATCATCTGCTCCTCCCAACGTCCGAACGATGGCCTGATCGAGGCTCCCATCGACGTCTCCCTGCGACGATGCGAGGCTGCGCATCAACGGCGTTTCATCGGCCTGAGCGACCGTGCGGCGGATGGCGTGATCCAATTTCGTAGGCGTAGCCGTCGCTCGAAGCCCCTCGGGCCACCGACCGGCGCCGTCAGTCACACGCAGGCGCACCCTACCGGAGTCGTCCACCGATCCAGCGCACACCTTGACAGCGAAGAGATGCTGTCCCACGGGAGCGGTGACGCGTGACGCGAAACGGTCGAAGAGTGCCGCTGCGTGAACGCGGTCGTCGCTCCCTAGGTCCGCTGCATCGAAGACGACCCGAACCTGTCCAGCGGCGGAGACTCGTAAGGTCAGCGTCTCAGGTCGATCGAGTTCGAGGCGGGTGGCGATCCACGAGCAGCTTTCGGCGCGGGGGTGCACAAAGAGATCAAGCGGAATCCCCTTGGCCCCAGAGTACCCGAGCGGAACCTCTCGCCAGCGAACTTCGTAATTTCCCCACGAGTAGTTTCCCGCGGGATCGAAAGAAGCGCCGGCAAGCTCCGGCCCGTCTCGAGCTTCCAGACCACCTCCGGTGTCTCGAAAAGGGCCTAGGACGGATAGAGCATCGACGACACCGAGGCGGTGAGCGGAAGCCGTCCCGAGCGGCGTGCCTTGCTCCGGTGCCAGCATCTGAGCGACAAGAGCGGCTTCTCTCTGCAGGCTGATCGAAATGGTGGGCGTTTCCGCGAGGACATCGAGTGCGTGGCGCGCGTGGCCCCAACGCGCTCGCTCGGATAGGGCGAATATCGTAGCGATCGCCGCGAGCCGGTCAGCCTCTCTCGAGCCTTTGGCGACGGCGCGTGCGAGAGCATCGTCTAACATGGCGTCGGGGACCTCTTCGGTCCAGCGCATATCCGTGGGTCTCTTGCCGGGCTGGGCCGACAGATCGCTCGGCATCCAAAGGACCAATGAGAGGATCAGCCATGGAATCGATCGGGTAGCGGGCACGGTCATTGAAGTACGGGTTTTCGTGTCTCCGCGCGAGTGGCAATTGTCTGCAGGGACATCGCTGTTCGCCAGCGAGGCGAACAGGTCCGCATCGCACCGGGAGATCGAACTAGCAATCTATCCCCTGCGTTGCCTACGGCGGTTTTCAATCGCGCGGAGCGGTCTTCGTGATGTTCGAGCCTGCAGGGTGAGGCTCGAACATCACGAAAACCTTAGGCATTGCTCTGATCACCGCCCCGATGCTCTAGGTCGCCGGCGCCGAATGCTTGCGAGTGCACCGAGCAGCGCTCCCATCGTCCCCGGCAAGCTTTCCCCCCTTCTTCCTGAAGCTGCCGAACACGCGGCGCTGCCCGATGTGGACACAAACGAGTGGACCCCGTCGCCGCTCGCGATGATCCGCTCGGAACCCCCATCGACGCCGACGACCACGACCGAGCTCGCAATATCGCCCGTGGGGGTAGCGATCCCATCGAAGCGCGTGAACGAGAGCGCCGCGCCTCCGGCGATCCATCGTGGTCCGTAGAGCACACGTTCGGTCGAGATCTGCACCGGCGCGTCTCCGGACACCGGTGCGACGAAAAGATATCCCCCCGGGATTCCCTCTGGCCAAGGTCCAGCGTCGAGGTCGAGCGATTCCCGCTGAAGGAACGCGATCTCGGTGCCATCCGGGGACAACGCGAAGTCGGTCGCTACCGAAGCGGTACTTGTGCCCATGGTGTACCGGACTTCGTGCACGCAGCGGAGAAGCACATCGGGCTTGAGTCGGTACATGTCCTCGCTGCCTTCGCGCGAGTCGCGGTACGAAGCGATCACGGTACCGTCCGGCAGCATGGCAATCTCACGCGGCGTAACTCCGGAGCACGTCATGTAGGTGGTGAGCGGAGCGCTATCGAAGTCATGGGCAATCACCACCTCCCAGTCGCTCTCGTCGCTGGGAATCGCCCACGCCAGATCCCCCGCCGCGGTCCATGTAACGCGCGGAGGTTCGAGCACATAGCCGGAGTCGGCTTGTTCATCGACAGGATCGAGCGCGCTACCCGCTTCCGAGTACTGCAAGCCATAGGTCGCCACCGCGTGCGTCGCCCCGTTGCCGTCGGATGCGAAGGTGACGATCGTCCAGTTCTTATCGAAGACCGCGAATCGAGTTCCGTCAGGACTGAACCGAGGCTCGGAGCCGAACGGAGCATTGGGACCGAATCTCGCCGTGCCCAAATCGATCGCTGGGCAGCTCGCGTCGAACGTTCCAGCCCACAAATGCGCGGTATACCCCGCGTCCGAGAATGCCTCCCAGGTGAAGGCCGCAAACTTCGACGCAGCGCCTGGCGGAGCTTCCCAGAAGTCGAATGCGCGGCTCGAGTACGCGCCCAGACGAGCGGATCCGGACGGGACGGAAGCGTCAGAGCAAATGAGCGGCGCGGCCGAGCCTCCATCGATACTGAGATCGGAAACGAAGTAATCGAGCGTGGGAGAGGAGCCGGCTGCCGCGTCCGGCGCGTCACCTTGCGCGAACATGATCTCCGGGGCGACCGCTGTCACCGTGACTTGCTGCGAGTCGGTTGCGCCTTCGGCGCTCACTGTCACGGTGAACAAATAGTTTCCCGCGACATCCGGGACAAACGTGAGCGTCGAGGCATAGCTCGGGCTGTGGGATGGGGTACTGAGTCGGCTTCCGACGGGAATCGATTCGAGCACCCACGAGAAGGTGAGAACCCCTTGAGTTGTGGTGCTGTCGGATGCGTCCAGCGTGACCGATTGGCCAATGAACACAGGTGGAGGAGTGCTGATCGTCGCGACGACCGTGGCTGTCGGAGCATCGGGGACAGGGCTATCCACGGGGATGCTTGAATCGCGAAGACCCCCATCGGCTCGCGATTCGACCAATGAGAAGTCGCCAATGAGCGAGGTGCATGCAGCCGTGGCGACGCTCAAGGCGAGCGACAGCGCAAGGGCCCTACGCATCGATATAGACATAACACGAGACCGGCGGCGTGACTCTTGGCATGGTGGATCTCCCTCCTCTGTCCTTGCGGGCGACTCGTCCTCGCGTCACGATGGCCCCTGCCCATGCTTCTGGCCGATTTGCTCGCCCAAACGCCTCTGTTCCAAAGTCTCTCCGACGCCGATCGCGTAGCGCTGGGAAGTCGGATGAGCGAGCGAACCTATCGGGCCGGAGAGACCGTGTTCGATCAGGGGGACACCGGGTCGTCGATGTATCTCGTGCAGTCCGGTGCGGTTCGAATCTTTCTTCCGGGGACCGAGTCTGCGTCGATCGTCGTTCTGTCGGACCGGCGCACAGGGGAATACTTCGGCGAACTCGCGATCTTTGATAGCAAACCGAGAAGCGCCAGCGTTCGCGCTTTGGTCGACACCGTCCTCATGGAGCTCACCCGCAGCGACCTTGCGGAGCATCTCGGGCGGTCTCCCGCTGCTGCGATGACAATCCTCGGCGAAATGGCTTCGCGGCTTCGGGAAACGAACGCTCTCTTGGGGCAGCGAGCGACAAAAGACACCGTTCGGGAGTTCGAGGATAGCCTCACGTGGGGACAGCACTTGGCCGACCGCGTCGCCGCCCTCAACGGGAGCTGGGCGTTCATTCTTGTCATCATGGGCCTCACGGTCGTTTGGTTCATCGTCAACATGCCGGCTGCAGCAGCGCGCTCCGGCCTGGCTTCTATTTCCCCGGACGGGCGACCGATCGGCTTTGACCCGTATCCCTACGCCTTCTACAATCTTGCGCTCGCTATTCTTGTGGCGCTCCAGGGGCCCCTCATCATGATGAGCCAGAATCGGCAGTCAGCGAAGGACCGGGCGCAAGCTGAGACGGATTTTCGGGTGAACCTCAAGAACGAGGTGGGGATCGAGCAGGTTCTCTCCGAGGTCGGTGCTCTTCGGGCTGAGTCTGGAAAACGCCTCGGCGCGATCGAACATGCTCTCCAAGTCGAGCGCAGTCGGGCGCGCTTTTCGGGCGATACGCAGAGATAAGAGTCAGCGCGAAAACCGTCGCGAGCGGGCCAGCTGCGAGAGAAGGACGAGCGAGAGATGCCACGCGTGTTTTTGGCGTAGGCCGACCGACGTTGGGGGGGGCGCGGCGAGTTTTCGGATCGCCTCGAAGCGCGAAAAGCATTGAAAATGGGCGACTCGTGGTGCATTCCCGAGATGGACATCCGATGCTCGACATTCAACTCATTCGCCAGCAGCCGGACTTGGTCCGCGCCGCGATCAAGAACAAAGGCTTCCATCTGGACCTCGATGAGCTCTTGGCCGCTGACAAGGAGCGGCGCGACGCGCTTGCCATCCTGGAGCAGAAACGGGCTCGCAAGAACGAGCTCAGCGCGCTCATTCCGAAATCGACCAAGACCGACCGTCCTGGGCTCATCGAAGAGGGAAAGCAAGTTCGAGCCGATATTGAGCAGCTCGAGCCGACCCTCAAGCGTGCTAACGACAAATTTCAGGAGCTCATGCTGCGAGTGCCGAGCATTCCGCGGCCTGAGGTGCCGATCGGAAGAGGGGAGGAAGACAATATTGAGGTTCGGCGGGTCGGAGAAATCCGCACGTTCGACTTCACGCCCAAGGATCACGTGGAACTCATGTCGAGCTTGGGGCTCGTCGACTGGGATGGTCCTCGACGATTCGCAGGAGGCCGTTCCTACGCTCTCACGGGCGACGGAGCATTGCTCGAGCTCTCGGTCCTCCGGCTGGCGGTCGATACTCTCGTAGAGCGTGGATTTCTTGTCGTGTGTCCGCCCGTAATGGTCAAAGAGCGGGCGATGATGGGCACCGGCTTCTTCCCGCTCAGTCGCGACGAAGCATACGCAATTCCTGCGGATGAACTCTACTTAGTTGGCACGAGCGAGGTCCCTCTCGTGAGCATGCACTGCGACGAGACCTTCGAAATCGGCTCATTGCCGCTCAAATGCGCAGGCATCTCGCCGTGTTTTCGACGGGAAGCGGGCGCGTACGGGAAGGATACGCGTGGGCTCTACCGCGTGCATCAGTTTACCAAAGTCGAGCAAGTGGTCTTTTGTGCTCCGGATGAGACCCTGGCAGAAAAGCACCACTATGAACTGCTTGGGAACGCTGAGTCTGTACTCGCAAAGCTAGAGATTCCGTACCGCGTGGCGATGGCATGTACCGGAGAAATCGGCATTGGGCAGACGCGGAAGCACGAAATCGAATCCTGGATGCCGGGTCGCAATGCGTATTGCGAGACCCATTCATGTTCGACCTTAGGAGATTTTCAGTCGCGTCGTTCCAATATACGCGTTCGATTGCCCGACGGCTCACTCGGTTACCCATTTACGCTGAACAACACTGCGGTGGCGAGCCCTCGAATTCTCATTCCGCTGCTCGAGAACCATCAAGCGGCCGACGGTTCTGTGAGGCTTCCGCGGGCCCTCGTGCCCTACATGAATGGCAAAGAGGTCCTTGTTCCGCGAGTTTAGGAAAATGAAAGAAGGCGACAGCGGGTGAAAGACAAGAATACGCGTACATCGCTGCTCAGCCTGACCGGGGGATTGAAGGCTGGAGCTTCAACTCGCGATGGAAACCGCGAGGTCACGGGGGTTGCGCGCAACGTGGGATTCCGGGCGGTAGCCTCGCCGGGCTTGCGAAAACTTCTGGCTGGGTTACGCTGCTCTCGTTTTCACGTCTACCACGGCTTCGCACGCTATCTCGATTCGCTTGAGACGCGGGCTCTCGCTATTGGGCGACGCGACTGAACGGCAGATTCGCTGCCGTCGCCCGTCTTCCCTGATCCGCGGCTCATCGGATGGCAGGTGCATGCAGCGCGCTCCGCGCATTTGTTCGTTGCCGCGCGAATCGAGACGTTTCATGTCCAATCGTATCTACGTGGGTAATCTTTCGTTCCATTCGGCGGAGGACGCGATCCGGACGGCATTCGCGCAATTCGGCGAGGTCAGTGAGGTGCATGTGGTCACCGATCGGATGACCGGCCAGTCGCGCGGATTTGCATTTGTGACGATGGCGACGCCGCAGGAGGCACAGAGCGCTATTCAGGCGATGAACGGACAATCGCTCGACGGACGGGCTCTGCGAGTGAACGAAGCTGAGGAGCGAGCGCCGCGGATGGGCGGCGGCGGGGGTGGTGGCGGAGGCGGGGGAGGCGGCGGCGGGGGACGTCGCAGCAATTGGTAGCGATGAAAGATTCCGCGCGTCGCCGTCACTTTGAACAAGTGGCGGCGGCCGTGGCTGCTGCGTGGGTGGGGGGATGGTTTCGAGATTTGTGCTCTGAGGGACGGCCGGTCGCCGGCGGATGGCCCGGCACGCTGCGCGAAGTTCGTGAACTCGTGCGAGTCGAGCTGGCAGTGCGACGGATTAAGGCGAAGTCCCAAGACGAGCTCGAAGAGGTCGCGCGTTCAGCGTATGCCATCGCACGGAGGCGGTGGCTAGCTGGCGTGGAGCGTGACGAAACATCGGAGGCGTCTGTATGAATCCAAGCATCAATAAGCGTCAGAAGGAGCGCGAGAGACAAGAGCATCAACGAGCGAAGGCGGAAAAGCGCAAACTACGTCAGGAAGCGCCGAAAGATCGCTCGACCAGCGCGCCGGGAGAAGATCCGGACATCGCCGGAATTGTGCCTGGTCCTCAACCCCCTGCGGAGGAGTAGCTCCCATGATGAGTGGGCGAAGCCGCGAGGCACAGGTGCGATTCAGTGAGCGCCGACGTCGCGAGGACGAAGCTCTTCGGCTCAAGGTGGAGGTGCCGAGCCTGCTCTCTCTTAGACTCGAGGTGGAGGAACGACGGGGATCGTCTACCTTGTCCGAGACCAAGCATCTGCGGGTCGTTGTGGTCGACCGAGCGCCCGCTTTGTTTTTCCTTCCGTGCGGAGACCGCGATTGCCGGGATGGTGGTCACGACGTGACGTACGACGTGCTGCGAGGTCTGCGCGCGGGAATCGAATCGTTCGAAGCTGAGGACACTTGCGCTGGAAATATCCGTGGAGTTACGTGCGGACGAGTCGTCCGGGTCGTCGTCAAGGCGACTTACGGATGATCGATGTGCGAGGAGTCTTGCTCCGGGCAGCACCCTTCGGTCATAGTCACGCGCATGGATAAATCGCTCCGTTGCTCAATCTGCAGCTGGCGCGGCACGTGGTCAGAAGCCGCCGCCGTGCATGTTCAACCGTGTGCGTTGCCCCCGGGTCTCGAAGCAATACAGCGAGCCTACGAGGAGAAACAGCAAGAGGCCCAGCAGCTCGGTGAGGAGCGCTCCCCTAGGTGTCCCATGTGCGGCCACCATACGCTTCACACGAAGCTGCATCGGCACACCGCAGCGGCTTGAGCTGTCGCGGGTGAATTCGTTGCCGCCGTCGACCGATTCGTCCGGCGCCGGTTCCCTGGTGGTTCGGGCTCTTCAATCGCTGTGACTGCGCGCAGTCGCGCTGCGACGTACCAGAACGTGGTCGACGGCCTCGCCGCATTCGGGAGCACGGTCGGCCACGGGATCCCGATATTGACGGGATCCAACATCAAGCTTCGCAGTAGCGTCGCGCTCGAAACGAGGAAAGTGGCATCTCGACCGAGTTATCGAGGCGCGCGAGGATCTGTTCACGACTGGCGCGGAGGGGACGAACTATTGGGTAATGGTTGGATGACTGTGAGCACCAAGCGGGTCCGTCCGACGAGGAGCTCATCACCGTCCGATAGCTCCTGGTGCCCTTTGATGCGCACGAACACTCCGGCGAGTGATCCGAGATCGGTAAGCACGATGACGCCGGCTTGTTCTTCCACCATGCAGTGTTGAGGGCTGACCATGACGTCACTTGGAAAGACGAAGTCTCCCGCTACCGAGCCAATCTGCAGCGTGTTGCCGTGGGCGAGCACGCAAGCGCCAGTCGCCCCGCCTTCAAAGAGCTGAATGACGCGGAAGGACGACGGCCATCTAGGTGACGAATAAAAATATGTGGGTCCGTCGTCTGGCTCGTCGTGCGGTTGGGAATTTCTGTCAACCCGAAGGAGCTGGTCTCCGACAATGAACTCGTCGCCGAATTCGAGCTCGACGGGCGCCTTAATTCGAAGAAAGACCCCATTGCCGGACTCGAAATCGTGCAGCCAAATGCGTCCGCTTCGGATTCGGATGGCTGCTTCCATCGGATGGCAGAAGGATTCGTCGGGAAGTGAAATGGCGCCGCGTCGCCCGATGATCGCCTCAGTTCCTACTGGTTCGTACGTGACACTTGATCGATCGGATCGCCGTACGGCGGTCAAACGAAAATAGGATCGAAGTGATTCCTCTCCGCGATGTTGCAATCCATCGGGCGGCGTCGCATTGACTCGTTGCCCGTCGGCGAGCACGCGGGATTTGTTCTGGGTCGCAAGGCGCTTGAGTTCCACCTTGGGCGGATAGTCGAGTTCCTCAATCCCGCCTGGGGCATGCCCTTCGAGAATCGCGTCGAACCGTCCAGTGCGCAGCGCCAGCGCCATCTCGAGCTGCTGATCCTTCATCATCTGACGCACGAACGTCCCGACGTCGCTGCGATGAACCTCCTTGGCGTAGGACCGCCTATGACTCTTGATGATGCGGCCGCCGTCGGCAAAAAGGTGGGTCACGATGTGCGGCTTCTCAAGGCCGCTGTCTTCTGTCTGGATGTGAAACGTTTGATTCTTGTACTTGACGTTGTTGTTGAACCCGACCTGCGCTCGAAGGACGGAAGGTCGTGACCGCTCGCTTTCGAGCCGTTGAATCTCGTCGGCCGACCATTTGGTGATGGCGGCGTTTAGGGGGGTAAAATCGTCGGAAATTCCCTCCATGCGTTTGAACGCAAGCCTTGCCACACCCGAAGTGGGTTGGATGCGCAGCGCCTCCGCGAGCAGACTTTGGCCTTCAGCGTCGTTGGGCCCCGCAGCGGCCCAGACTGCAAGTAAGGCAACCGCGTCATCGGGTCGACCCTTGTCGACAAGCCAGCCCGCGAGTCGCATGGCGGCTTGTCGCGTCGGCGTCACGCTAGGTGCCATGTGGCCATGATACTCGCTACTCGACTCCCGCACGCTCAACTAAGCACACCCAAACCTGTGTAGCGTCGGGAACGTGCCACATGGTCCAATAGACGTCATCTTGAACTCTAGCGTCTCTCGAAGCATCATCCGACTAGGTCGACGAGCGACGATATGCTCGAAGTCGACGCGCCTTTTCCTTCCCCTGGCCGTTGGGGTCGCCATTCTGATAGGCCGATCGCTCCTCGCCGAGCGCCAGACCATCGACGATCTGTTCATATTTCTTCGATATGCGAGAAATCTCGCGGAGCGAGGCGAGTACGCCTTCAACCCGGGGCAGCGAGTCGAGGGGACCTCGAGCGTGGCCTGGACCCTCTTGCTGGCAGGTCTATGGAAGGTCGGCTACCGGGGAGCAGGAGCCGCCAAACTCGCGTCACTTGTCGTATCCGCGTTCGTTCCCGTGGTCACCTGGGTAGCGATTCGTCGGTCGCTTCCAGGCAGGTCGCTCGCCGCAGGTGTGGCCGTCATCGCTCTCGCGCTCGACGCAGATTTCGCGTCGTGGGCGTCGTCGGGCATGGACACGCCACTATGGACTCTCGCGTGCATCGGGTGCGTCGCACTCGCCGCATACGGGCTGGATAGGACTTTCCTGTGTGCGCTCGGCGCACTCGTTTGGATACGCCCCGAGGGACCGCTCTTTGCGGCAGCCGCGGTCATCGCATCCTCGCGAGGCTGGCGAGATGCCATGCGACGGTCCCTCTGGGCTGCCGGACCGATCGCCGTGCTGCTCCTGCTTCGCGTCGCGTACTTTCACGACGTCGTCCCAAATACGTTTTGGGCAAAAATGAACGCGGTCGATGGCAAGGACTACACGGGCCTCGGCTACCTAGCGAACACGCTCCTGCATCGCGCACTGTTTCTTTTCGTGGCTCCCGCCGTAGCCAGCGTGCTTCTCCGACGGCAACCGATGGTGCGCATCGCTCTATCCTTGCTGGCGGCCTCGCTACTGTTTCCGGTGCTCGCCGGCGGAGATTGGATGCCCAACCGAAGGCTAACGGTCGTGAGCCTTCCGCTCGCGGCTTGGCTAACTGCGAATGCGCTTGGCGCCCTTCGCTATTCGGTCGTGAGTGCCATCGCGAGCGCAGGCATTCTCCTCGAGCCTGCGATAACGCTGGATCACGCGATAGACCAAACGTGGCGGGACAACGAGTGGGTAGACGAGCGTATTACGCGATGGATTCCGTCGGGCCATCCTTTCGCGGACCCCTATCCCCTCGACTGGATGCCCACCCACTTTCTTCACGAGCTGGCTCCCTACGTACGCCGCGGAAACGTCGTCGCGCATGTGGATGTCGGGGAACTTCCCTACGTGATGAGCGACGTGTCGTTCATCGACGGATTCGGTCTTGTCGATCGCATCGCTGGAAGGCTCGCGTTCTTCCCGCACGACCGAGCTCTGCTCGAACTAGCGCGCAAAGAGTTTTTTGATGCGCGTCCCACCGCTGCCATCGTCGTGTTCGACGAGGCTACGGGGTGTCCGTTTTCTGCGTCCCAGAGAACCGTGCTGGACGACCCGCGCTTCGCATCCGGCTGGCGCGAGATCGGGAGGGTTCCTACGTGGGGCGGTCATCCGTGCGTGACCTATGTTCGCCGAGACCTGCTGCCTTCGGACAATGATGCAGCGAGCAGCCAACGCAGATCCTGGCTCGCCAATGCCCCGGGGGTAGTTGAGCTGCCGTAAGAATGGTATACCGTGCACGTCTGCTGCCTGCGCATTTCGCCAGGCTCCGCTTCGGGCTGCGGTGCGTGCTCACGTACGAGAGTGCGCTCCGCGCGCTCCTCGCCCGAATGCTCGCCTGACGAACCCGCAGATTGCAGCCGTTCACGGTATAGCGCAAACGGCTGCCGCCTGCTCATTTGTGCGGCCCGCGCACATCATGCCCGAAACGTCAGAAGGTGATTCGCAGCTCGCAGCGCAATCCGTGACATCGGATGACCTCGTTCAACGTACCTCTTGTACGCATCGTTTGGTCTCGTCTGCCTCGAATCCGCTTGCGACGCCTGCGGATCACCTTCTCCCCTCCACCGCGTAATTCCCAGGTTCGTCCGCTTCGCTTTGCGCACATTGCGTGCGCGTAGTTTCGCGCCTCTACCTTCGAATTCGCTCGCGACGTACGTGAATTACCGTTGGCTCAGATAGGTTTGACCTTTTCTGCCCTGGGCCCCTTCGGACCCTGTCCTTCTATGAACGAAACTCGCTGCCCCTGCGAGAGATCTTCGAATCGGGCGCCATCCACCGCGGACATGTGGAAGAAAAGATCCTTCCCACCGCCCGTGTCGATAAACCCAAATCCCTTGTCCGTGAGCCGCTTGATGACGCCTTCTGCCATTAGAACCATCCCTGAAATAGCACTTGCCACTTCGAGCAGCAGCATACCCTTATCTGACCTTTGCGCACGTTCTTCAGATCGAGAGCTCAATGATCCCGCAATTTCAGCGGTTCCATCCCAGATCGGACCGGTTGCGCATCGCTCGCCGTTGCACGCTATGACCGGGCGCGGATTGTGAGTAGCGCGCGAAGTGGGTCGCCCGAGGAAATTGGGCTTCGCCTGTGGGTTGGAGCAGCGCTCGCTCTCGCCCCGACCAAGGCAGCGAATTCAGTCGCCGTTGACGGTGAGATAATTACTTGCCGAGCTAGAAAACACGTTGATCCACGGCGAAGGGCCGGTCGGCCCGTCGGTCTTTGCGTCCGCTTCGATGATGTACCAGGGAGCTGTGAGCGACGTGAAGCTGAACCCCGCGGGCGCGTAGGTAGGTTGAGACGGACTGTTGCCAGGGGTGTTGTTGGCGATAAGGGAATATCCGAAGACAACGGGACCACTCGGGCGCACCGTGAGTGCCGACCAATCGTTGATGCACCAGGAGCACGAAGCGCCCCAGGCCGTCTTGAACGCCCCGGGGTTTTGGTTTGGATAATCGTTACCCGGCCCGAGCGCCGAGGAGATGGTCAAGTATCCACCATATTCTGCTCGAAATCGTTCTTCGGCCGATCGGATTTGCGAGATCATATCTTGGGCCTCCGAGATATGTGACGAGCGGACCCATCGTCTGTATGAAACGGTGGCCAACACCGCCAGGACGCCGATGATGACCCCAGCGATTGTGAGCTCGATCAAGGTGAAGCCACGCCTGCTGCGATGACGACGCCCGACGATCATCATGGGTAAATTGTAGCGGGTGAGCGGCCCAGAAGCTCGGCGTATTTCGGTCGATCCCTTCGCGATCCCGGCGTCGAGCGTGCTCGCGTACGGGAGTGCGCTCCGCGCGACTCGCCGCCGGCCTCGCTCGGTTGCGACCGAAATACGCCGAGCTTCTCCTGGTCGGACCCTGCGTCGTAGGACTTTGCGTAGTCGGAGGCGGCTTAGTCGGACTCTGATTCGTAGGACTCTGTGTGGCCGGGAGCGCTCATGTCGCCTACGGTCGGTTTCAGGTGGTAGCTTTCGGAGTGGTAGCCATCGGGCGTTCAAAGAGTGGTTGTCGAGATATCTTGGCCGTGTGGTCGGAAGCTCTCAGAAGTTGAACAAGTTGAAGTAGCCATGGATTCCTTTCCGCTCTTTCACGCCGTTGTGGAGCCTCCTGGGCGTCCCGAGATGCGCGCTTCGAGGGAGTTCGGGGTTCATCTGCTCGGTCCGGCAGTGGTGACGCGCCCGCTTTCGCGTGTACTTGAGGCCCGTACCGAACAGGGGGAGCACGTGGCCGTCGTCGTGGCCTCCGAGAAGGCGGACGACAGCGATCGCGAGCGCCTTGTCCAGGTCGCGGAGAAGCTGTTGAGCGCCCAGCCAGCAGGTTCCTTGCGTATTCGAGCCATTGCGTCTCGGCGGGACGCTTGGCTCACCGACCTATGGACCACGGGCTGCGCGAGCGATCTGGTGGCCCTGAGATGGCCGTTCAGACGGCGGCTAGATTTCGTACGGCGCATTGTCAAAGCGTTGGATGCGCTGCACGGAGCGGGCATCATTCACGGCTGCCTGTGTCCTGCCACTGTTCTGCTCGATGACAATCTGCGTCCCGTTCTCAGCGAACCCGCTGCCGCGCCAGTTTCGTCGCTCGTCGAGCGCAAACTCGATAGCCTCGGGTGCGCAGCTTTCGCTGCGCCCGAAGTCGTCCGCGGGGTGGATGCTGATGTGAGAAGCGATCTGTGGTCGGCGGGGCGACTCCTCGAGAGTCTGCTTGTGAGTGACGAAGTGGCGCTGGTTGCCGACTGTCTCCGGTTATGTTTTGCCGAGGTTCGCAATGCGCGGTTCGTGTCCGCAGCGCGGATGGACGCCGCTCTCGAACAGGTGAGCGTCAGGTTGCCCGCGGGCGACACGTCACAGCTACCAAATCATCCAGCCTCGTCTCTCGGCACACGAGAACGTCGGGGAACGTCAATGGCCGGCGTGGGCAGCCCGCGACCGTCTTCTGCGGAGATCTCGGCTCGGGAACGCCGGAGCGTTTCGATGCCCGGGGCCATCGAGAGACAACCGTCGATTCCATCCGTTATCGAGCGCAGAGCTTCCATTGCCGATAGCCGGGAGGTGGCACCGAGTCCATCGCTACGTAGCACTTTGGTGCTCGGTGCGGTAGGGGCTGCATCATCGCTCGGACTTGCTTCGGTGCTCGGCGCGGAAGCTACGCTTGCCAAGAGAGCCCTTGTCGCTCTCGCTATTCTCATCGTGTCGGGGCTTGCCTTCGCATCCGCACTCCAGAGATGGGCCACTCCGGCGTCCGATCGCGCATCTCGGAGGCCGCGCAATCGGAGGTAACGTTCTACTTGGCTGAGGGTGAGCTCTTCGGTGGCGGAGACGCGTCGTTTCGATCCGGGATGTCGATGTTGACGAGTGCGCGGACTCTCGCGAGTTGAGGCGACGTACAGAACGAAAGGAGATCGGCTCTGCGGTCCTCGATGGACAGATCTGCGATGGTTCTCGTCTCCCCACGGAGTCGGCTCATCGCTGCGGAGAGGTCTCCGCAAAGGAAGAGACCAGCGCGTTGTGCCGTAAATTCGACGCTCCGAATCCATGATCCGAGGTCGACGGCGCCGGAGCCCGAGGAGAGTCGCTGTGCGGCGACTGCCAGGCGATCGCGATCTTCCTTGCTCACCGCTCGAGAGAGCAGCCGCCTCGTAAGTTCGACCGGACTTGCGAGCCCCGGTGGCACGGGCAAGTCGCGCAGCACAAGCTTGGCGGATGCGAGCAGCAGGACCTGCAAGTCGCTCTGGGTCGGATAAAATACAAGTGCGTAGTGCTCCGGCCGATAATAGGTGAGGTGCCGGGCCGTGACGAACGCCAGTTCCTTCGTGTTGAGGCCACGGAGTACGTCAGGACCGAGCACCGTCGTCGGCACCGCGGCAGGAACCGCCGCCATGCCTCCCGGCACGTCATCCATCACGTGGATCTGCGGCGCTTGAACCCCGAGGACTTGAGCCGCCCATCGCATCGCTCGAACTGCCGAAACGGTGCTCGATTCGTCTTGCCTGCTCGCTGGGTCCAGCTTGGGAAGGCGACGGGATTCACGAAGGCCTTCGAGTCGAGCGGAAGCTGCCGCCGGTCCGATGGCGAGCAGGATGTCGGAGATCGCGGCATCCGCTGTCGGGACACGCAGGTGCTCGTCCCATGCGGCGTCGGTGAGCGCTCGCGAGGGTCGGACGGGGTTCGCCGGGCGATGTTGGTCGACGAGAAGCTGCACGGATAGGTCGGACGTACCGAGCTCCACGATCGCGGATCCGACGAGCCATGCGCGGTCGGACCGTCCCGCGCGATGGTGGAGCGTGAACAGGCGAGTATACGTGCTCGCCCGCAGGGGAGCGCGGTCGACGATCTCTTCGAAGTGCGCGATCGCGGCGGCCTCGTCCCCATTGGCGAGATGCACATCAGCCAACATCGCACGACAGTCGATGTCGCTCGGTTGGAGTTCCAGTGCGTGCTCGAAGGCTTCGATCGCACGGGGTGGATCGTGCAATCGGTCACGTCTCAAAATGCCAATTTTCCACCAGAGGTCATGGGCCCGCTCCCCATCACCGATGGAAGCGAGGCGTTCGACCTGTTGCGAATACAGTGCGTCGAGGCCAACCCATTCGGCGAGCGCCGTCCGAACGGCAACGATGCGTCGCAACGCCTCGTCGTGCGTCGGATCCTCGGCCAGCGATTTCGACAGGATCGCGAGCCCTCGTTCTTGGTCGTTCAGACGCTCGAATGCGACTTCCGCCGCTTCAAGACAGAGATCGCGGCGCCTAGCTGGGTCGCGCTCGATTTCGACCGAACGCTCCAGCACCGCGCAGACGCGATGCCAGTTGCCGACCCTCGCGCATGCCGCGGAGAGCGAACGGAACAATGTTGGTTCCGTCGCGTCGAGCGAACAGGCAGCTTCCAAAGCCTCCACTGCAGCTTGGGGATCATTGGCTTGTTCTGAACAAACCGTCGCGAGCTCAACTAGCTCGGAGATCTGCGCGCTCCGCTCCGCTATCGCAGCAAGGCGCTTCTTCCTCCATTCGATTTCGCGACGCACCTCATGGTTTTCGCGGGATATCTCGACCATTCGGTCGAGAGCGACGTGACATGTGGAGTCCGCACGAACCGCTTTCTCATAGTTGAGCTCTGCTTCTCGCAGCTTTCCCGTCTCGCGCTTCAATTCTCCGATTCGGACATAGATCGATGCCCGCGTGGCGCGAGCGTCTTCCGGCACGACGAAAAGTGCGGCTTTATACCCCGCCAAAGCTCCGTCGACGTCTCCGCGAGCCCTCGCTAGGTCGGCCGCATCGAGCTCTTGGCCGTACTCGCTATTTTTCTGAGGTGTAACGCCCTCTGCCATGGGGAGGTCACTCTATAAGAGTCGCGTCAAACTGCCAGGATGGCGCGCCCAAAAGAACAGGCCGTGGCGCAAGGGCAAGCAACCAGCCTTCGCACACAACCATCGAACGGGAAAGAGACTCATGTTCGGCAAGACGGTCCTAGTGACCGAAGGAAACCACGGCATCGGCAAAGCGATAGCGGTCAACTTGGCTCGCCAAGGCGCGCACGTTGTCATCTGTGCGCCTACCCAAGGGGTCGGTCAAGCCTCCGTCGAGGACATCCGCCGCGTCGCAGGGTCCTCTTCCGTCGATCTCATCGTGGCAGATCTATCTTTGCAGAGTGACACGCATCGTGCGGCCTCTGAATTCAAATCCCGGTTCTCACGCCTGGATGTCCTCGTGAACAACGCGAGTGCATTCGCTCCCTCTCGGCGATTGACCGTGGATGGCGTCGAGCAGACGTTTGCCTCCAATCATCTCAGCTACTTTGTGCTCACCCGCGACCTGCTCGAACCGCTGATATCAAGCGCGCCTTCGCATATCATCAATGTCGCCTCCGAAGCCCATCGCCGAGCCTCGATGCGATGGCAGGACCTGCAATTCGCGTCAGGGCGATATAGCGGATGGTGCAGCTACGCCCAATCGAGATTGGCAAATTTGCTATTTACATACGAGCTCGCGCGGAGACTCAGGGGCAAAGGCGTGGACGTAAGCGCGCACGATCCCGGCGTTATTACAGCCGGACTGGGCCAGGCCGTGGGGGGGCCGATCGCTTGGCTCGCGCGACTCGCTCTTCCATTCTTTCTATCGCCCGACCAGGCCGCGACCGCTATCTCTCGCGTCGTCACGTCGAGCGGAAGGGGGGGCGAATCTGGCCACTACTACGTGCGAGGAAATGAGGTCCCGTCGAGCCCGGTCTCATATTGCGTGGCTTCGCAGCGCAAGCTATGGGCTCTTAGCGAAGCGCTCACGCTGGCCGCATCATCGAGTGCTGGAGCGCCATCCGCGCAGTCGCTTTCGGAGGGAGATAGTTAGTCTGGAATGTCACCGTCTGCCTGCTAGGTTTTGGAAACGATGTCTGTAAGAGCAGTAGAGAAGTCCGTCGCGCTAACCGAGGGCATTCGTGTAGTCGTCCGCGCAAAATATATTCCGGAGCAATCGCTGCCTATGGGAAACCGCTACGTATTTTCATACACGGTTTGGATTGCCAACGAAGGGCAAGAACCAGCGCAACTTCGCACGCGGCGATGGCTGATCACGGATGGCTTCGGCAAGGTCGAGGAGGTTCGCGGACCCGGCGTGGTCGGCCATCAACCTTATCTCGAACCCGGGCAGCAATTTGAATACACAAGCGGATGTGTTCTGGAGACCCCTCGGGGAGAGATGCGCGGGACCTATCAGATGCAACGCCCCAATGGGCGCAGCTTCGAGGCGGAGATCGCGCCGTTTTCTCTTGCGATCCCTCATTCGCTGAACTGAGGGCGCTCGAGTCAACAGGTGCGAGGAGCCGATCGACCACCAAATCTGAGAAATGCTATCTCGAGGAACATGGATGAGCGCACGTATCTCCGGCTTGCGATGGAGGCATTTCGAACCATCGAGGACGCATTCGAATCCGTGGACGCGACCGTAGTGGACTGCGAATGTTCAGGGGATGTCATCTCGCTGACGATGCGAGGGGGACCGAAATGTATCGTCAACACGCAGCGTCCCACACGACAGATATGGCTCGCGGCAAATGCCCAAGCCTACCACTTCTCGTGGGATGACGACAAAGGAGCTTGGCTCGACGACAGAGGTCAAAATAACGAGCTTTTCTCCACGCTCGCAAGCATCGTCCACGAATCGACAGGGGCGACTGTTCGGTTCGGGCGATGACGCCCTACGAGATGGCGGGAGGGGCTCCTGGAGTGAGCGCCGTATTGGAGCGACTCTATGATCGAGCATTCGTCGATCCCATCATCGGGTTTCTGTTTGTGGGCAAGGACAAGGGTCGAATCGTCCAAAGTCAGGTGTCTTTCACCGCGGGGTTCTTAGGCGGACCGCGGCTGTATCAGGGGCCCTCGCTGCCCGAAGCTCACGCGAACCTTCCTCTTCTTCCGGGTCATTTCGCACGAAGACATCGATTGCTCGAGGAGGCGCTCGGGGAAAGCAAGATACCGGAGTCCGTGCAGCGGCTCTGGCTAGAGATCGACGAGCGCCTGAAAGACTCAGTCCTCGCGGCGGGCGAAGCAGCTCGAGCTCAATCAAGGTCGGCGTCTCGATAACGCCGAGTGGATGCCAATGTGGTTCGGTCGGCGTCGCATGGGGTGGCCGTGACACTGCAGCGAACCAAAAATAGTCCACTCGCAGCGAAACAAACGCCGAACGCTCCGAGGCGTACTAAATAGAAGAAGATATGGCTGAACTCCATTTGGGCGGGACAGTCCCCGGCACGGGCCCCGAGGCTCCTACGGACTCAACAAATGGCTCGGACGAGCATCTTCCGACGACCAAACTTCCCCCCTTGCCTGCTCCTCCTCTCGCCGTGAGGCGCTCCAACTCGCCGCCGGGGTCCATCGCCTCGTCGAAGGGTGATTCGGGCGAATCGTCACAGGCGGACGGCCCCACGACGTGGTGGCAGGCGATCCTGACGTCGATTGGATTGCGTCGCGGTGCGGGAGGGTCGAAGCGCGAAGCGGACGCTCAAGTCGTGGAGCGCTGTGCGGGGGCCGTGTGCGGCGCGTTCGGATTGGCTCTCTTTTTTCTCGCCCTCGGAGTCGGTCTACGGTCGGTTCCAGTGGAGGTCTCGGGTCAGCCGCTCGTCGCGGCTGCGACCGTTTTGGCGCGGGCAGCGGTGGCCTGTGGAATGCTCGCATTCGGTTTTGGATTGGTGAGAATTGGCGAGCGGCTGCTTGTGTCCCGAGGATCATCATCCGATCGGATGACGTCGTCCGGCGGGAGAAGCTTCAGGTAGCTGAACCGGGCTGGTTGCCGCCAGCGGCCAAGCTGCTCGGCCCTATATTCTGAGGGACGTTCCAAAATCTCGGAACCTCGCCAAAACGTGGAGGTTTGCGGGCCTTTCTACGGGCGAGCCTTGACTCAAACGCCTCGCGTGCCTACAGCTGTGCGTGTGAAACTCGCACCCATGCGTAAGACTGTTACGTAGGAGTTTGAAGTTGCCCGGATCGGCCTTTGCGGTACATGTTCGGTTGCCCGTAGTGGGGTCAAATTCCACTATAAATGGATCTGTCTCTGATCCGGACGGTGAAGCGCGCATGCAAATCGGGGACCTTGCCAAGGAGAGTGGCAAGACGGTCCGCGCCATCCACCTCTATGAAGAGCTGGGTCTGCTTCAGCCGGCTGCGCGCTCAAAAGGGCGGTTCCGTCTCTATGGGTCCGAGGCGCTCCTGCGAATTTCTTGGATAGGCAAGCTCCAGGAAATGGGTTTCAGCCTGTCCGATATTCGCACCATCGTCGTCGAGTCGGACCTCGTTGAGAGCGCTCCTGGTGCGATGAAGCGCATTCGGGAGATCTACGCTAGAAAACTCAGCGAGACGCGAGAAACGCGCCGCCGAATCGAGACGCTCGAGCGAGATCTCCAGGCGAGCTTGGACTATCTCGATACGTGCGACGTGTGCGATCCAGAGCGATTGCTGTCGGCGTGCGAGAGCTGTGAACTGCACGACAAGGAGTCTCGTGTTCCCGAACTCGTGTCCGGATTCCGAGCCAAGTAGAGCCCCCAGGAGAATCGTTTGAATATGGCCGTCAAACTCCCAATTTTCATGGACTACCAATCGACAACGCCGGTCGACCCGCGGGTCCTGGAGGATATGATTCCGTACTTCTCAATGAAATTTGGGAATGCCGCGAGCCGGAGTCATCGTTTTGGCTGGGAGGCTGAGGAGGCGGTTTCTATCGCTAGAGAACGAGTGGCGCGCCTCATCGGGGCGAAGGATCCAAAGGAGATCGTCTTCACCAGTGGAGCAACGGAGAGCAACAACGTTGCGATCAAGGGGGTGGCCGAATTCTATCGCGATAAGGGCAACCATATCATCACGACGGTCATCGAGCACAAGGCTGTCCTCGACACGTGCAAACGCCTGGAAAAAGACGGATTCGAAGTGACATATTTGCCTGTCAGCTCCGACGGGCGTGTCGATCCGGACGAGGTGAAACGAGCGATCACGCCCAAGACCATACTGGTCAGCGTGATGCTCGCAAACAACGAAATCGGTACCGTTCAGCCGCTTACGGAGATCGGAGCACTGACGCGTGCGGGTGGCATTCTTTTTCACACGGACGCGGTTCAGGGTGTCGGCAAGGTCGACTTCGACGTCGACCGGATGAACGTCGACCTCGCGTCGATCACTGCGCACAAGATGTACGGACCTAAGGGCCAGGGAGCCCTCTACGTCCGCCGGAGCAAGCCCCGAGTGCGACTCGTGGCACAAATGGACGGCGGCGGTCACGAGCGTGGCATGCGGTCTGGGACTCTGGCGGTGCCGCTTATCGTAGGTCTAGGCCGAGCGTGCGACATCATGTCGAGCGAAGGAGTGGAGGAGTCGACGCGCGTTCTCGCGCTTCGCGAGCGTCTTCGCACGCGAATCATGTCGAGGCTCGGCGAGGTGTACGTCAATGGATCTCTCGAGCATCGCCTTCCCGGAAACATCAATCTCAGCTTCAGCTTCGTCGAGGGCGAAGGCCTGATGATGGCTATCAAAGACGTCGCCGTCAGCTCGGGCTCTGCTTGCACGTCTTCCAGCCTCGAGCCAAGCTACGTTCTGCGGGCGCTCGGCGTCGGTGACGAACTAGCGCATTCCAGTATCAGGTTCGGCCTCGGTCGCTTTACGACCGAAGAAGAGGTCGACTTTGTCGTCGATCTCATGGTCGAAAAGGTTCAGAGGCTTCGAGATATGTCGCCGCTCTGGGACATGCACAAGGAGGGTATAGACCTGAAAAGCGTTGCGTGGGCAGCCCACTGATCACGCGCTGCTGATGGGCGATGCGAACTCTTGGCGAAAGCCTGACGGAATCTCCTCGAAACGTAGAAGCTTTATATTGAATCCACACACGAGCGGCAATCATGGCATATAGCAACAAAGTCATCGAGCACTACGAAACCCCAAGGAACGTCGGAACTCTCGACAAGGGGGACCCTGGTGTGGGTACCGGCTTGGTGGGTGCGCCCGCCTGCGGAGACGTGATGCGATTGCAGATCAAAGTGAGCGCGGAAGGCGTCATCGAGGATGCCAAGTTCAAGACCTTCGGTTGCGGTTCTGCGATCGCGAGCTCTTCGCTCGCTACGGAATGGATTAAGGGCAAGACACTCGATCAGGCCGCATCCATCAAGAACTCGCAGATCGTCGAGGAGCTGAGTTTGCCCCCCGTCAAGATTCATTGCTCCGTTTTGGCGGAGGATGCGATCAAGGCTGCGATCGCTGACTACCGGAAGAAACAAGCGGATCTGTCACGTGTCGCACCTGCTTTGGCCGCGGAGCGCAAGGCATGATGATGGAGCAGCCGAGTCGTAGCGTAGACGAGCGACAGCCTCAGCGTGCCTCTGCCGCGTCGCAGTCGTCTCCCGGGATCGTTGTCACGCCGAGCGCGGTCGACGCGATATCGAGGCAGATGCGAAAGCGCGGTACGCTGGAGACCAGTCTGCGCCTTGGAGTTCGAGGTGGAGGGTGTTCTGGGTTTTCGTACGTCATCGAATTCTTTGACGGAACCCCGCACGTTCGAGACAAGGTATTTTCGTTCGACGCGAGCGACGGCACGCCCGTGCGCGTCGTCGTGGATCCCAAGAGCCTGCTCTACCTTGGAGGCACCACACTCGACTGGGAGCAGTCGCTGATGCGTCAGGGTTTCAAGTTCACCAATCCAAACGCAACCGGTGGTTGCGGGTGCGGCAGCTCGTTCACTGTGTGACGATGCCGAGCTTCGACTCGGCTGGCGCTTGTGGCACGACGAGAGGCGTTGGGTGCATGGGTACGAATGGATCCATTTTCGACATTGGGAATTCCAGCAACGTTTGACGTCGACCTCTCAGTCGCCGAGCGAATTCATCGAGATCTGTCTCGGGCACTACACCCCGACCGGTATGTCGGCGCAAGTGTGAGTGAGCGGCGAATTGCGCTCGCCAAAGCCGTCGAAGTCAATGAAGCCTGGAGGACAGTACGCGATCCAATTCGCAGGGCGGAGGCGCTCTTGGCACTCCGAGGAGTTTCCGTCGGTGATGGCGCAAGTCAGGTGTCCTTGTCTCCCGCTTTCCTCATGCAGATGATCGAGCTTCGTGAGGCGTTGGCGGATGCGCGAGCGCCCGGCGACGCTGGCGCGGTGCATACGCTTGCGAGCGATGTCGAGGCTCGTGCTCGCCGAAGCGAAGGAGAGCTGTCATGCGGGTTCAAGGACGGTAAGGGTTCTGAGCTCCTTACTCCGCTTGCGGAACTGCGATTCTATCGGCGCTTTCTCGATGAAGTCGGCGCCATCGAAGACGATTTTGCGATTTGAGCCAATATGACCCTTTTTGAAATATTTGATCCAAAAGCTGCTCCCCGCCCGATTGGCATTGATCTGGGGACGACGAATTCGCTCGTGGCGTACGTAAGCAATGAGCGCCCGGTGGCCGTGGCGGACTGCGACCAGCAGGTGCTCGTTCCGAGCGTGGTCACGTATTTGGCAAACGGGGATGTCGTCGTGGGTCGTCGGGCGCAGAAGCTCGCACCAGAGTATCCGCGCGATACGATTTCGAGCGCGAAGAGATATATGGGACGAGGCTCGGACGACGCCGAGACGAGCCGGCTCGGGCCGTACGATTTCGTGCAGCCGGAGGCCGGGGAAGGAAACGTCGTTCGATTTCGCGTCGCCGGGGACCGAGTCGTGACCCCCGTGGAGGTCAGCGCCGAGATTCTGCGCGCTCTCAAGGTCCAAGCCGAGGACGAACTGCGAAACGTGGGAGGTGCGGTGATCACCGTGCCTGCGTATTTTGATGACGCCCAGAGACAGGCGACAAAAGACGCGGCGCGCATAGCCGGCCTGGAGGTTCTTCGCCTTCTCAACGAGCCGACCGCCGCGGCGTTGGCGTATGGCCTAGAGAAGAATCGGAGCGGGACATTTGCCGTGTACGATCTCGGAGGAGGAACCTTCGATGTCACGGTGCTGGTTCTCGACAGCGGCGTGTTTCAGGTCCGATCGACCGGTGGGGATAGCCAGCTCGGGGGCGACGATATGGACCGGGCGCTCGCGGAGGAGATTCTTCGATCGCTCGGTTTCGATTCGGGGCAGCAAACGCCGCTGCTCGTCCGCATGGTGCTCGACGAGGCGCGCAAAGCGAAGCATGCTCTGACGCTCGCGGACTCCGTGGTGGCCGATGTGCCGGGGCAGGCTCCCGTGGTCATCTCCCGGGCGCGCTTCGAGACACTCATTCAGCCGCTGCTCAATCGAACCGGCGCCGCCTGTCGACGGGCACTCCGGGACGCGGGCCTCGCGCCGGGAAAGATCGACGGAGTCATTCTTGTGGGCGGAGCGACTCGGATTCCGGCCGTTCGCCGATACGTGGCGGAGGTCTTTCAGAAGGAGCCGCTCGCGGACATCGACCCAGACGAGGTCGTGGCCTTGGGGGCGGCCGTCCAAGCCGATTTGCTTGCAGGTGATGGAAGACGCGACGATATCCTTCTCCTTGACGTCATTCCGCTGTCCTTAGGAATCGAGGTAGGCGGTGGGGTCGTGGACCGGATTCTCCCGCGCAATTCGACTATTCCATGTGCCGCGCGCGCGACCTATACGACGCAGGAAGACAACCAGACGGGATTCGAAATCCATGTCTTGCAGGGCGAGCGAGAGATGGTGGCGGATAATCGCAGCCTGGCGCGATTCTCGCTGCACGGAATCCCTCCGATGCCAGCGGGCCTCGCACGTCTCGAAGTGACATTTCGGATCGACGCCGACGGGCTATTACACGTTCAAGCCAAAGAGCTTAATACGAATATTGAACAGACCGTAAGAGTGAAACCGAGTTACGGTCTCGACGACGCAGCGGTCGAGAGAATGCTCGTCGACGCGCTCGATCATGGGGAGGACGACCTCGGAAGGCGGCAGATCGCGGAAGCACGCGTGGAGGCCAAACGAATTCTCGGCGCGACGGCGAAAGGGCTCGCGACCGACGCCGACCTGCTCGAGGAGGGCGAGAGCGCGCAGATTGAGAGTGCGTGCGAGTCGCTCGGGAAGGCCATCTCGGGTCAGTCTGCTGCGGAGATTCGAGCACGCATCGAAGCCCTCGATCGAGCCACTCAGGGGTTTGCCGGTCGGCGGATGAATCGTGCGATCGGTCGCGCCATCGGCGGCAGTCGCGTCGATGTCGTCGAGGAGCACGTCAAGCATGCCAAGGGAGTCTTAGCCGACGGTCGACACAGCGTGGCGGAGTGATGGCTCGCGTGAAGTTCTTAGGGTTTGGCGAGGCCGAGGTGGCCCTCGGCACCTCTATTCTTGCTGCGGCAGGGCAGGCGGGGGCGCCCGTCGGAAGTGCATGCGGAGGCGTATGCGCCTGCTCGACGTGTCACGTGGTGGTGCGAATGGGCAGGGAGCTGCTCAGCCAGCAAGAGGAGGAGGAGGAGGACATCCTCGACAAAGCGTTCGATGTGCGCGCCTCCTCGAGGCTGGGATGTCAGGCCAAAATCGTAGGCGAAGGTCTCGTCGAGGTCGAAGTGACGCGCGAGAGCGTCGAGACATATGAGAACGAGCATCCCGAGGAGCGAGGAAAATACACTAGGTAGGCCGGAGTCTTTCGGCCGATCCCTTCGCGATGCCGACGTCGAGCGTGCTCGCGTACAGGAAGTACGCTCCGCGCGACTCGCCGCCGGCCTCGCTCGGGCTCGACCGAAATACTCCGGCCTTCTTGGGGAAAGCGGACCAGCCTCCCGGTTCGCAAATCTCACCGGAGTTCGCAGCAGCGAGTGCAAAGCTCCGTGAATAGTCCGGGCTGGTGTCCTGTCTCCGAAATAGGATGAATTGTCGTTGTCGTGGTCGTCTGACGATGGGTCACTTGTCGCGCTGCGTTGACGTCAACCGGCGGCGTCTGCCGCCGGTTCAGTACCGCGACCGTCAGGGAGCGGTCAGGGCTCGATGAGCATCCAGGGTGTCGTGGAAGAATGACCAGCTCCTCGACGCGCGAGTTGTAGACTATCGTCGAGCGCGTCGTAGGCTGCTGTGCGACTATTGCGGTTGGCAACCGTTCGCAGCCCATGCGCGAACCAATCACATCCACTCGGTTGTTGCCGCGGATTGCGTGGTGGAGGCCGTGGCGCTCAGTCTCAAGTCGTGGATCACTCGCAGGCTTGTGGAAGCCAGAGCGTTACCTGCGAACACGCCGCATGGGTCGAGGCCCGCAGGTATCGTGTATCTCTGGCCCATGCGTTCTCGCGATCGCGCTACATACTACGTGGCGCACCATCGAGGACCTCGAGCCCTACGCGATAGGACGAATTACACCTGACCGCTCCCTGACGGTCGCGGTACTGAACCGGCGGCAGGCGCCGCCGGTTGATGCGCGACGCGGCGCAACA
>Ga0182030_10004590_pt1 | contig 29437 bp, 24 predicted proteins | sample 812S3MmetaG_FD_121299 | JGI IMG/M metagenome (GOLD analysis project Ga0182030, IMG submission 121299) | Permafrost microbial communities from Stordalen Mire, Sweden - 812S3M metaG (Illumina Assembly) | ecosystem: Environmental > Terrestrial > Soil > Wetlands > Permafrost | place: Sweden...
CCGGCGTGCTCAGCGACACGAGCGCCAGCGAGGCCGCTCCCGCGAGGAGCTCGCGGCGCCGCACTTACCTCTCCGCTCGCTTCGGGCTGGCCGCCTCGGCCTGCGTTGCCGCCGCCCCGCGCAGCCCCGCCCGCACCAGCCACACCTCGTTGCCGACCACCGCGACCAGCACCGGCTGACCGTGCTCTTCGGACGGGCACACCGCGAGCGCGCGCACGCCCCCCGGCGCGGCGAGGTGCAGGCGACCTCGCAGCTCCGGACCCGGTCCGGGCCAGCTCCACAGGTTCAGCGCGTCGTCGGGTCCGTCGACGCTCGTCGCCACTTCGGGCACGCCGTCTTGATCGAAGTCCAGCACCGCGAGCTCCGCGCCGTAGACGCCGTCAGGCGCCACCTGCGTGTCCCCCGCCTTGAGCCGCAGCTTCCCGCTGGGCTCGCGCACTGCGACGATGGAGCGCACGACCCCGGCGACATCCACCACGCTCGACGCGGCGAAGGCGTCGAAGCGCGGCGCGGGGACGGCCATCTTCGCCTTCTGCTCGCGCGCGACCGTGCAGTCGAATGGCGCGCCGTCGAAGGTGCCCGCGGAGGCCTCCGGCGCCAGGCACACGACGCCGTCACCTCCCCACGCCGGCACCCCCGCGATGGGCGTGTGCCCGACGAAGTCCCCCGTGAGCGTCACCGACGCGCGATCCGTCGTCCCGACGTCGACCCTCCCCGCCGCCACCACCGCTCCCGCCAGCGGCGCGCGCATCATCACCGGCGCGTGCGGGGCGAGCGCGCTCCACGGAGCCGTCCGCTCGACCACGAACTTGCCGCCCTTGACGCGTCCCATCGCGACGCGCGCCCGCGACACGAGGACCAACTCGTCGCCGCCGTCGCCGTCGACGTCCCCGCACCCCACCGCCAGCACGTCCCCCTCGTCGTGACGGGCGCGATGCACGCTGGCTTGCTCGAGCACGAGCGGCGCGAGGAAGGCGCGCACCTCGGCGTCGATCTTCGCCGTGGCGAAGGCGTGTCCGGTCGGCGAAGGGAGCGGATTGCGGATACGGTCCCACGCGTTGGCCATCGACGGGTAGACGTCGATCGTCGTCCGCACGTCGCCCTTCGAGAGCTCCGTCTGCACGTACACGAGCGCGCTGGCCCTCCCTGCGACGGCGCGCGCCGTGGCGAGCTGCGCCGTCTGCGCGTGCGCACGTGCCCCGGCGCCGAGCTTGCCCGCGACGAGCGCCGCGATGCGAAGCGACAGCTCCTCCCCGCGTGGCGCGGGCTGATCACTCACCAGCGGCGCCGCCACGACGACGCTCGCCAGCGGCATCTGCCCCAGCGCCTGCGCCGACTCCGCGGCGACCACGTCGACCGCGCCCGCCGCGAGCGCGGATGGAGAGGAGAGGAGAACGAGCAGGAAGAAGGGAAGACGCCTGTTCATCACCCCTCACTGTACGTCGGGCGGGGCGCCGTCGACGATGCCCGCGTCCGTGGGAGGCGGAGGTGGGTCGGCCTGCTGCGTGGGCTCGGTGCCGGCGAGGAAGACCTCGTCCATGACGTCGGGATCGTCCTGGTAGGGGAGCTCGCCGGTGCGCTTGTCGATGGCCACCGTCACGACGCCCGGAGGGCGCGGGAAGTCGACGCGCGGCTTGCCGTCGCTCGCCGCCTTCATCAGCTCCATCCACGCCGGCAGGGCCGTGACGGCGCCCTGCTCCGAGCCCCCGAGCACGCGGCCGTCGTCGTAGCCGATCCACACCACCGCTGTGATGTCGGTCGAGTAGCCCGCGAACCACGTGTCCTTGGGGCCGTTCGACGTGCCCGTCTTGCCGGCCAGCGGGCGGCCCAGCGCCTTGGCGCGCGCGCCCGTGCCGTGATCGATGACGCTCGTCAGCATGCTGGTGATCACGTAGGCCTCGGCGGGATCCAGCACGCGGCGCGGCGGGGTCGGCTCCGGCAGCGCGACGTCCTTGCCGTCCGGGCCCACGATGCGCGTGACGAGGCGCGGCTCCTCGTACATCCCGCCCGCGGCGAACGTCGCGTAGGCGCCCGCCAGCTCCAGCGGGTGAACCTCGTAGCTCCCCAGCGCCAGCGACAGATCCGACTTCATCGGCGACTCGATGCCCAGCGCCTGCGCCCACGGGACCACGCTCGCCGGTCCCACGTCGTGGAGCACACGCACCGAGACCACGTTGACGCTGTTGGCGAGCGCCTCGCGGAGGCGCAAGGGGTCATGCCCCTGCCAGCCCTCGAAGTTGCTCGGGCGGTAGCCCCCTTCGAAGACATCCGGCGTGGGATCGACCAGCGTCGCCGGCGTGAAGCGCCGCGAGTGCAGCGCGTACGAGTACACCACCGGCTTGAACGTCGACCCCGGCTGCCTCCGCGACTGCGTCGCCCGGTCGAGCGCGCCCGGCTGCCCCTCGTAGCTCCCCACCAGCGCGAGGATCTGCCGCGTGCGCACGTCGAGGACCACCATCGCGCCCTCGGGGCCCGACTCCAGGCGGAGCGGCGTCTTGCCTTCGGGCGTCGCCGCGGCGAGGAGGCTCACACGCACGCGCGCTCCCACCGGCGCATACGCGCTCGGCGCCAGGTGCGACGGGTTGTAGCGCTCGTACTCCGCGAGCTTCACCGTGCCCGTCGCCGTGCCCACGCGTACGTCGAACGTCCCAGCCGCGTCGTCGGCGTCCGCCACCAGTCCCACGAGCACCTTGTGCTGCTCGAACGCCGGCGTCCCCTCGAACGGCACGAGCGCGTCGCGCGGCGGCGGCGCGGCCTTGCCTTTCTTGGCGGCGACCGAGGGAGGCGCCTTGAGGGGGCCCTGGAGGGCGTGGCGCTTGTCGTAGGCCACGAGGCCGTCGCGGAGAGCCTTCCGCGCGACCGCCTCGAGCTTCGGATCGATCGACGTCGTGATGGTGAACCCGCCGAGGCGCGACTGCTCGGGTTCCACCTTGTAGAGCACAGCCTTCGCCAGCTCGACCGCCTCGGGCGCGAGCTCGCTCGACGCCTCGGACGCTGGCGCGAGGCGCACCGGCTCGTCCGCCGCCGCCGTCCAGGCCGCGTCGGGCAGGAAGCCCTTCAGGCGCATCTGCTCGAGCACGTAGCCGCGCCGCGCGAGCGCGAGGTTCATGCTGGCTCGCGGGCTGTAATCGCGCGGATCGGCGATGCGACCGGCGATGAGCGCCGCCTCGGCGATGTCGAGATCCTTCGCGCTCTTGCCGAAGTCGTCGCGCGCGGCCTCCTCGATGCCGTAGCGCCCGCGCCCGAAGTAGATGTTGTTCAGGTAGAGCTCGAGGATCTCGTCCTTCGTGAGCTCCTGCTCGAGGCGCCGCGCGAGGAGCGCCTCGCGGACCTTGCGCGAGAATGTGCGCTCGTGCGTGTTGAGGAGCAGGTTCTTCACGACCTGTTGCGTGATGGTCGAGCCGCCCTGCCGCGTGCTCCCGGCGCGGAGGTTCACGAGGAGCGCGCGGCCGATGCCCAGGTAATTCAGCCCTTCGTGTTCGTAGAAGCCAGCGTCCTCGGCCGCGAGCACCGCCAGCTTCACGTGCGGTGGCAGCGACGCGATGCTCACCACGGTGCGGCGCTGCGTGAAGATCTCGGCCAGCACCGTGCCGTCGCGAGCCAGGACGCGCGTCACCTGGGGTGCCTGGTACGTCTTCAGGTCGGCCACGCCGGGGAGGCCCGCCTCGTAGTGCTGCACCATCCACCACAGAGCGACCGCGCCGGCCAAGGCGAGCACGGCGGACACCACGGCGAGCCGCTTCGTCCAGCGCCAGGCGAACGCCCGGAACCTCCGCCCCCGCGAGCTCGTCGTCTTCGAATCGGCAGGCGTCCGCACGGCCTCGGGAGGAACGCTCGAGCCGGCCTTTTTCATTCGCCCTCCCGTCCTACTACAGTCCGTCATGGTGCCGCGCGCGCTCCTCCAGCTGGGCTCGTGATACAACTGGGCGATGTTTGCGCTGACGGGCGGCGAGGTCGCGCTGGTCGCCTTCCTGTTCGCCCTGATCTGGGGCGCTGGCTGGCTCCCGCGCGTCGGCGAGCGGCTCGGCGAGCGCTTCGCGAAGCGGGGGCGCGGCCCCGGCGACGGAGGCTGACGGGTGACCGGCGGAGGGAGGCTCGACGACAGCGGTCTGCACGGCCCGGTGGCCACCGTGTTCGTCAGCGATCCCACGGCCGAGGCGGAGCGCGTCTCGCAGGCGCTGCGAGGGGCGGGCTACGTCGTCGTCGACGTGCCGCTGTCGATGCTCATCGCGCGGGTCGCGGTGCAGCGGCCGCGGGTCATCCTGGTCGACGCGGACAGCGAGGGGGCGCTCGACGTCGTGTCGCGCATGCGCGAGCTGCCGGATGCGGAGGGGATCGACGTGCTCTTTCTCGCGCGTCCCGGCGGGGCGGTGGCGAGCCCCGAGGAAGCGATGGCGCACGAGGGGAGTGGCCTCTTCGTCCGCCCCGTGGACATCGCCGCGCTGGTGCGAAAGGTCGAGGCGCTGACGGACGGAGCTGGCTTCTCCGACGAGCCGCCGGCGGGGTCGAGCATCCCTCCGCCGTCCATTCCGGGCTCGACGTCGAAGAGGCGCTCCGTCCCGCCGTCGCTGCCCCCCGTGAGCATGCGCCTTCCTTCGGGCGCCGCGCCGTCCCTCGAGCGCACCGGCGCACCGAGCAGCCTCCTGCCGCCGTCGCACGGTCCTTCCGTGCGGCCCGGAAGGATGCCGTCCGAGCCACCGACCTCGGCGTCTGCGTCGTCGCGACGCCTCGCCGGTCTCGCGCCGCCCGTCAGCCCGGAGCTCCAGCAGCTCCTCGCGTCCGCCGAGCTGCGTGCGCAGAACGAGGGGGACTCGGACTCGGTCGCCCCGTCGCCGGAGGACGAGATCGAGGCGGTCTTGCCGGCGGAGCTCCTCGCTGCCCTCGACGAGCCCATGGAGGAGGAGGACGACGACGACGACTCGGTAGCCCCGGCGCGCTCGATGCGGTCGTCGACCCGCGAGCGCACCAACGACGGCGGCGGTTCGCGCACGACGGGCGCGGGGACGGCCAGCACGCCGATCACGGGGAGCACACCGCGCGGGGGGACGGGGACGCGCGTCGTCACCGGCGAGAGCGGGCTGACGCCGGCTCCGCCGCACACGCACGCAGGGACGCAAGCGGGGGGGACCGGAGCGGGCATGTCGACGACGGGCAGCTCCGAGCCGAGGCCGCGGGTCGACCTCCGGGCGCCGGGGTCCCAGCCGCTGCCCGACGAAGAGCCGTCGGCCCAGCTCGGGTCCATCGCGCCGCCCACCGCGTGGTCGCCGGCGCAGCCCATCGGCGCGGATGACCTCGTCGCGCTCGACGACGTGCTGAGCCACGCTCCGGGCGCGCTGCAACAGGCCGAGGAGGCCCCGTTCCCCCTGATGCTGGCCCCGGGGGAGGCTCCGCGGGTCGTCGCGCGCGCCATCGCCCTGCGCCGCGGAGGCTCGATGTGCTTCGCGACGGCGGAGGCCGAGCGCCGCATCGTCCTCCGCGAGGGTGACGTGGTGACCCTCTCGTCGACGTCGGAAGACGAGTCGCTCCTCGCCTTCCTCGGCGTCCGCGGCGATCTGCCGCGCGAGACCGTGCGCCGCCTCGCGTCCAAGTTCCCGCCGTTCGGGCGTCACGCCGGCGCCGCGCTCGTCGCTCGCGGATACCTGCGCCAGGACCAGATGTGGCCCACGCTTCGTGCCCACGCCGAGTGGCTGCTCGCGCGCCTGCTCCAGCTCGGCGACGCGCGCCTCATCATGGAGCTGCAGCCGCCGGGACGTCTCGCCGGAGAGCCCGCGGTCTTCGGCGGCTCGACGGGGGCGGAGGTCTTCGTCGAGGTCATCCGGCGTATCGTGCCGCCGGCGGACGCGGTGGAGCGCCTCGGGGGCCTCGGCTCTCGCGTGAGCGAAGGACCGGACTCGCGGCTGCTGGGGGAGTGCGCGCTCGGCAGCGCGGAGCTCGATCAGGTGCATGCGATGGCGGGACGTTCGCTGCGCGAGGTGCTCGCCACGGCGCCGGAGGGGGACCTCGCGACGGTCATCTTCGCGCTCGCGCAGCTGGGTGTCGTCGAGGTGATGGCCGCCGTGGGAGAGCGCGCCGGCCTCGAAGAGCGTGGCCTCGTGGCGGGGGTGGCGGAGCTCGACGCGGAGGCGATCCGGGAGCGCGTGCGTGCGCGCATGCAGCTCGTCGACGACGGGGACTACTTTGCGCTGCTGGGCGTGACGCACACGGCGACGGGCTACGAGGTGAGGCGCGCGTTCCTGGAGCTGAGGAGGGCGTTCGATCCGTCGCGGGTGCTGACGCCGGAGATCGTGGACCTTGCGGAGGACGTGAGGAAGATCACGGTGGTGCTCGAGGAGGCGTACGACATCCTCAAGGACGCGGCGCGGAGGGATCGGTATCGCCGCGCGATCGAGGCGGCGCCGGGCGGCTGACGCCAGAAGGGTACGACCGAGCATGATGCTTCCTGATGTGGACGCGTGCCTCTCGTTCGGGGCCGCGGGCTGGGGCGCGGTGGGCGACCGGCTGCGCACCCTCGGGCTGACCTGGGAGGCGTCCCGGCCGTTCGAGCGGCTCGCCGCGATGGGGGACCGCCCGCAGCACTCGCCGATGGTCAAGTGGCACCTGCGACGCCGGGGCGAGCCCGTCGCCATCGCCATGCGCATGTTCATGTACTGGGATCCCGTCACGGCGGACGAGGCACGGGTCGCCCTGGGGGACGGGCTGTCGCTCGAGACCCTGCTGGCCGCCGGCGTGCTCGTGAAGACCTCGGAGGGCGGCATCCGCTCGCCCTACCTGCTGCGCCTCGCCGGCACCCTCTTCATCCTCAGCGACGACGTCCACGACGGCGGCGAGGCCGTGATGGGCCCCGGGACGACCACGAGAGCCCTGGCCCGCGTCGCACTCCCGCGCGGTCGCGTCGGGCGGGCGCTCGACCTGGGCTGCGGCCCCGGGACCCTGGCGCTCTGGCTCGCCGGGTCGTGCGACCACGTCGTGGCGACCGACGTCAGCGCCCGCGCCGCCGCCTTCGTGCGCATCAACTCGTGGGTGAACCGGATCACGAACGTGGAGTGTCGCGTGGGCGACCTGTTTGCGCCGGTGTCGGGCGAGTCGTTCGACCTCGTCACGGCCCAGCCACCCTTCGTGTCCAGGGACGACACGGCCCCGGCGACCACGTTCCTCTTCGGCGGGGCGCGCGGCGACGAGTTGACGATGCGCGTGCTGGACGGGGTCTTCGCGCATCTCTCGCCGGGGGGAATGGCCGTCCTCTTCGTCGAGTGGCCCATCGTGGAGGGCGATCCGCCGCTGGAGACTCGCGTGCGGGCCACGGTGGGCGAGACGACCGATCGGAGCGTGCTCCTCATGCAGTGGGAGGACGCGGACATCGACGAGCACTGCGCGGCGTACGCGACCATCGGCCACCCCTTGCGGGACGACGCCTGCGAGCGCGACGCGATTCGACGGCGCGAGCACTTCGAGCGGACGAAGATCCGCTCGCTGCGGCCGACCTTCACCGTCGTGCGCCGCGACGCGCCGGACGGGCCCCCGGGCTGGACGTCGACGGTCCAGGGACGCGCGTTCGCCGACGCCCGCTCGACGCGCGAGCAGCTCGACGGTCTCGTCGCCGCGCGCGACCTCGTCGCAAAGGGGCGCGCGGCAGTCCAGAGCGCCAGGCTTCGCCTTCCCGGAGGCGTGAGCTTCGTGGAGCGCGGCGAGCAGGTCGAAGCGACCTTCGCGGGAGGGGGGCTCTGCGGGCCGATGACGATGAGCGCGGGGACCGTGCGCCTCGTGGAATCGATCCACGGAGCCGAGCGCGCCAGGGCCGGCATCGAGGCCTTCGTCGCGGGCGAGGGGCTGACGATGGCCGAGATCGAGGACACCGCGCTCGAGGCCGTGGAGTTTGCCCTGCTGCACGGGCTCCTCGAGCTGGCGCCGCCGTGACCGCCGTCTACATGCAGCCGGCCCCGAGGTCCGTGCACAGCTCCCCCGGAGGGAGCGCGAAGCAGGTGGGCGTGCCGTTGCAGTGGCAGCACGACGCAGCCGAGCCGCACGTCGCTGGCCCGCAGACGCTGCCGGGATCGAGCTGGCAGGTGCCGTTGACGACGCACGTGTACTGACCGGGGCACGTCCCGCAGGACCCGCCGCATCCGTCGTCGCCGCAGACGGCGGAGCCGCAGAACGGCGTGCACGTGCCGCACTGTCCCTGGGTGTCGCAAGGGAAGCCTCCGGGGCACGTGCCGCAGGAGCCGCCGCACCCGTCGTCGCCGCATGAACGGCCCGCACACTGGGGCATGCACCCGGCGTCGACGTGCGTGGACGAATCGTGGCCGCCCGCGTCGAGGGGCGCGCCGACGTCCGCCGGGGCGCCGTCCTTCGCTTCCGCGTCGTTGCCCCCGCCACCCTGCGCGTCCCCCGGGGTCCCTCCGCCATCGTTAGTCGAGGACGCACTGTCCCCGGCGGAGCCCCCGTCGTCTCCGGGGGAGTCGATCGGCGCGGGCGAGCTCCCGCCGCAGGCCGCGAGCACGACGGCGCCGAGAGCGAGCAACGCGGCCAGACGCATGGACCAAGGCATACGCGACGCCTCCGCGAAGCCTTCCCCGCAGCCCGTCAGGAGGTCGCGCCAGCGTCGAGCTCCGGATAGCGCCGGAAGATCCCGTCCTCGTTGAAGGGAAGCCGTCGCGACGATGCGAGATACGCCGCGATGCGCTTGCGCGCCCTCACCCGATCGCAGAGCGTGACGAGCTCCGGCACCTTCGGCGCGATCGCGGCCGTGGCACGCGGGAACGCGTACCCGAGCCCCTGGAGGAGCTGGAACAGCGACAGGTCCACGTAGGAGACGTCGTCGCCGAAGAGATAGTGGCCGTCGCTCGCGGCGAGGGCGCGCTCGAAATGGGAGAGGAACTTCGGGATGCGCTCCTTGACGAAGAGCTCCGCACGCCGGAGTGCCTCGGGCTTCTGGTTCTTGTAGTAGAGGCTCGAGCCGATGGGGTGATGGGTCTCGTGCACCTCCGCGACCATGTCGCCGACGGTCAGCTGGATCTGGTGCGCGTGCAGACGGCTCGCCTCGTCGCCCGGCACGAGGCGATGGCGTGGCCCGAGGTAGAGGAGGATGTTCGCCGTCTGTGCGATCACGAGGCCACCCGACCGCAGGAACGGCGGCGCGAAGGGTGCGGCGCCGGGGGCGTGCAGGAGCTTCATCATCGCCGCCACGCCGCCGCCTTCGGACTCCGGGCGGCGGGCGACGTCCACGTAGCTCGCGCCCGCTTCCTCCAGCGCGAGCCGCACGAATTCCCCGCGCCCCTGGATGGAGGGCCAATAGAAGAGCTCGTAGGTGTCGGTCTCCTTCATGGAGACCATCTTACTCGCGGAGGTACTCGCGGAGGCTGCTGGGCGCGGCCGGTCGCCGCTTCGGCTACGTTCTCTTTCGAGGAGAACGGGAGCCATGGGCGAGAACGACGGATGCCGCTGTCCATGTCATCACCACGGGGACGACCACGATGCGGGTCATCACCATCACCACGGCGAGGGGCATCACTCTCGTCGCGACGAGCACCACGGACCGCCGGACACCCATTTCCTCGATCTCGAGGCATCCAAGGTGCTCGAGTCGCGCGCAGGCGACATGGTGCGGCGGGCCCTCGACGAGCTGCTGACGGAGGCCATCGTGGAGCGCTTGCGCGAGCGCATGGGCGCGCGCATCCGGGAGCTCGGTCGCGCCGCGGCCGACCTGGCCGTGGACGACGTCGAGGCCAACCTCGAGATCGAGTCGCGCATCGCGGCGAGGCGAGAGGCACGCCGCGGCGCTGCGGGTCGCGGCCCGGGCCCCCAGACCAGGACCGAGGTCACGCCAAAGAAGACACGGAAACCGCCGCGCCGCGGGCGTTGAGCGAGCGAGTGGCCCGTCAGCGCGGTAGCGCGTAGAGCCCCCCGAACGCGATCCCGGCGCCCGCGGCCGCGACGACGAGCCCACGCAAGAGAGGGTTCGCCGTGGGCCTGGCCGTCTTCGCCAGCACGAAGGCTCCGACGAATCCCACGGCGAGCCCGCCGAGGTGCGCGGTGACGTCGATGCCGCTCTGGGCGAGGCCAAAGACCATGTTGATGGCGAAGAAGGTGCCCAGACTCCGCATGGTGCGCTGCCACGCTCCCGGGTCGATCTGTTTGCGGCGGACGACCATCACAGCCGTGAACGCGCCGAACATCCCGAAGACGGCACCCGATGCGCCGGCGGACACGGCGTGAGGATGGGTCGCGAGGCTGGCGAGACCGCCGACGAGGCCCGCGGCGAAGTAGAGGGCGAGAAACTCGGCCCGGCCCAGCATGCGTTCGACGATCCGGATCTGGTAGAGGCACACCATGTTCATCCCGATGTGGATGGCCCCGTAGTGGAGGAACATGGCCGTCACGAGGCGCCACGGCTCACCGTTGCGCGTGAGCGGGGCGAAGTCGCCGCCGAGCGCGATCATCTCCTGGGGCGTGGGTCCGCTGAGGCTCGCGCCCTCGGCGAGCTCGAAGGCGAACATGGCGAAGTTTGCTGCGAGGAGGCCGTAGGTGACCCATGGCTTCCATCCGTCCACGGGCGAGGGCGCGCGGCCCGGAGGCGCACGCCCGGGGTCATAGAGGGGCCGTGGCGGATCGGGGTGAGGGGGGAAAGACTGCATCCCCTTCTACGGCCCGTAGTCGGACGGCTGGACCGGTGAAAGCACCTGGTCCCCGGCGTAGGGATCGACGTCGAGGATGCCGGCCATGAACGGGAACGTCTCTCCGCTCGTCACCACGACGGCGCCCGACTGCGTCAGACACTCCGGGGAGCTCTGCAGCGGCACGAAGGGGAAGAAGGTCTCCTCGACGAAGAACGCGCCGGTGCCCGGCCCGTTCACCTCGAAGCCCGCGAACGTGGGCGGCGAGCAGCCGGTGCACAGCGGCATCCCGGCTCCGCCGTCCGTGTTGCACTGCGAGTCGTAGAGCGGAGCGGGCGTGAGGTTGTTCACCGTGACCTTGGACGGGAACTTCACGTAGACGCCGCGGTAGGGCGAGTTGCCCGTCTCCGCCAGGTCACTCGCCGTCGCCATGTACACGGGAGGCGCCGTCGCGTTCATCTGCAGGGTCGTCTGCGCCGTGGGCACGAGCTGAAGCTGACCGTGGTACGCGGAGATCTTCCCGGAGATGCTGACCAGCGTCCCCAACGGCTGCGCCGCGAGGTGCGGCGAGCAGCTGGCCATGCAGGGGCAGGTCGTCGCCGCGAGCGGGTCGCAGAAGACGACGATGCCCGAGTAGGGGCCTCCGGCGGGGTCCTCGACGTACCAGTTCACCTGGTCGCCCGACGGACCCTGCACCGCCGTCACGACGGCGTTCACGGTGATGAGAGGCGCGGCGCCCCCGTCGAGGTACGCCTGCCGGGCCTCGGCGATCGTCGTCGTCGGGGCCGGACCGTCGGTCGCCGCATCGCTGCCCCCCGCATCGCTGCCCCCCGCTTCCCCGCCCGAGGGGGCGTCGGTCTTGGCGCCGTCCTGCGCCGTGCCGGCGTCCGAGCCGCCCGACGGCGAGGACGAGTTGCTGCTGCAGGCCCCGATGACGAGAGCCGAGAGCACACAGACAACACTTGCGAGAGCAGTCAGGCTGCGAAGCATGGCGATCGTTCTCCCTTTCGGCGTTCCTAGGATGCCGTCGTACCCGGGTCGGGGGCTCGTGCCCACCCGGCCGCCACCGTCAGGACGAGCGCGGACGCAGGCGATCCATGGTATAATGGGCCGGCCGACGCGTTCCAGCGCCCGAACCGACCGTTCCCAAGGTGGCGGACGGCCTCAGTCCTCGATCACGGGCTGCGGCCCCGGGATGATGCCGGCGATGTCCGGATCGACGCCCGGCTCACCGGCAGCGCGGGGCACGGCCCGCTCGTCCCGGCGCTGCTTGCGCTGGGCGTCCTTTTCGCGCTGCCTGTCCTGGCGAGCGCGCTCTTTCTGGCGCTTCTGGAAGGTTGTGTTTGAAGCCATACTTGCCGCCTCCAATACCAGCGCGCCCCCCCCGACGCCACCATCCTCGTGCTAGCCGCCCGCCGGTGCGCGTCTGGTCTCTGTCTGGCCCGGGGGTTTAGCATTTCAGCACGAAGGGCGCACCGACGCCACGACGGGGGCGCTTCAGCTGCCACGGGCGCCCGGATGTGCCGCTCAGGGGGCGAGTTCGACTTCGCCCTCGATCTCCACCGGAATGTCGAAGGGCAGCTCCGCCATGCCCACGGCGCTGCGGCAATGCGCACCGACGTCGGGGCCGAAGAGCTCGAGGACGAGGTCCGAGAACCCGTTGATGACGCTCGGCTGCATGTGAAAGCCGGGCGCCGAGTTGACCATTCCGAATACGCGTGTCCACGCGGCGATGCGATCGAGGTCGCCGAGCGCGCGCTTCAGGCTGCCGAGGATGGAGAGGGCGGTGAGGCGGGCTGCGGCGTAACCATGCTCGACGGTGAGCTCGCGTCCGAGCTTGCCGAGCGGCCGTGCGAACGCTCCGTCGGCGTCCTGCGGTCCGTGGCCCGAGATCAAGGCGCGTCGGCCCACGATGCGGACGAACTGAAACGGGAGCACGACCCCGGGCGGAGGCCGGGGCGGGGGAGGGAGCGAGAGGCCCAGCGCGCGCAGGCGCTCTTCGACGTGGGACATGGCTCAGCGTACGACAGCGGGCCGCCGGCGCGACACGAGGTAGGCGACAGGCCCGAGGAGCATGACGCCGAGGCCGAAGACGAGCGCGTTCATCCCGGCGATCTCCTCGTGCAGGTTCTTGAAGAGCGCCAACCCGAGCAGCAGCACCGGGCCGACGCACACGACGACTGTGCCGGCGGTCCCTCCGGGGATACGAAAGGGGCGCGGCAGATCGGGCTCGCGCACGCGCAGGACGACGAGCGCGACGAGCTCCAGCACGAGGCTCGTGCCGTAGAGGAGGATGTCGAGCGACACGAGGCGTTCGAACGAGAGACCGAGCGACAGCGTCCAGATTGCGCAGCACGCGAGGATGGCGACCCACGGCGCTCCGTCCGCCATACGGCGAGTGAAGATGCGCGGCAGGTAGCCGTCCTCCGCGAGCACCACCGGCAGACGCGAGTAGGACAGGCAGAGCGCGTTGAACATGCCGAAGGCGCTGACCATGCCGCCGAGAACCACCGCGACGGCGAGCGGCGCACCGCCGAACGTGCGGGCGATGTCCACCCACGCGCCCGTGTCCCAGCCCGACGGGTCGACGCCGGCCGCGCGCATCGCGGCGAAGGGCACGACGTAGGCGAGCGCGATGAGAGCGAGGGCGAGCAGCACGGCGCGGGGGTAGGTTCTTTGCGGGCGGTCGACCTCGCCGGCCACCGTCGAGGCGTTGTCCCACCCCATGTAGTTCCACATCGCGATCAGCATGCCCCCGGCGAGATCGGTCGGCTCCTGGGCATGGGCGACCGGAGCCACGACAGCCGGCGCGTGCACGAAGAACGCGAGCGCGGCGAGGACGGCGAACGGACCGAGGAGGAGCGCGGTCATCAGCGCCGAGCCTGTGCCGACGGCGCGTGCTCCCGCGAGGTTGTAGGCGGCGCAGGCAGCGACGAGGAGGACGCCGATCGCCAGCGGCGACGCGGCGAGCGCCGGGGAGAGGCGCCCGAGGTAGAGGACGAAGAGGGTCGGGTAGATGCCCATGTCGAAGACGCTCGCCGCGAGGGAGAGCCACGCCTCCTGGTAGCCCCAGAAGGGCCCGAGGGCGCGACGCACCCACGCGTAGTAGCCGCCCTCCTCGGGCAGCGCGGCGGCGAGCTCCCCGACCATCATGGCCGTCGGCAGGCTCCAGACGACCGGCGTCGCCACGAGCACCGCCATCCCCGCGGCGAAGCCGACCTTGTGGGCGAGCTCCTCGAGGCCGTACGGGCCGCCGGAGACCATGAAGTAGAGAGCGCCGACCAGCGGCAGCAGCGTCATCCGGCGCGAGGTCGCGCGCGCGATCAGGGACATGCCGTGTGCGGAGCGAAACCGACGCGCTGGCTGGCCCGATACTCGGTCGCGGTGGCCTGTGCGGAGACGCTCGTGCCCAAGCCGAAGGTCAGGGTCAGCGGAGGAAGCGCCGCGTCGAGCTGGGCCTTGATCTGCGGCAGCGTCACGCAGTCGTTGCCGGAGAAGAACGTCGACGCAGCCGAGCCGAAGACCGTCGCGAATGCCGGGCTGGCCGAGATGGCGGCGACGACCTCGTCGAAGACGCCGTTCGTTCCGGGCGTCTCGATCGCGCTCGTGGCAAAGCGTCGGCTCCGCTCGTGGCGTCCGTCCCGGGTGCGCCGTCGAAGGGGCTCGCGTCGCCGTCGCCGCCGTCCGCGGAGTCGTCGCCGGTCTTTCCGGGGCTCGCCGAGCCGCACGCGATGACGGCGAGGGGCAGCGCCACGACGCAGGAAAGAACGACAAGCCTCATGGACTCCTCCCGACGTTCCTCTCCAAGAGATAGCGCGTCTGCCGGTTGTCGCGCCGCCAGATGACGTAATCCATGAAGTAGTGGTGGATGTTCACGATGGCGAAGAGCGCTGCAAAGTAGGGCGTGGGCCCCAGCGCCGTGAAGCGAGAGCGCCGGGGGACCAGGAAGTCGTCGAGGGCCGCGGGGGCTCCGTGGAACAGCAGCCACCCCAGGCCGATCGCCGAGACCGCGAGGAGCCCGATTCGCACGCGGGCGGCGCGCTCGAACCATGGGGGGCCCTCCCGCTCGCGCGCTTCGTTCCCCTTCAGTAGCCACACGAAGTAGAGGTACTGCACCGAGTGCAGCGCCGGGATGGCGTACACGACGAGCGGGTCGATGCTGGAGTAGATCGACCAGATCCATACGCTGGAGAGCAGCGCCACCAGCGGAGTGAGGATCGGCAGGCGCCGCTCGCGCCGCCACTTCTGGACGAGCACCCCGAACAGCCATACGGCGCTCGCGAGGAACACGACCAGGGTGACTCGCTCGAGCCCGTGGGGATGCGCGATGGTCGTGTAGACGACGCCCTTCTCTTCGACTTCCTTGCCCGGATCGTACGGGCTTGCCCACGCGTAGGCCCATCCGGCGTAGCAGTGCGCGAGAATGGCCAGCCGTTCGTGCGGCGAGAAGCGCACCCCGCGCCGTGCCGCGAGCACGGTCATCACGCCGAAGCCCTGCTTCACGTAGTGCCAGCCGACGAGGAAGAACATCGTCTGGATGAGCAGGCCGAGCGAGTAGGCCGAGCGCGTCGCGAGCGCCGTCCCTGCCCAGCCGACGAGCGCCACCGGGACCATCAGACCGGCCAGGAGGTACCGCACACGCTGCAACGGCTCGAAGTCGCCGCCGAACGCGCGCGCACGCGCCCTCTCGTAGAAGAGGAGATACGTGACCGCGAAGTGAGGGTCGTTGATGACGTGCGCGCCGTAAAAGAAGAGAAAGCCCACCGCCAGGTCCGCCGAGGAGAGGCCGATCGTGCGCTGCAGGAGCCAGGACACCAGAAAGAGGAGCGGCGTGGCCCCGCCGACCAGGAGGAATTCGACTACGGCGCCGGCTTGAACGCGGGCGCGCGAATCCCCGATCGTCACGGGCTGCGCGAGCGTGGTCATGAGCCGCCGGTCCGGTACGCCGCCGTCCAGGCGTGCCGCCCCTCGGGATCGGACATCCGCGCGCGAACGAGGCCCTCGTCGCCGGTGAGCCGGTACGTGATCGAGCGCGCGTCTCCTTGCGCCGGCACGTCCGCCGCACGCACCTCGGCGAGGACCACGCCGCCGTCGCCGATGAACGCGACGCTCGCGTGCGGATCGGTCGTTATGACCGTGAAGGTGTCGTCTTGCACGACGATCCGCGTCAGCACCGGGCCGTTCGACGCGTAGAGCCGCCCTGCCGCGAGCGCCGAGCAGATCGCGTCCGACGTCGTCTCGTCGCCGAACGTCTCCACCCATGCGCGCCCCGGGAGCGCGCGGCGGGCCTGCGAATCGTCCGGAAGTGCGTGTGCGTCGTCCACGGCGGCAGGGATCGCGTCGCCGCCCTGCGCGAGCACGTCGTCCCAGATGGCCTCGGCGGATGGGTGCGACTCGTCGCCCGCGGGGGCCACGTCGGGGTGCCCGCTCCAGATCTCCAGCAGGTAGCGGCCGCTCGCGCCGCCGGCGATGTCGTCTGCCGTGAGCGACCCGTGGAAGTTCGGATGGTTGACGAGCGGCATCCCTCCCGCCGCGCGAATCTGCGCGAGCATCGCGCGGAGCCCGTCGTCGGCCCGGTCGAAGTCGCGCCCTCCGTCGATGCGTTCGCGCGCGCAGAGCGCGTTCACGTGCAGCGGCCGGTGGTCCCAGCGGTCGGTCACCTCTTCGCCGGGGATGACGACGAACCCGGGCCCGGTGAGGTCGCCGAGCTCGCCCGGATCGACGCGCAGGTCGTGCTCCGTCATGGCCAGAAACTGATACCCGTGGCTCCGGTACCAGTCGACCATCGCCTCGAGCGGCGCGGCGCCGTCGCTGCGGCGCGAGTGGGTGTGAAGGTTGCCGCGCTGGAAGTGGTCGGCGGAGACACGCTCCACGAAGCGCGGATGAGCGCGTGCGACGCGGTGCTCGTGGGGCCGCCCGTGTCGGCGCAGCCGGGTGGCGCGCTCGACGATGAAGCTCCCCAGGGCGAGCGCGATCAGCGTGAAGCCGACGACGCGGGCGCGGGGGGAGAGAGCCGCCACGACGCAACGTAGCCGTCGTCGGGATTCAGCGAGCTAGAACTTCAGGTCGTAGTCGCCGCGCACGCCGAACAGAACCCACTCGTGCAGCGCCTGGTCTTGGATGGAGCTGCCGGTGGTGGCGCCCGTGGTGTTGCCCGGAACCTCGGAGCTCGCGTGGTTGTACTGGTCGAACGTCAGCGTGACGAACGGTCCGACCCCCAGAGCTCCGTTGAGCAGGCGGAAATCGAGGCCCGCCTGCAGATTGAAGAACTCCCAACCGTCGGCGCCGCTGCTCGATGTAACGGCTGACCCGCTGGCCGAGTGTGCGGCGTCGAGGGTCTCGGTGAACGACACCCACTCGTAGCCGAAGCCGGCACCGAACCAGGGATCGTATTTCCCGTCGGGCAACACGTGGTACGCAGCGTTGATGCCGAGACGCGTGTCGTTGCTGGAACAGCCAAAGCCGGGCTGGCTGCATTGCCCCTGGAAGATCTGATTGGAGAGCGACGTCAGGCCGTAGACGAAGGAAGCTCCAACGTACCAGTTGGAGGCGATGCGAGCCCCGGCGTCGAGCCACAGGGGGGCGAACATGTTGCTGACGAAGTGGTTGAGGTCGTTGCCGTTTCCGCCGGAAGCAGAGCCGAGCGGCAGACCGAACGCCAGCCGCAGACCGAACTCGAACGCCATCCACGAGGCGCCCGCGTCCGCCACCGCCGATGCCGGCGGAGTCGTCGTCGTCACGACGCCCTGGCCGTAGGGATCCGGTGTTCCTGCCGCAGCGGTCACCGTGCCGCCGCTACCCCCCGCGAGCCGGAGGGCTACCTGCGTCGTCTGGCCTTCGGCCAGCGACACCTCGGCCTCGGCGGTGCCGACGCCGGCCTGGCGTGCCTCGATGTGATGCGGGCCCGGGTCCGTCGGGCGGTCGTTGTCGAGCAGCACACGAGGCACGGGCTGGCCATCCACCGTGACGTCCGCGTTCGGCTGCACCCCCGCCGGGGTTTCGACGTGAATCCGGAGCTTTGCGATCTTCGGCATCGCGGCGTCGAGGATGCCTCGGGCCTGCCGCTTCGCGTCGGCGAACGACGCGGGGGCGTTGGGCGCCAGCGTCTCGTTGAGCACTCGATTGAGGAGCTCCGTCCCTGCGATGATCTTCCCCAGCTGGATCTCACACTGGGCGAGCGGGACCGCCGTCGTCGGCGCGTGCACGAGGGCCTCGGCCCGCTCGAGCTGCTCGACGGCTTCGCGGCAGTTGCCGGCTTGCACCAGCCGCAGCCCCTCGACGGCGAAGGGCCTGGCGGCGGCCTTGTCGCCGTCCGTGGGGCTGTTCGGATCGGCCTTGGCAATGCCGGCGGTCGTGGCGGCCGCCAGGAGGAGAATCGGCAATGAAGTTCGCAGGACAGCTTTCATGAGGCGGGCTCTCGGGGGTTACGGACGGCCGATCTTGCGCACGTTATACGACCCCCCCTATACCGCAACGAAAATCGCGGGATGGCCCATTGTGGAGGATGCTCTCGCGTGATACGCGGCCATGTTGGCCTGCCAGCGCCATCAGGAGATCTCACCGATGAATCCAGTCATTCGTTTCGTCCGGACGTGCGCCGTCGTGGCCACCCTGGGGCTCATCGGATGTTCCTCATCGAGCGCCAGCAAGAGCAACTGCGGCTCGTCGAGCGGCGGGGGCGGCATCGGGGGCGGCATCGGAGGCGGCTCGACGTCGTCTGGTAGCTGCTCCAGCGGAGGGGGCAGCAGCTCGGGCGGCACCGCATCGTGCCCCGCCATCACCGGGACCTCGACCTGCGCGGACTGCCTCGCCCAGAGCTGCTGCACCCAGGCGACCGCGTGCAGTAACGACCCGGCCTGCGTGACCTGCGACGACAACTGCACGGACATCACCTGCACGTGCACCCCGGCCAACACGGCCTTCACCAACTTCAGCGCGTGCGCCGCGAACAGCTGCGCGTCGCAGTGCGGCGGCGGAAGTGGAAGCAGCAGCGGGAGCAGCAGCGGCGGTGGCGCCTCGTGCCAGGCTTCGCCGAGCGACACGACCTGCGCCACGTGCACCAAGCAGAGCTGCTGCGCCCAGGCTCTCGCCTGCGACGCGGACTCGACGTGCGTGAGCATTGCCGACAACTCGACGAGCCTCGCGCAGGCCCAGCAGGAGGCCCAGCAAGCGGGCGACGTCGCGGGGGAGAACCTGGCGACCTGCCTCGAGAACAGCTGCGCCACCCCCTGCGGTGGCTGACGTCGCTCTTCCGGGGTAGCGTTCCCTTGGGCGCGCGATGAAGTCCCCCCCTTCGTCGGAGCTGGGACGTGCCGGCCAGGTCGTGGCGGGCAAGTTCCGTCTCGACGCCGTCATCGGTCGCGGGGGCATGGGGTCGGTCTGGAGCGCGACCCACATCGGCCTCGGGCACAGGCTTGCCCTCAAGCTCATCGCCCGGGAGTACGTCCGATCGCCCGAGGCGCTCCGGCGGTTCGACGCGGAGGCGAAGGCCGCGGCCCGCCTCCAGTCGCGCCATGTCGTCCAGGTGTTCGACAACGGCACACTCGACGACGGGACGCCGTTCATCGCGATGGAGCTGCTCTCGGGCGAGAACGTGTCCGCCCGGATCGAGCACCGCGGCCCCGTCGGGCTGGCCGATACCGTCGAGATCATGGCGCAGTGCTGCAAGGCGCTCGGCCGCGCGCACGCGGCCGGAATCGTCCACAGGGACATCAAGCCGGACAACATCTTCCTGGCGCGCGAGCCGGACGACGACACCGACGTCGCGAAGATCCTCGATTTTGGCGTGGCCAAGATGGCGCTGGAGGTCGAGAGCGAGTCCCAGGTCACGGGTACGGGAGCGCTCCTCGGCACGCCCCTCTACATGAGCCCCGAGCAGATCCGCGGCGCGCGCGACGCCGACCAGCGAGCGGACCTCTATTCGCTGGGCCTCGTCGCCTACACGATGCTGACCGGCAGGGTCGCCATCGCGGGCGAGACCTTCGGAGACATCCTGGTCAAGATCTGCACGCAGCCGCTCCCGAGCCTCGTCGCCGTCGTGCCGTCCTTGCCCTACGCGATGGAGGCGTGGTTCCAGAAGGCGTGCGCACGCGAGCCCGGCGACCGATACGCCTCGGCGCAGGAGTTCATCGATGCGCTCCGTATGGCGTCCGGCACCATCCCCACGCATCCGGGCGGGTTGCCGCGGATGCCGTCCGCGCCGACGCTCGAGTCCGCGCCGGTCGCGGGGTCGCGAACGCCGTCATTTGGCCAGAGCGCGGCGGTCGCGGCGACACTCGCTGCGCCGGCGGTGACGACCGGGCCGGCCGTGCCCGCGGTGATCGCGGCGAGCGGAGGAAGCCCGCCCGCGTTCTCGCAGAGCGCCGCGGCTGTCTCCATCACGGCGGCGGAGGTTCCACGGAGAGCCACGAGCGCGCTCGTGTGGGGAGGCGTGCTCGCGGGGCTGCTGGCGGTGGGGGGCGCGGTGGTGTTCGTGGTGTCGCTGCGTCACGGCGACACGGCTCCGTCGAGCGCACCGTCCGCGACCGTCCCGGCGGCGACCGCTCCGGCGTCGACGGTGGCCGCCATCCTCGTGCCTCCGCCCTCCGCGATCCCCGCCGTGTCTGCCGACGACGCCGCGAGCCAGGCCGCGGCACACTCCGCGACCGCTTCCCATGGAGCCGCGCCGCCCGGCATGACGGCCGCACCTCCTCCTCCGCTCATTCCGGCAGGACACGGCTCCGCGACCGCGCCGAGCGGGCCCGTGCGCTCGAACCGGCCCATCGTCGTCGGCTACTAGACCGCAGCGCTGGGGGCGCTTGCGATGGGCGGCCCAAGCGACACCTTGACCCGTTCATGCAACGGCATGGGCGACCCAAGCGACACCTTGACCCGTTCATGCAACGCGATGGGCGACCCAAGCAACGCCTTGACCCGTTCATGCAACGGCATGGGCGACCCAAGCAACGCCTTGACCCGTTCATGCAACGCGATGGGCGACCCAAACGACGCCTTGGACCGTTCATGCAACGCGATGGGCGACGGATCCCACGCAAGGACCTCGGGATACCGCGCAAGGACCGCCGGACACCGCGCACGGACCTCCGGATACCGCGCACGGACCTCCGGATCCCACGCAAGGACCTCCGAATACCGTGGGTTGGCCGCGGCATACTGTCGGTGACACCGCGACCGTGAACCAAGCTGCACACCGCGGCGCCCCCTCGTCCCGATCCACGCGGGATTCCGCCCGGCACCCGCATTGCACGGGGGCCCGGTGACACTCCCATCGCCCCGAAAGGAGGCAACCCATGGACTCTCGAACGACGCGTGCCGCGCTCGCGCTGCTCGCCCTTGCCGCGTCCGTCTTCGTCGTCGCCCCGTCTCGCGCCGACGATGCGCCCGCCGCCGATCTCTCGACCCCGCAGCAGCTGCGCCCGCGCGGCGAACCGCAGGCCACCTTCGGCCTCCAGGCCGGCTCGTCGACGTGGCCCGGCGACCCTGTCGCGCTGACGACGCTGAAGCTCGCCTGGCGGCTCCAGGACGTGGTGGCGCCGTTCTTCATGGCCCGCGCGGGCTACGGACACGTCAACGACCGGTCGCTGATCACCCTGATCATCGGCGTCCAGCTCTGGGGGCGCATCGGGCCGGTGCGTCCCTACGTGCGCGCCGCGGTCGAGCACCAGCACGAGGAGTCGCTCGCGGCGGTCCGCAACGATCCCGGCGGCGCCCTCTTCGGGGTCGGCGACGGCATCCGGCACCGCGCCGGCGGAGACTTCGCCGCGGGGTTCGACCTGCCTTTCCATCATGGCCCGACCCTCGACGTCTACGCGACCGTCGAGGCCGTGGCCGACTGGTTTCCCGATCCCCGTGGCCCCTCGCTCTACGCCCTCGGCAGCGCCGCGCTCGGCGTCAGCCACTCCTTCTTCTGAGCGACCGCCATGCGTACCTTCGGCGCGGTCCTCGCGCTGCTCGCGCTCGTCGCGTGCGGCGCCTCCAACGAGTCCCTCGAACAGCGCGCGTGCCCATCGGGCGGCACGCCCCTCACCTACCAGACCTTCGGGGCGGACTTCTTCGCCCAGTGGTGCGAGAGCTGCCACGCGGCGTCCTCCACGAGTCGCAACGGCGCTCCGCCCGACGTCACCTTCGACACGCAAGCGCAGGTTATCCAGTGGAAGGACCGCATCTACGCCCGCGCGGCGGACGACAACACGTCGATGCCGCTCGGCCCCGACGGTCCGGACAGCGCCACGCGCCACCAGCTCGGGGACTGGCTCGCATGCGACGCACCTTGATGGGGCCCGGGCGATGATCCCCGCGCTGCTCCTGTGCGCGGTGTGCGCGACCGCCGATCCGATGGTCGATGCGCCGGGCAACGAACGCGCCTTCGCGGGCCGTCTTCGCGCGACGCTCGATGCCCGGATGGGTGGCGCAAGCGCAGCCGACCCGGACGGCAAGTCGGTCGACGTCCTCGATCGCCGGCTCGAAGGCACCGTCGCGTGGGCGCCTTCCTCGACCGTCCTGCTCTCGCTGAGCGTGCCCCTCCTCGACCGCACGATCACGGCGAACGGCCAGCCAGTCGACCGGGCGAGCCTGGGCGATGTGGAGGCCCGCGTGCAGATGGAGGCGTGGGCGGAGCGCTACGCGAGCGTCCGCCGACGTCTCGTGCTGTTCGTGGGGACGAAGGTGCCGACGGCGCCGCTCGAGGCCGATGCGTCGGGTGCGCTTCTGCCCTCGGTGCTCCAGCCCGGATGCAGCTCCATCGTGCCGCTCCTCGGCGCGGCCTACATCGCCTCGCGCGCGCCCTGGTCGTGGATGGCGAGCGGAACCGTTCTCCTCCCGTTCGTCGTCCGCGAAGCGGCCCCGCACGCCGGCGATTCGCTCCGCGCGTCGTTCATCGGGCAGTGGCAGCCGCGCCGCTGGCTCGGGGCGCGTGGCGGCATCCATGGGCGTCTCGACGGGGGCGGCTTGCTGGCCGACGGGGAGTCCGATCCCAGCTCCGGCGGCTTCGTGGGCTACGTCTCCGCCGACGGCCTCGTCAGTCCCGCGCGCGACCTCGTGCTGTCGGTGGGCGGAATGGTGCCCGTCGCGCAGGCGTGGCGAGGCGAGCACCACGAGGGGCCCATCCTCGCGGCGAGCGCCGCCTACGACTTCTGAAACGGCCGAGCGCTCAGAGCGGGTGGACGCCGTCGCACGCCGTCGGATCGGTCCACCGGTCCACCCAGTCCCCGTTGTCGCACTGGTACCAGGCCGAGTCGTACCGGCTCTGCACGCACGCGTTCGCGGGCATCGCCTTGCCGAGCGTGTCCGAGTAGCAGCCCTTGGGGGCGGCCCCTCCTCCTCCCCCGCCACCGGAGCTGCCGTGCCCGTAGGCGCTCAGCGCGGCCTCGGCATAGGCGATGCGCTGGGACTGGTCGCACTCGCCGCAGCCTTCGAAGTCGTCCTCGAAGGCGACGGTGGCCTCCGTCACGGTCGTCGCCTTGCGGAGCTCCGCGAGCCCGTAGTCGCCGAAGGTCTCCAGCTCGTACCAGACGAAGTCGAGCTGCAACGACAACGAGTACTCGGACTCGCCCTTCCCCTTCGCGTACCAGGCGACGTTGTCGCGGTTGTCCGCGTTCCACCGTCCCCCCTCCGACCACTGCGCGATGCCCCGTCCCGGTCCCCCTCCGTACTGGGCGACGCTGGGGTTCATGCTCGATTCCTGGTCCAGATTGCCGACGATGCCGGCCGCCTGGACGCTCGAGAGACCCTTGCCGACGAAGTACTCGTAGGCGGTCTTGTTGTTCGAGGACGTGACGGCTGCCGCGGAGCTGCCGACGTCTTCGCCCCCGGCGCCGCCGCAGCCTGCGGTGACGGCCGAGAGCGAGGCGAGGAGACAGGGCGCCAGGAGGTGGGCGGTGAGCTGGTTCATGCTCGACCCCATTGCGGGCACCGTGCCGGCATGTGCGCTCGCGGCAGGCTACGAACGGACGCGCCGACGTGCGCGGCGGACCGCGAGGACCCTCGCGGTGGTTCGTGGGGCCATGCGTAGGTGTGCGAAAGGCTTCGGCGGACCGGCGCCGCCGGGCGAGCGACGCGCCGAGCGTCCGAGCAAGCGAGGTCCCAGCCCGCTGGGCCAAGGAGACCCCAGGCCTCGCGACGTCGCCGTCCGTGTCTACTGCCAGGGGCGAACGCCCACGGCCTCGAAGGCGTCCTTCGAGCGATAGACGACACCACCCCGCACGGTGGTCACCGTCTTTCTCACGTCGGCGATGTTCACCAGGGGATCGCCATCGATCACCACGAGATCAGCCGCCTTGCCCGCGGCGACGGTTCCGGTCTTCCTGTCGACCTTCATGGCGCGCGCAGGGACGATCGTCGCGTCGCGCAGCGCGTCGGCCGGGCTGACGCCGGCCCGGACGAAGAGCTCCAGCTCGTGGTCGAGCATCAACCCCGCCAGCGAGTCGGTGCCCGCGACCACCGTGACCTTCGCGTCGTGGAGCGCCTTCACGATCGCGAGCATCTTGTCGTACGAGCGCCCGTACAGCTCCTCCTTCCCCGCCATCGGGAGCCCGCCGGTGAGAAACCACCTCTTCGGCTGGACGGGCAGTCGCTGCACGATCCACTCCTCACCCGGCGGTACCTTACCTTGCTGCCCCACGAACACGCCCTCGAACGTGGCCACCGTCGGATCGATCACGGTCCTGTGCTGGTGCAGGTACCCGAGGAAATCCTCTACCGGCTTCGACTTGAGATCGAAGTCCGCGGCCTTGTCGCCCACGATCGAGAATCGCAGCGGCGTGCGCGTATCGGTATCGTGATCGGCGAAGAAGTTGAGGAAGAGCATGTTCGCGTGTTCGATCCCGTCGTAGCCGTCCCTCACCGCCTCGTGCGCCAGCATGTGGACCGGGATATGACCGGTCACCGTCATTCCGCGCGCGTGCGCCTCCCTCGTGATCACCGGGACGAGCTCGGGCCTCACCGAGTTGTAGATCTTGATCATCTCGTACCCACGCTTCGCGTAGAACTCGACGCCCGCCCTGGCTTCGGCCTCGGTCTCCGCGGTGATCCTGCTCGAGGCGGCCTTCTCGTTCCGTCCCTCGATGAGGCTCGCGCGCAGCACGTGCGGCCCGACGGCGGTGCCGTCGTCGAAGCGCTTCTTGAAGTCGTCGAGACGATCGGGATCGTTGCCGACGTCGCGGACCGTCGTGACGCCCGAGCCGATGTTCAGCGGTCCGTCGGCGCCGCCGAGGTGCACGTGCATGTCCCAGAGCCCCGGCAGGAGCGCCTTGCCCGAGAGGTCGGCCGTCTCGGCCCCGGCGGGGATCTTCGTCGTTTTCGCGGGGCCCACGGCGGCGATCGTGTCTCCGACGACGACCACCGTCTGATCGGCGATCCATCGCCCTCGCTCGACGTCGAGGACGCGCGCGTGCATGAAGGCGAGACCCGCCGCCGGCGGACGGTGCGCGAGCCGCTGTGCGATCTCGCGGTCGCGCGTCCGGACCATCTCCTCCTGCTTCGTGATCAGCGGGTCGATCGCGCTCTCCCACCCCTCGGGCACGAGAGAGAACCAGGGGTCCACGACACCGAACCAGCTCCCGTCGTCCTCCATCCACACGCGCGTCGGCGTGAGATCGAGCCCCGTGATGCCGTATGCCGTCAGGTGTTTCGTGCGCCCCGCGGACTGCACCGCCGCCTCCCCGGTCTTCTCGATGTGCGCTTCGCCGTCGGGCAGCAGCGCCATCGTTCCCCCGGCCTTGAGCAGTGCCTGGGCGAGTAGCCCGAGGGCGTCCGGCACGTCGGCGATGGGGATGAAGAAGGCCGGGTGCGTGACCGTCGCGTCGCCCGTCTCTTCGCGGCTCTTCCAGTGGGCGTGACTGCCCTCGATCGAGAAGACCTCGTCGACCGGCGACTGCATCTCGTGGTGGCCGTGAGCCTCGAAGGACGTGATCGTCCCGTCCGGGGCGAGGCGGATCGTCGCATCGGCGTGCGGGCCACGGCCGTTCTGCTTCATGTCGAACGCGATGGTCACCGTCCCGTCGGGCGCGGTGGTGGCCACCGAGGATCCCGACGGCCGCGTGAGCGACACGAGCACGCGCTTCACGGTGAGCGGCTGCGTCGGGGGAGCCATGACGGTCGCCACGGGAGCCGGGGGCACAGGCGTCGGGGGCAACGGGCTCGGAGGCGGAGGCTCGGCCCCACACGCGCAAGCGAGGAGGAACGGGGCGAGGGCGGAGAGACGGCGGCGCATGCCGCGCAGCCTAGGCGACCTTCGGCGGCCCGTGCCACGGGATCCGCACGACTCAGCCTGGGACCAGCGCCCCCAGCGCCTCCTCGTCGCCCCGCTCCATCGCTCTCTCTGCCTCGAGCGCCGCGTGATCTCTCCCGATGGTCGCGACCGCGAGCGTCTTGCCGCCCTTGCGGTATGCGATCGCCGCATCCCTTCCGTCGAGGCTCCCGGCGATGTCGACGCGATCCCATGACTCCGCGTGGCCGACGTAGTTGACCGTGAGGTCGTAGTGCGCGCTCCAGAAGAACGGCACGATGTCGCACCGCGCGCTCCCGCCGAGGATGGCCTGCGCCGCGATCTGCCCCATGCGCTCGGCCACCACCCAGTGCTCGACGCGAATCGTCTCGCCCGTGCGCGCGTCCGGCCACCGCGCGACGTCGCCGACCGCCCACACGGCCGGTGCGCTCGCGCGGAGTTGCTCGTCCACGGCGATGCCGCGATCGATCGTCAGCCCCGCGGCCTCCGCCAGCGCCACGTCCGGCTTCACCCCGACGCCCGTCACGACGAGATCCGCCTCCAGGCGCGCGCCACCCGCGAGGGTGACGGACGTCGCGTCGATGGCCGTCAGCGTCGTCTCCATGTGGAAGGTCACCCCGTGCTCCTCGTGCACCTTCTTCACGAGCGCGCCCACGGCGTCGCCCAGCACGCGCCCGAGCGGCACCCTCTCCGGGGCGACCACGTGCACCTCGAGCCCGCGCGCCCGCAGGCTCGCCGCCACCTCCAGTCCGATGAAGCTCGCGCCGACGACCACCGCGCGCTTGGCGGTGGCGGCCCTCGCGATGATCGCGCGGCTGTCGGCGAGCGTGCGCACCGTGAAGACGTGCGATGCGTCGGCCCCCGGGATCGTGAGGCGGCTGGGCAGAGCCCCCGTCGCCAGGACGAGCGCGCCGTACTCTCGCTCGCCGCCGCCCTCGAGGTGCACGCGCTTGCCAGCGGTGTCGATCCCGGTGACGCGCGTCCCGAGCCCGAGCTGGATGCCGTTTCGCTTGTAGAACTCCTCGTCGCGAAGGGTCATCCACTCCTCGGGCGCGCTGCCGGCGAGGTAGTCCTTCGAGAGGTTCGGACGGTCGACGGGCGGGGTCGCCTCCGCGCCGAAGAGGGTGATGGGACGGCCGTAGCCGCGCCGTCGCAGCGCCTCGGCGCACGCGCTGCCCGCCGTCCCGGCGCCGACGATGACGACCGATGGCGGCCCGCCGCCGCCCAGCTTGATGGTGAGCGGTCCGCGCTTGCCGTTGACGACGAGCTTGCCGTCGCGCGTCGCGACGTCGAAGCACGCGACGGGCTCCAGCGCAGGCGCTCGGACCGCCGCCCCCGTGTGAAGCGAGAACGAGGCGTGGTGCCACGGGCAGCGAACCTCGTCGCCGACGATGAGGCCTTCGCCGAGCGGTCCGCCGTAGTGCGTGCACTTGGCCCCCACGGCGAAGACGTCGGCGCCTCGACGGACGAGGAGCACGGCCTCGCCCTGCGCGTGCCCCACCAGCGTCCCGCCCTCCGGCACCGAGTCCGGATCGATGCCCTGCGCGAGATCCGGCCCCTCGAGCTTCTGCGCGTCGCCACCCATGGGGAAGACTGTACCGCACCCCCGTGCGCGGGAGCGCCTACCCCGTCGCGCGGGTGCCGCGGGGTCGCACCGCGTCGACCACGACGCGTCCGTCTTCCACGTCGACCAGCGCGACGTCTCCGCGCACGAGCTTGCCTTCGAGGATCATCTCCGCGATGGCGGCCTCGATCTGGCGGCCGATGGCGCGTCGCATCGGGCGCGCCCCGAGCTCCGCGTCGAAGCCGCCGCTCTCCAGCAGGGCCTCGACCGCCGCGTCACTCACGTCGAGGCGCACGCCGCGCGCTGCCTCCAGCTCTTCCCCGAGCGCACGCAGCATCCGGCGTGCGACCTCGGCCACGTCCGCGCGGCCGAGCGCCTCGAACGCCAGGACCTCGTCGATGCGGTTGTAGAGCTCGGGCGGCAGAGCGGCGCGCGCGGCGGCGCACATGGCTTCTTCGTAGGCCGTCGGTTCGCCGGACGTTCCCGTGTCCGCCTTCGCGCCGAAGCCGATGCGACCGCGTTTCGTCGGGCGCGATACGTCGGCGCCGAGGTTCGAGGTCATCACGATGACCGCGTTGGTGAAGTCGACGGTGCGACCGCGTCCGTCGGTCATGCGGCCCTCGTCGAAGACCTGAAGGAACGCCTCGAGCACGTCGCGGTGTGCCTTCTCGATCTCGTCGAGCAAGAGCACCTGGTAGGGGCGCTTTCGCACCGCCTCGGTGAGCTGCCCACCGGCCTCGTGCCCGACGTAGCCCGGCGGTGCGCCGACCAGGCGCGCGATGGCGTGCGACTCGGAGTACTCGCTGAAATCGAGGCGCGTCATCGCGTGGGGAGAGTGAAAGAGACACTCCGCGATGGCCTTCGCCGTCTCGGTCTTGCCAACGCCCGTGGGACCGAGCAGGAGGAAGGAGCCGATGGGTCGCTGGGCGCGGAAGCCGCTGGCGTTGCGGCGGAGGACGCGCGCGATGCGAGAGAGCGCCTCGGTGTGACCGACCACACGTCCAGCCATGAGCTGCTCCAGACGAAGCATGCGCGAACCGTCCGTCTCGAGCAGCCGCTCCACGGGGACGCCCGTCGACTCGCTCACCACGTCGGCGACCTGCTCGCGCGTGACCTCGGTCTCGCCGCGACGTCGGGCGCGGGCGCCGGCGAGGTCGAGCAGGCCCACCGCCTTGTCGGGCAGGGCCCGCTCGGGGACGTAGCGCGCGCTCCAGGCGACGGCGGCAGCCATGGCCTCCGGGGCGAAGTGGACGCCGTGGTGCTTCTCGAAGGCCGGCGCGACGCGCTCCAGCGCGAGCAGCGCCTCGTCGGGCGCGAGCTCGGCGACCTCGATGGCGGTCATTCGACGCGCGAGCCCGGGATCGGCCAGGATGACGCGCTTGTAGTCCTCGATGGTGGTCGCGCCGACGCACGCGAGCTCTCCGCGGGCGAGGGCGGCCTTCAGCTCGGAGGCCACCTCGTCGTCGCTCGTGAGCACGGTGTGCAGCTCGTCGAAGAAGAGGACGACGCGCCCCTCGGAGCGCGCGACCTCGGCCTTGATCTGCGCGATGCGCTCGGCCAGCGCCCCCCGGACGCCGGTCCCGGCGAGCAGGGAGGCGGCGTCGATCTCGACGACGATGCGATCGTCGAGGGTGGCGACCTCCTTTCCGTCCGCGATGCGCTGCGCCAGGCCCCGCACGACGCTCGTCTTGCCGACGCCGGCAGGACCGACGAGGCACGGGCAGTTGGCGTGGCGCTTGGCGAGGACGTCGAGCGTGCGGTCGATCTCGGCCTCGCGTCCGAAGACGGGATCGAGCTCACCGCGGGCGGCGGCGAGGGTGAGGTTCTTGCCGAGCGAGACCAGGGTGGGGAAGCGCTTCGGATCGAGCTCGAAGCGGGCTGCGGGGCTCACGGCGCCCGCGGGCGAAGGAGCGCGCTGGCGGCGGGGGCGTGCCTGCATGGGCATCGGCGCCGGCGCAGGCGCGGGCATGCGGACGGCCGCCGGAACCGGGGCGGGCGAGGGGGCGAGGGCGCTCGCCCGGGGAGACGGCGCAGGCGGCG